>LWDU01042744.1_pt1 | contig 17741 bp, 15 predicted proteins | sample 727161 | NCBI WGS metagenome assembly LWDU01 (sample SAMN04566230, study PRJNA314399) | hydrothermal vent metagenome | isolation source: deep sea hydrothermal plume seawater | place: Mexico: Gulf of California, Guaymas Basin | collected 2004-07-11
TTGTTATTAACTTCCGACTCAGTTGATCAAAAGACCTTTAAATTTCTAGATTCTGTTAGCGGAAAAATGCTCGGTGTGCATGCTGACATCACTCCTCAAATTGCACGTATTGATGCAAAATCTGGCAGTGAAAATATTGCAAAATATTGCTATATCAATGCTATTTTACAAACCAAAGCGGATGATTTTTACGCTTCTCGATCGCCGATTCAAGCCGGTGCTGAACTTTATGGATCGGAAGATGTATCAGCAGACATTGAAGTCATTGAGTTGATGCTCGACAGTCTAAAACTATTATCAATTAATTCAATTGTACTGAGTCTCGGTAATGTGGCTATTTTTAATGCAATGATTGAACAGGAGTCGCTATCGAACGAACAAATATCGCAATTAAAACAAATTTTTGTTAGACGCTCTACACCAGATTTAAATGTGTTTTTAAACAATAACGCATTGAGAAGTGCGGATCAATTTTCCCAATTAATGAAACTAGAAGGTGATGCGAGTATCTTAGATGAAGCGTTAGAAGTTTTTAAAGATTTGCCTAAGGCTAAATCAGCGGTTGAAGATTTAATCAAAATTAACAATCAGTTGGATATTGCTAATATTAAGGTAATTGTTGACCTTGCTGAATTAAGGGCTTATGAATATCACACAGGCGTTGTGTTTTCTGCTTACAATGAGAATTATTCAAAAGCACTAGCACAAGGCGGTCGATACAATGGACTGAGTGAATCTTTTGGTCAATCAAGGGCAGCAACCGGTTTTTCATTTGATTTAAAGTTTTTATCTCAAACAAAATAATTAGGAACTAAAAAAGTATGTCAAAAAATGTAGTAATCATTGGTACACAATGGGGTGACGAAGGCAAAGGTAAAGTAGTGGATTTAATTACCGATAAAGTATCCAGTGTGGTGCGCTTTCAAGGCGGTCATAATGCAGGCCATACTTTGGTGATTGATGGTCAAAAAACCATCCTTCATTTAATCCCTTCAGGCATCTTACGTGAAAGCGTTGAATGCTTAATTGGCCATGGCGTGGTGTTATCTATGTCTGCACTGATTAAAGAATTGGGCGAGTTAAAAGTAGCCGGCGTTGATGCCAAAGCGCGTTTGAAAATATCTCCGGGATGTCCATTGATTATGCCGTATCACATTGCATTGGATAATGCACGTGAAGTTAAACGTGGCAAAGCAGCCATTGGCACAACTGGAAACGGTATTGGCCCTGCTTATGAAGATAAAGTTGCTCGCCGTGGTTTACGCGTAGGCGATCTTCTGGATGAGGCAGCTTTCGCAACCAAATTAAAAGAGGTGATGGAATACCATAACTTTGCACTCACTAACTATTATGGTGTTGATGCTGTGGATTATGAAACAACTCTAGCGGAAGCATTAGAGCAAGCTAAGGTTGTCAGACCGATGATTACCGATGTGACTGAGCAAATCCATCAACACATTGCTAATAATGAAAATGTATTGTTTGAAGGTGCACAAGGTGCTTTATTAGATATTGACCAAGGCACGTATCCATTTGTAACTTCATCCAATACAACCTCTGGTGGTGCAGTTACCGGTTCCGGTGTAGGTGTAACCGACATTGACTACGTGGTTGGTATTGTTAAAGCTTATACCACGCGTGTTGGTGGTGGCCCATTCCCAACAGAATTGGTTTACGATGTAGAAACTGATAAAGGTGATGCCATTGGTAAAGCATTGGGCACCGTAGGTTGTGAGTTCGGTGCAACCACAGGTCGTCAACGCCGTTGTGGTTGGCTAGACATGGTTACACTTAATCGTTCATTCAAACTGAACGCAGTAACGGGTATCTGCTTAACCAAACTTGATGTTTTGGATGACTTGGAAAGTATTAAGGTTTGTATTGCTTACAATCTTAACGGCACGCAAATTACCACACCGCCGTACGATGCACAGGGTTATGCAGATGCACAACCAATCTATATTGAAATGCCAGGCTGGAAAACTTCAACCATTGGCACCTCTTCATTTGACTCACTACCAATTGAAGCGCAAAACTACATTCGCAAGATTGAAGAACTTTCTGGTTTACCTGTTGATATTTTATCAACTGGCCCCGATCGTGATGAAACCTTGATTCTTAATCACCCATTCGACGAGTAATTAATGTCTGACCCTCACCATAAGAGAGAATCGGAAAAATACGATAATCCGATTCCCTCTAGGGAATATATTCTTAGTTTTATTAAAAAGAAAGCCCTAACTAAACACGAATTATACGACTTTCTTAAAGTTGATAATCACCAAAAGAAACCTTTAACTCACCGCCTAAAAGCCATGGTTCGTGACCAACAACTCAGTTGCGACCGAAATGGTGTATATCGTTTATACACCGGTAAAGGTGGTGTGATGACCGGTACCGTTATTGCAAATCCAAAAGGTTTTGGTTTTATTGCACTAGACAAAGGTGGTAAAGATTTGCGTCTTTCTGCCAAGCAAATGCAATTAGTATTCCATGGCGATAAAGTAAAAGCACGTTTACTTAATCAACGTGGCGATGCACAAATTGTTAAAGTCATTGAAAGTATTAAAACTGTGGTTGGTCGTTTGCACCTAGAGCAAGAAGGCGCGTACGTAGTGGTGGATGATAAACGCATTCGTCATAACATTAGTATTCCCAAAGTAAATCAAGACAACACCGACGAACAGATTGTTATTGTTGAAATTGTTAAATCACCAACTTTAAAGAGTCTAGCCGTTGGCAAGATTACCCAAATTTTAGGCAGTTACATGGATGAAGGTGTAGAAACAGATTCAGCTCTTTATCGTAATAATATTCCGGTTGATTTCTCAAAAGAAGCCTTAGCGCAAACAGATAAATTACCAACCACTGTTACCAAAGCTGACAAAAAAGGCCGTATTGATATTACCGATATGAAGCTGGTTACTATCGATGGTGAAGACTCGCGTGATTTTGATGACGCTGTGTTTGCTGAGTCAACCAACAATGGCTGGAAGTTAGTCGTTGCTATTGCCGATGTGTCTCATTATGTGAAAGAAGGTTCAGACCTAGATAGCGATGCGATTGATCGTGGTAATTCAGTGTATTTCCCGCGTCGCGTCGTACCAATGCTCCCTGAGGCTTTATCAAACGGCCTATGCTCAATCAACCCTGACGTAGAGCGCTTGTGTATGACCTGTGAGATGAATATTGACTCTGAAGGTAATTTACTTGATTATAAATTCTACCCAGCGGTTATGTTGTCTCATGCACGTTTAACTTACACTAAAGTTAGTCACATTCTAGAACATCACGATGACGATTTAATTGATGAATATTCGTCGGTGTTGGACAATTTAAATACCTTATACGATTTATACAAAGTGTTAAAAGCCGCACGTACCAAACGCGGAGTAATGGACTTTGATCGTATTGAATCTCAAATTTTATTCAACAATAAAGGTAAGATTGATAATATCGTTGCTCGTTCTCGTAATGACGCACACAAGCTTATTGAAGAATGCATGCTGATGGCTAACCAAGCTACAGCTAAGTTTTTAGCGCACAATAATGAAGATTTCCTTTATCGTATTCACCCTAAGCCTACGGCTGAAAAAGTAGAAATAACGCGTCAGTTCTTAACCGCAGTGGGCCTAACACTTGAAGGTGGCGTTCAGCCAGAATCGAAACACTTTGCTAAAGTATTGGTAGATGCTAAAGGCCGTGATGATGAAAACATCATTAAGACAGTTATACTTCGTACCATGAAGCAAGCAGTATACACACCTGCGAACGAAGGGCACTTTGGCTTAGCCTTTGAGGATTACACACACTTCACTTCACCGATTAGAAGATATCCTGACCTCTTAGTGCATCGCGCTATTAACCGCGTACTTAATAAAAACAAAAGAAAACCAAGTAAAAAAATGGTAGAAATAGGTGCGCATTTATCAGTGACAGAGCGCAGAGCAGACGATGCCTCGCGCGATGTAGAACAGTGGCTGAAATGTGAATACATGCGTGACAAAGTTGGAGACACCTTTAACGGTGTGATTTCTGGTGTAGCTGGCTTCGGTATCTTTATTGAGCTTACCGATGTGTTTGTTGAAGGTATGATCGCCATGCGTGATATGAAAGACGATTACTATATTTTTGATGATGTCCATCATCAGCTTAAGGGTGAGCGCACAGGAAAAACCTTTCAACTCGGAGATACCATTAAGATTCAGGTTGCTTCTGTCAATCTAGATGACAGGCAGATGGTATTTGTGCCTACTGACTAGCTTGTTACCGCGCCTTCAGAAGCAGACTTAGCAAGCTTAGCAAATTTAGCCAACACACCCTTAGTGTAGTTTGATTTTGGCTGTGTCCAGTGCGATAATCGTTCATCAATGATTGATTGATCTACCATTAATTCTAAGACATTATTTTCAGCATCAATTAGAATTTCATCACCGTCTTCAACCACGGCTAATACACCACCCTTGAATGCTTCAGGAGTAATATGACCCACCACAAAACCGTGGGTGCCGCCAGAGAAGCGACCATCAGTAATTAGAGCTACCTCACCACCGAGACCTTTGCCCATTACCGCTGAAGTAGGGGCTAACATCTCACGCATGCCAGGACCACCAGCAGGGCCTTCGTAACGAATCACAATCACATCACCGGCTTTAATTTCATCATTAAGTACAGCGGCAAGTGCAGCTTCTTCACGACCATAACATTTAGCCACACCCTTGAAGCTTAAGCCTTCTTTGCCCGTAATTTTAGCGACTGCACCATCAACAGCCAAGTTACCTCTTAGGATTCTTAGGTGAGAGTCTTTTTTGATTGGGTTGTCTAATGATCTGATAATATCTTGAGAGTCATCATACGGTTTAACATCGGCTAGATTTTCAGCCATGGTTTTTCCGGTAACGGTCATGCAGTCACCATGTAGCATGCCAGCATCGAGTAACATTTTCATCAGTGGCAAGGTACCACCAATTGCAATTAGCTCACTCATTAGGTATTTACCCGATGGTTTAAGATCAGCGATCACAGGCACGTTGGCACCAATACGAGTGAAATCATCAATGTTTAAATCAACACCAGCGGCATCAGCCATGGCGATTAAATGTAGTACCGCATTGGTAGACCCGCCTAAAGTAATGATAACCGTAATGGCATTTTCAAACGCCTTCATGGTCATGATGTCGTTTGGTTTAATATCTTTTTCTAATAAGTTAAGCACTGCCTCACCCGCACGAACACAGTCATTATTCTTGTCGGTTGAAATCGCATCTTGTGCTGATGAATTTGGCAAGCTCATGCCCAATGCTTCAATGGCTGATGCCATGGTATTAGCCGTGTACATACCACCACAAGAACCCGGGCCAGGAATCGCAGTTTTTTCAATGTTCTCTAATTCAATCGCATCAATGGTGTTATTAGCATACTTGCCAACAGCTTCAAACACGCTAACTACATCAGTATGGTCTTTACCTGGCTGGATGGTGCCACCATAAACAAAAATACCTGGACGATTTAATCTGGACAAGCCAATAATACAGCCCGGCATATTTTTATCACAACCGCCAATCGCTACCACACCATCAAAGCCTTGACAGCCCACTACTGTTTCAATTGAATCGGCAATCACCTCACGAGAAACCAAAGAATACTTCATGCCTTCAGAACCCATAGAAATACCATCTGAAACAGTAATGGTGTTAAAAATTACACCTTTACCACCAGCAGAATTAACACCCCTTGAAGCCTCGTCAGCAAGTTTATCAATGTGCATATTACAAGGTGTAACCATCGACCAAGTGCTGGCAATACCGACTTGAGGCTTGTCAAAATCTTCTTTTGTAAAACCAACTGGATAAAGCATAGCACGGCTTGGTGCGCGTTCATAGCCATCAACCACTTGAGAAGAGTATTTTCTTATATTAGACATAAGGATATTCAATTACTAAAAAGGTTAAATTTTAGACTAAAATATCGAGTTCCATTTATGTTTTGAGTCTGTCTTGAATAAAGCTAAGCAAATTTTAGAATTGATTGAACCTTTTGTGAAGGAAGGTAAAATTTTGCCTAGAACTTACGATCAAATTAGTGACAATATCGATGATTTCGTTTTTTTACGAAATTTTGGTCAATTGGTTGCTTGTGCAGGTTTAAAAGACTGTAAAGAAGGTGGGATGGGGGAGATTTACGCCTTAGCAGTGTCTAAAGACACTCAAAATCAAGGTTTTTCAGCTAAATTACTCGATCAAATTATGCAAAAAGCACGTATTTCCAATTTTTCCAAAATTTTTGCACTCTCTAAGTACAATACCGAGTGGTTTTTAAACCAAGATTTTGTACAAATGAAAATCAGCGAATTGCCAGTTAAGCGTCAAGCACTGTTTGATCACAATCGAAACTCTTCAATTTTTTTTAAAGACGTCGAATAATGAAAATCAAAGACAGAATCAGAGGTTATCTTCCAGTAGTTATCGACATTGAAACGGGGGGCTTTAATGATAAAACCGATGCCATGCTTGAGATTTGTGCGATTATGATTGGTGTGGACGATGAGGGTGTGTTCTATACTAAAGAGCCTCAGCATTTTCATGTGGAGGCTTTTAAAGGGGCTAATCTTGATCCAAGTGCGTTAAAGTTTAACGGCATTGATGTTAATAATCCTTTTCGTATGGCAGTGAGTGAAAAGCAAGCTTTGGGCGAAATTTTTAAAACAGTCAGAACCAAGATGAAGCAAGAGGATTGCACACGTGCAATATTAGTAGGGCACAATGCTTTTTTTGATTTAGGATTTTTATACGCGGCGAGTAATCGAGCAAAACTTAAAAATCCTTTCCATCAATTCTCAACCATTGACACCGTAAGTCTTTCAGCGCTTTATTACGGAGAAACTGTATTGGCTAAAAGCATGCGTGTTGCTAACATTGACTGGGATGATTCTAAAGCACATTCAGCACTTTACGATACGAAAAAAACTGCTGAGCTTTTTTGCAAAATTTTCAATGCACAAGACTACAGCTAAGTTTTTAATTCCATTTCTTTTAAGTACTTCAGTTGGTGCCTTGACTGAACCTGAGTTTGTACAGTCTTTATTGGATAATCATGCCTTTTTTGAAAAAGAACAAATTAATCTCATCATTAAAAAAATTGAGATGGATGGCGACAAAGCCAACTATGGCGACTGGACGTGGGATGTGTCGGGCGAAATTGGACGTATAGAAAAAGATAAAGTAAAAAGAAATTACACTTACAGTGCTGATTATGCGCGCTCAACCAGTCAAGACGTTAAAAAAATATCCACTGATTTCACTAAAAAGTTTTTTGATAATGGCTCGGAATTAAACATCTCTTACGACAAATCTTTACCCATTAAAGATGAAGCAATGCACGATAAAAATGGTTATCAAACTGATAAGAATACTACTGAATATCTAGATGATTTAGAAATAAGTTGGACGCTGCCATTGCTTAAAAATCGGGGTGGTGTTATTGACCAAAAAACTTACGATCTTTCAGTGCTTGATTATAAAGACGAAAAATTGGTATTAGCCGAGATTAAGGAAGATTTTATTGAGTCTAAGCTGATGATATTTTTGGATTGGGTGAATTACAATGCTCAAATTAAAATTATTAAAAACCGTCTAGAATTGTCTAAACAAATGCTAGAAACTCTTAAAAACAAAGGTAAGAATAAAATCAGTATTTTAACTTTGCAACGATCCATTAACAAAACACAACGTTTATTATTAGACTTAGAGTCAAAACTTAAAGCAGAACAAAACACGCTCTCTATTTTATTAGGTAATATCGATCTTGACAAAAATCCACTAAAAATTGATTGGGGTATACAACCTAAGCTAGTCGATAATCTGAGTAATTATTGTGAAAAATACATTCGTGATATCCAGCGTATTGAAATCGAAAAATTAAAAAATAAACGCTACATTGAGTCTTATAAAAATTCACAATTAGCGGATTTTGATTTTACAATCACTGCATTAAGAGATGATAACAAGGGTAATTATTCAACCTACTCAGATTCCAGTGAAACTCAATACGAGGCTAAGTTTGAATTTTCCTATCCGTTGACTGGCAGTGTAAGCAACCAAGTCTATCTTGATAAATACAGACTTAAGCGCCGTCAATTGGAATTAAAGCACAAAGATAAATTTGACGATATTTTATCCGATGCACAAAAGCTCACTACTGAGTTAAAGCAAGGTGTAAAACAACTGAGCTTACATCAAACACAAATAAAAGAGGGTGAGGCAGGTGACACTCAAAGTGAATTACAAAATTTTCTTGAAGGCAGTGGTAATATACGTTTTGTGATTAATGAACAAGACGACCATCAAGAGTTGTTGATTGACCATGTTCAAGCATCCATTGATTATCACAAGAATCGTATTAAATATGATAGCTTGCTAGACCGATTATTCGTTAATAATTAACGATTGAGCTTGTGTCCAATCTCTAATTTCTTTAGTAAGTTCTGAGGCTGACCTTCCCTCAGAGTTAATTGGATTGCCAATGGTTAATGTAACGGTTCCAGGGTATTTAATAAAACTACCTTTTGGCCAAACCTTGCCTGCATTGTGATAAACGGGGGTTACATCACAGCCTGTTTTTTTAGCAATGGCAACACCACCATTTTGATATTTTCCCAGTTGTCCGTATGGTTGACGCGTCCCCTCTGGAAAAATAACAACAAAAATTCCTTCTTTGAGTCGGTCAGCACCTTGTTTGATGACTTTTTTAAGTGCTTTTAATTTTTCACCACGGTTAATAATAATAGGCTTTAAAAGTGATAAGCCCCAGCCGAAAACCGGGATCCATTGAAGCTCTTGTTTGAGCACCCAAGTTTGATGTGGAAAAATAGTTTGCAATGCAAGGGTCTCCCAAGTTGATTGATGATTAGAAATAATCACACAAGCTTGATTAGGGATATTTTCCCTACCAATCACTTCAAATTCAATGTTAAGCGTAATGCGCAACCACCACATACAAAATACCGACCACTTTGACAAAATTGCATAGCGCACCCTAAGTGGAGTAAAAAATAAAACTAACGCAATTCCAACCAATATTATTAAAGCAATGGTTGAACCTAAAAAATACAATAATGATCTTAAAAACAGCATAAGAAATTGTCAGTCTAAACGTTATAATTTACAGACTTGAGATTTTAACGATTTTCTATGAAGGTTAACACCATTCTTTTTGATTTAGACGGCACACTTATCGATACTGCGCCGGATTTGGCTTATGCATTAAATACCTTGCTTGAAGAGTACGGACTAAGTGAAAAACTTTATGAGAAAATTAAGCCTTTAGTAGCGTTAGGCGGTAAAGCTTTGATTAAATTTGGATTTGAGTGTGATGAAAATCATCCTGATTTTGCTCATAGACATCAAAGGATTTTGAGTATTTATACTGATAATATTGATAAATATTCAAAAACCTTTAATGGTATTGATGAGCTGATTAAAGTAATTAAAAACAGAAAAATGTTTTGGGGTGTAGTTACCAATAAGCCTGAAAACTTAACTCATTTATTATTGAAAAAACTAAAATTAAATCCAGATGTTGTTGTGTGTGGAGATACATTAAAACAAAATAAACCGCATCCAGCTCCACTTTTGTATGCTTGTGCACAATTAGCAATTACCCCACAGCAATGTTTGTTTGTTGGTGATGATAAGAACGATATAGTGGCTGGCAAGAATGCCAACATTAGAACTGTAGCTGTAACTTACGGTTATGGCAAGGTTAAAAAAGATTGGGGCTATGATTATATTATCGACAAACCTAAGGAGTTAGAGAAATGGACATAATAATTATTGTATTGTTATTTATTTTAATAATTGTAAGTTTTTTAAAAAAAGACAAAAGCATTGATATTAATGAACAATTAAAAATTAACCGAGAAGAGGCGACTAATACAGCTAAAGAAAATCGACAAGAATTATCAGAATCTGTTAAATCCTTTGAGATAGTATTGCAAAAATCTATTAGAGAAAATTTTTCTGATTTTAATAAACAGCAATCTCAGTTTAATACTCAAGCAACAGACAATATTAAACATATTGAAAAAACCGTTAATGAGCAGTTAACAAACATCAGAAAAGATAACAAATCTCAACTAGATGAAATGCGCCAAACTGTTGATGAAAAATTACAAAACACATTAGAAAAACGATTGGGTGAATCTTTTAAACAGGTTAGTGAAAGATTAGAATTGGTACATAAGGGCTTGGGCGAGATGCAAAGTGTTGCTACAGATGTTGGGGATTTAAAAAAAGTACTGTCAAATGTTAAAACTAGGGGTACGCTCGGGGAATATCAATTAGGTGGAATATTAGAACAAATGCTGTCTCCAGAACAATACTCTAAAAATGTTGCAACAAAAAAAGGCTCACAAGCAAATGTTGAGTTTGCAATTAAATTACCAGGTAAAGATAGAGATAAAGAGGTGTGGATACCAATTGATGCCAAATATCCAAGAGAAGATTATGAACGTTTGATTAATGCTTATGATGTTGGAGATAAACAACAAATAGAAATGTTACAAAAAAAGCTCATTAAGTCGATTGAAGCATTTGCCAAAGATATTAAAGATAAATATATTGATCCACCACATACTACTGATTTTGCAGTGATGTTTTTACCTGATGAAGGTTTGTATGCCGAGATTTTAAGACATGCTGGACTGTTTGAAAAACTACAAAGGCAATATAAAATTACTATCACAGGGCCTGTAACTTTATCGGCATATTTAAATAGTTTGCAAATGGGATTTAGAACTCTAGCTGTGCAAAAAAGAAGTAGCGAGGTTTGGGATGTATTAAAATCTGTCAAAGCAGAATTTGAGGTTTTTGGCGATGTTTTTGCAAAAGTGCAAAAACAACTAAAAACTGCATCAGGATCTTTAGAAGAATTACAAATCACTAGAACTAATGTTATGAACAGAAAGCTTAAAGATATTGAATCCATAACATCAATTGAGCTTGATAATGCTAACAAACTTAAATGAACATTTCAACTGATTACCAGGTTACTAAAGGCGAATTGACAGCCAAAGTGATTTTAGTAACCGGCGCCAATCGTGGCTTTGGCAGGGCGATGACGCTTGATTTAGCCAAAGCAGGCGCAACTGTAATTATGCTTGGGCGTGATCTTGGCTCATTGGAAAGCGTTTATGACGAAGTAACTGATTTAGGCTATCAAGAGCCCGTACTGTATCCGCTCGATTTAGAAGGGGCAACGCCCGAGCATTATGAACAGCTGCAAGCAAATATTCTTGAGCAGTTTGATCAGCTTGATGGCCTGATTCATAATGCCGGCATTATTGGTACCATGATGCCGATTGAGCAATACGACATTAAACTTTGGTATTCCACCATGCAGATTAATGTCAACGCAGTGTTTATGCTTACACAATTCTTAATTCCGGTTTTAAATAAATCTAGCGATGCACGTGTATTGTTTTTATCTTCCTCAGTAGGGCGTAGTGCCAGAGCTTATTGGGGTGCTTATGGCGTGAGTAAGTTTGCCATTGAAGGCCTAAGCAAAACTTTGAGCGAAGAGCTAGAAAAAACCAACATTAAAGTCAATTCTATCGATCCGAAACGTATGCGTACCAAAATGCGACAAACGGCCTATCCTGCTGAAAATGCAGAAAACAATCCAACACCAGAGAGTATATCCCCAGCGATTGTGTATTTAATGGGCAAGCAGGCAAAAAGCCTAAATGGTGAGCAATTAACTCTAGAAGGCTAGCGTTGTAAATCCGAAGTTAAATGCGGGTGGATGGTCTTTAGAATTTCTTTAAAAACTTTTTCATTACCAGCTACAACATTGCCAGTTTCTAGGTATTTCCCACGCCCTGAAAAATCACCCACAAAGCCACCGGCTTCTTTAACCAAAAGCACACCAGCAGCAATGTCCCAAATGTTGAGTTTAATCTCCCAAAACCCATCCATTCTTCCAGCGGCTAAATAAGCCAAATCAAGCGCAGCAGATCCAGCGCGACGAATGCCTGCAACCTTTGGGTGAATGGCTTTAAACATGGCTAAATAAGCATCTAAGTGCTGTGGCTCTTTGAATGGGAATCCTGTGCCAATCAGTGTATCTTTAAACCCTTGAGTGTTAGTCACGCGAATTCTTTGTTCGTTTAAATAAGCGCCTTCACCTTTTGATGCGGTAAACATCTCTTCTTTAAATGGGTCGTACACCACGGCGTGAGTAGGCTCATCATTTTCATACAGAGCAATCGATACTGCATATTGTGGAAAACCATGAAGATAATTAGTGGTACCATCTAAAGGATCAAGAATCCAAACAAAACGCTTGTCTTTACCTACAATCTCACCGTTTTCTTCACCCAAGATAGAATGATCGGGAAAGGCATATTTCAACTCGTCTATAATGGCGTCTTCAGCCGCTTTATCAACTTCTGAAACAAAGTCATTAGCAGCCTTGTTTTCAATCGTTAAAAGGTCGATTTGATTGTGGTATCTAAGAATGATGTCACCAGCTTTTCGGGCGGCTTTAACAGCAATATTAAGCGTAGGGTTCATAGTTAAATAGACAAATGCAAAAAGACACAAATTATACCTTTGATAGCGTGAGAGTGGTTATGGTTAATACCACCGAACCAGGCAACATCGGCGCGGCTGCTCGAGCGATGAAAAATATGAACTTATCAAAGCTGTATTTGGTGAATCCAAAAGGCTATCCATCGGCAGTAGCTACGGCACGTGCTAGCGGTGCAGATGATTTGTTGGCCAATGCTGTGGTTTGTGAAACGCTTGAAGAAGCGCTACAAGGGTCACATTTAGTGATTGGTGCTAGTGCTCGTCAGCGTAATATTAAATGGAAACAAATGGATGTCGTTGGTGCATGTAGTGAGATCCAACAGGCCACTACCACTGAAGGCCAAGAAGTGTCAGTGGTGTTTGGTACAGAAAAATACGGCCTTACCAACGAGGAGTTAGACCTGTGTCAAATACTCATGACCATTCCTGGCAACCCTAATTATTTCTCACTAAATGTTGCCTCTGCTATTCAAGTGTTTGCTTATCAAAACTACATTTCTAATACCACGACAGAATTTGAAAAAAGCAGTAATGAGCTTGCTAGTTTTGATGAGTTGGAAGGCTTCTACACCCATCTTACTCAAGTGCTAGAATACATTGAATACTTTGAAGATAAGCGCCCTAAAGAGTTGCTGATGCGCCGATTACGTCGATTTTTTGGACGTTCTGAGCCTGAAAAAGAAGAGGTGGCAATATTTAGAGGAATTTTAAGAAATATCAGGCCCTTTAAAAAATAGCAAATTATTGAAATGAGTGATAAAACCAGTCTAAAACACCTTTAAACGGCTGATTTAAACCCTAAAATCACTTGTTTTGAAGGTTTTATTGATTCGCCTTAGGAAATAATGAAAATACATTAAAAAAGCCCGAAAAATCGAGCTTTTAGTTTTATTGCTTAACTGTTATTATTTAATAAGCTTATTCATGCGCTTAACAAATTCAGCAGGGTCTTTGAGTTGCCCGCCTTCTGCTAGAACTGCTTGATCAAATAATACTCTTACAATGTCTTCATCAACTTTGGTTTTGAGTTTTTCAACCAGTGGATGAGTTGGGTTGATTTCAAGAATTGGCTTGGTTTCAGGTACGTCTTGACCCAGTGAAGCCATGATTCTTTCCATATTTCCGCCCATTTCATTTTCATCGGCTACCAAACAAGAAGGGGACTCGCTAAGGCGAGATGACACTTTAACTTCTTTAACTTGAGAGTCGAGAATTTTTTGCATTTCTTTAAGGGTCTTTTTAAAGCCTTTGGCGGCTTTTTCTTTTTCTTTCTTTTCTGCCTTAGAGTCCAAACCTTCTAAATCACCTTTGGCGATTGATTTAAGGTTTTTGCCTTCAAACTCGTTAAAGTTATTAACCATCCACTCGTCAACGCGGTCAGACAGAAGCAGTACTTCGATGTCTTTTTGCTTGAAGATTTCTAAATGAGGAGAGCCTTTAGCAGCAGCGTAAGTTTCAGCGGTAACGTAGTAGATATCTTTTTGATCTTTACCCATGCGCTCGATGTAATCCGCTAGTGACACGGTTTGATCTTCGCCGTCTGATTTAGTGGTGGTGAAACGCAACAAAGAAGCAATTTTGTCTTTATTGGAAGAGTCTTCAACCACGCCTTCTTTCATTACCATACCAAATTCTTTCCAAAATTCAGCGTATTTTTCTGGCTTGTTTTTAGCCATTTTTTCTAATTCTTTTAAAACTCTACTAACCGAAGCTTTTCGAATAGCATCAACCACTTTGTTGCTTTGCAGGATTTCACGAGAAACGTTAAGTGACAAATCAGCCGTATCAATCACACCTTTGATGAAACGTAGGTACAAAGGCATAAGCTCTTCGTTGTCTTCCATGATGAACACGCGCTTAGCGTAAAGCTTAATACCGCCTTTGCGCTTTGGCTCCCACATGTCGAACGGGGCTTTTTTAGGAATGAATAATAAAGAGGTGTAGTCTAATTTACCCTCAACTTTATTGTGTAGCTGCGTTAGTGGGCCTTCGAAATCGTAAGTTAATGATTTGTAGAATTCATCGTAGTCTTCTTGTTTTAGGCTTTTTTTGTCTTGTGTCCAAAATGCATTGGCTTTATTAACACTTTCGTATTCAATTTCTTTATCGTCTTCTGATGGTTTGATCATCATGATTGGAATGGTGATGTGATCAGAGTATTTTGAAATGATTGAACGTAAGCGATAGTCGTCTAAGAATTCTTTTTCTTCTTTTTTGATGTGAAGCGTGATTGTGGTACCAAAATCCTCTACTTTGGTGGTTTCTAATGAATACTCACCTTTGCCTTTTGATGACCAAACCGTGCCTTTAGTTTTAGCATCACCTGCTTTTCTGGTGCTTAGAGTTACTTCATCGGCAACAATAAAGGCAGAGTAGAAACCAACACCAAACTGACCAATTAGATTAGAGTCTTGAGCTTGTTTCTCGTCTAGGTTTTTTAAGAATTTTTGTGTACCTGAATTTGCAATGGTACCAATGTTTTCCATGACTTCGTCTTGTGTCATGCCGATGCCGTTGTCACTAATGGTGACGGTGCCGGCGTCTTTATCAGCAGATACGTGGATTTGTAATTCCTCTTTACCTTCGACTAGTTTGTCGTTAGATAGGGATTCAAACTTAAGCTTATCAATAGCGTCAGAGGCGTTTGAGATAAGCTCTCTTAGGAATATTTCTTTGTTGGAATACAAAGAATGAATCATTAAATGTAGAAGTTGTGAGACCTCGGTTTGGAAAGCATGTGTTTTTTTGGTGCTTTTTGTCTTTGCGCTCTTTGCAGTCATTTATATTGTCCTTATTGTTTGACGTAAAATACATTGATATGGGCAAAGTAAAAAAAATCAACTAAAAATGCAAAAACAAATTAATCAGTTTGTTTTGTATTTAAAAGTTGAGCGCGGATACGCGCTGAATACTCAGCAAGCGTATGCACGAGATTTGCAAAAATTACTCGCTTTTGCTCAATCGCAAAGCGTGGTTGGTTGGGTGAGTTTGAACAGTGAGCACCTAAATCTATTTGTAATGACAATGCGCCATAAAAACATTAGTGGTCGTACTATTAGACGGCATTTATCTTCGATTAGAGGGTTTTTATCTTATTTGGTCAATCAAGGCTTGCTTGAGGGTAATTGCGCCAGAGGTTTGCAAACGCCTAAGATTGCAAAAAATCTACCCAAAACACTGGATTATGAGAGGCTTGTACAAATGTTAACACCCAAATCAAGTGCATTCTCAGAGCTAAGAGACTCCGCAATGGTGGAAGTGCTTTACTCTTGTGGGTTAAGAGTGTCAGAATTAGTTGGGCTGGATATTGATGATGTGGATGCAAGCCAAGGGTTTTTACGAGTGATGGGTAAAGGCTCGAAAGTACGCTACACGCCGTTGGGTGAATCGGCGCAAAAATCGATTGATCGTTATTTGCAAAAGACAAGTCATGTTAGTAAGGCTTTGTTTGTTAATAATAAGCAAGAGCGAATTAGCACAAGAACTGTGCAAAATATCATTAAAGATAGGGCGCTGTCCGTTGGTATTAAGGTGAACGTTCATCCGCACATGTTGCGCCACGCGGCAGCCACGCATTTTTTGCAATCGAGCCATGATCTGCGTTCAGTACAAGAATTTTTAGGCCATAAGAGTATTAAGTCAACTCAAGTGTATACGCACCTTGATTTTTTGGAGCTGTCCAAGGTGTACGATAAATGTCACCCAAGAGCAAAAAAATCATCATGAATTTTAAAACTAGACTGGCTTCTGAGTATTTAAAAGCAGGTGGGGTGATTAGCCATCCTACCGATACCATTCAAGGCTTGAGTTGTTTGCCAAGGTTTGAGCATTCAATGCATCGATTGCTAAAAATCAAGCAAAGATCTGCCGCTAAAGGGTTAATTCTACTGGCGAGTGATGCGCGTTATCTTGAAGATTATGTGGCGTATGTGTCGCAATTAAAATCGATTAAAAATACCGATGTACCCACCACTTATTTACTAAAGGCAAGCTCAAAAATATCTAAACTATTGATGGGTGAGTTTAGCACGGTGGCGATTAGACTAACTGATAACACCTTGATTGCAGAGTTGTGCAAGGCTACCAACAGTGCACTGGTTTCAAGCAGCGCCAATACGACTGGAAAACACAGCGCCACTAGCGTGCTGAATTTAAATGTGTTTTTTAAAGGAGAATTGGACTTTATGATTGCCCCGAAAAACTATAATAACTCGCCATCACGAATTATTAATTTAGAAACGGGAGAGAGTCTTAGATGATTGATCAAGTTAAAACTTACTTATTAAACCTGCAAGAAAATATCTGTACTCAGTTAGAAGTCGTTGATGGTGAGGCTAGTTTTATTAAAGACAACTGGGAAAAAGAGAATGGTGCTGGTGGTGGTTTGACACGAGTACTGATGAATGGTGCAGTGTTTGAACAAGCAGGCGTTAACTTCTCTCTTGTGCGTGGCGATAATATGCCGGCCTCAGCCACGGCGCTTAGGCCTGAATTAGCAGGACGGAGTTTTACGGCATTGGGTGTGTCTTTGGTGATTCATCCGCACAACCCTTACGCGCCAACTTCACATGCGAACGTTCGATTTTTTATCGCAGAAAAAGAAGGCGAAGATCCGATTTGGTGGTTTGGTGGCGGCTTTGATTTAACCCCGTATTACGGCTTTGATGAAGATGCTATTTTGTGGCATCAAACAGCTAAAGAGGCTTGTGATCCGTTTGGTAAAGATGTGTATGCAAAATATAAAAAATGGTGTGATGATTATTTTTACCTGAAGCATCGTGACGAACAACGTGGTATTGGTGGGTTGTTTTTTGATGATTTAAATGAAGGTGGGTTTGATGAGTGTTTTGCTTTTATGCAAAGTGTTGGAAATGGTTACATTAAAGCTTATCGACCGATTGTGCAGAAGCGTAAAGACACGTCGTATGGTGAACGTGAAAGACAGTTTCAGCTGTATCGCCGTGGTCGCTACGTGGAATTTAACCTAGTGTATGACCGTGGTACGTTGTTTGGTTTACAAACCGGCGGTCGCACCGAATCCATTCTTATGTCATTGCCACCGTTAGTGCGTTGGGAGTATCAGTACGAACCTGAAGAGGGTAGCGAGGAAGCTAGATTGTACGAGCGCTATATTCAGCCTCAAGATTGGCTAGG
>LWDU01040412.1_pt1 | contig 17739 bp, 12 predicted proteins | sample 727161 | NCBI WGS metagenome assembly LWDU01 (sample SAMN04566230, study PRJNA314399) | hydrothermal vent metagenome | isolation source: deep sea hydrothermal plume seawater | place: Mexico: Gulf of California, Guaymas Basin | collected 2004-07-11
AAAAAACGTCTCGGCCAATGTGGCGATCTTCCTCATCTGGCTCACACCGCCACAACCCTCAATGTCCGGTTGCAGGATGTCGATGCAACGCTCTTGCAAATAAGGAATGAATCCCCAAATCGTACGATCGTGTTCGCCAGTGCCTAACGGGATGCGGATTTGTTCTTTCAGTCGCTTGAACACTTCGATGTTACCCGGCACAGCCGGTTCTTCGATGAACCAAATGTCGAAGGGCTCGATGGCTAGTTGGCCGTTTCAAAACAATAAACAACGCCCTCACCGTTCGGTGAATAATAGAGTCGACCGTAGGCGGGGGAAGGCGTACAACAAGCTTTTGAGTTGAACTGGTACTCCCAGACCTTTTGATTGACCGTAAAGCCATAGTTACTTGTTCCGCCTTCAGTCCGGCCGACGATCGAAGTTGTTGTTCCCTGAGCATGCCCGTACCAGACGCCATTCACAAAAACGCTGTAGGAACAGACGTCCATCGGAGCAATGCCCTGTTTACCCTCAGATTTTAGATACAGATCCGTAAGCGGTTGAGCAAAATACGTTCGCGAATAACGCGTGTTCGCAGGGCGCTCCGGTCCCGTCCAAAGTTCTTTGCCGCTCTCAGCGTCAAGGGCGTGACTGACCAATTGACTAAAGACAATGACCAAACCGTTGCGGTATCCAATCCGAGTCCGTTCATGAATCGCACAATCACTGTTCTTCCAGAGCAGATCACCGTTTTCCGGATCGATGGCAACCGTTGCCCCCAGTTTATTTTCGTAGATTCCGAATTGGTCCATCACTTCCGGTACGGATAGGTACCAGCGACCGTCCCCAACGGCACTGGAAACCCGGACAGGTTTCTTGCGACCTTTCTGTAACAGTCCCGTGTAGTCCTTTGCCCAAACTTCTTCGCCGTCATCGATCCCATACGCGGCTGCGCGAATAACGCCCTCACCCTTATTCCACGCCACGAAGACTCTGCCTTGATGGGTCGTTAGTCCATCCGCATTTAAGTGATACCCGAACGGAACGGGCCTGTGCCACAGTACGTTTCCCGTCGCCGCATCATGACACCACAGCCCCCCTACTTCGTGCGCTACATCCCACGTTCTCATGATGAGAATTTTGCCATCAGAAAAGGTGGCTCCAGATCGTGTATCCACATACGGAAGTGCATGCGCTGTGCGCCAAATAATGTGGCCGTCTTCGGCGTTGAGGCAAGTCACCTGCCCCACTCGTGACGCGCAGTAGACTCTTCCGTCGGCGATAATCATCGGACTTTTGAACGAACCCCAGATGCGAGTCTTCCACTTCACTCGAAAAGGAGGTTTGATCCGTTTGTCCGGCGAAACCAGGCTGTAGGTCATATCTCCGCCAACCGTGTGCCACTCGTGCTCGTTCGGTCGCGGAGCTAGCTCTTGCGTTGGTTGTCTGTTTGACAATCGCGTCAACAGTTGTTCATTAACTCTGGTCTCCGCTCCTTGGCCCAACGTATAGAAGATGCCGTCTTCGCCGCCAAAAAATACCTTCCCACCAGCGACCGCTGGCGAAGACGAGATCGCGCTGTTCGACTTTCCAACGTTGTCGGTTGAGAATACCCATTCAGGCTGATCTGGCTTGGTAGTGTCGTGGATGTCGAAAAAGAGAAGTTGTCCTTTTTCCGTGCCGAGTATCATATGTTTGGCTGTCAGCGCTGGTGAGGAATGCGACGCGCCCTGATAGAGAAACTTCTTCGACGCCTCCCACTCGAACTTAGCTTCTCGCGTGAATATCTTTTCGCCAAGATAGTATTTCCCATCCCTCACCGACGGAGTCACGCGTGCATCTGTATGCCAATGCCTGCTGGAACGGTAAGACCTAGTCGGTTGTCCAGATGCCAGGACCTGGAAGGAACCGAGTTCCGAATCGAAACTCTGCAGGCCGATGGTTTCTTGCGGACCAAAGACCGGTCCACCAGTGGGATTTAGCACGAACCAACGATCGACCACTTTCACGCGGTCCCCACGGTCCAACAATCGCAGTACTTGATTCGATCCGCTGGAACTAGATCGGTTGCCGCAGCAGAATAAGATCTCGTTTCCCTTGACAGCGATCTCCACATAGCTGGGAGCTCGACCGTCGAACGTCCAGATCTTGTTGCCGTCAAAGTCGATTTTTATCAACATGCCGTTCATGGTGCTAAAGTACACGGCCGACTCCGTAACCGCAGGAGCACAAATAACGGCACTGCCAGCAGCCACCTTCTTCAGAAGTTCGCCGGTTGCCATGTCTATTATTGCCAAATACCCGGCACTCGAACCGACATACACTCTTTCATTGGCAATGGCGGGCGACGACGTGTTCTTGATCCCATCAATTTTCGTCAGCCAGTGCACTTTGTTCTGAATTGGATCGACGCAAGCCACGTGACCTCGGGCGTCCTGTATGTATGCCCGATCTTGAAGAGCAGCCGGCGACGCATAGATCGGCGCTGGAAACCTAATTGCTGAGATTCGGCGAAGCGGCAACGAGAGCGTCTCTTGGGGACTGTTTCCCGTTCGCTGAGAGTTTCGTTTGTATTGCGTCCAACCAATGGCCGTGTCAGCGGCATTCACGTCGGGATCTGCCGACGCAATTGATTGCGAAACAAGACCCACTAGCAGTCCAAGCACAAGTCTCTTTAACTGAACCATTTCGACAAGTCCTCTTGATTGATCGTGGAAGCAATCTCAGCGGTTTTGTCCAATAGTGTATCAGCCGGCACGCGTGAGCGTCCGGTTTCTTGAGCCGCAGGCGCTAGCCTCGGGTTTCTAACAAAACACCTACATCCGACAGATGATGGAATCATGTGGTTAGAGACGGTAGCATGGGTTTCGTTCAACCGATCAACGACGACCCTAACCCAGCGGGGACTTGACCGTGCGGAAGAGAAGACGACTCCAAATCACTCTACCAATACTAGCGTTGAGTGCAGTCACGGCATTGGCTGTCGAGAAACCAGAACCGCAACCCGTCGACGGAAAAATCGACTGGGTCTTTGGGTACGAGGAGGGCAAGAGGCTGAGCCGTGAAACGGGAAGGCCTATGTTTGTTGTTTTTCGGTGCGAAAGGTGACAGGCATGCTCGGATTTCGACGGACAGTTTGTTCGTCAAGATGCTGAAATTGCGATTATGGCTGAACGATTTGTGAATGTTCGTATTCAATCGATGAATGGGGTGAACCTCAACCAGTTTCAATTCGAGTATGACTTGACGTGGATGGCCTTCTTTCAAAATGCCGAAGGTCGCACCTACACCCGGTACGGCGGTCGCGAGGATGGCGACGCCGAATCTCATTTGAACAAGGCATCATTACTACGCGTGATGGGGCAAGTACTCGAATTGCACGAAAACGGACGCGTGCAACCCAATAATCGCTACGAGCCGATTTCAAGGTCGGTCCGCACGGCGGAAGACATTCCGCCGATGAAGAAGATGATGTCGCGGCGAAAAGAGAGTTGCATTCATTGCCACGATGTAAAAGGGGCGACTCTTCAACATCAACGGGACTTGGGACAGTTACGGAAGGAGATGGTCTATACATATCCATCGCCAAGTCGTTTGGGAATCCATCTTGACCCCGAGATGCAATTCAAGGTGCAGAGCGTGGACGATAATTCACCGGCAAAAACGGCGGGTATCCGTGAGGGTGACTTGCTCCGTACGATGGACAATCAGAGAGTTCTGACCTTTGCGGACGCGTCGCGAGTTCTCGAACTTGCTCCGCAGACGGGTGAATTGCACCTTCGCTTGAGCCGAGACGAAGACGAGGTTTCGGCAATCGTGAGGTTGACGAACGGTTGGCGCAAGAACGAGGACCCCTCCTGGCGTTCGTCGACTGGGTACGTCGGACCACGCAGTGGCATCTGGGGCAGGCGCGCGAGCGAGCCGCAACGCAGACAGTTAGACGTTGACGCAGACGACCTCGCCATTCGCGTCACCTTCATTGGCGCACCGTGGGCGCGAGCGGCGGGAATCAAGAATGGCGACTACATCATTGCTGTCGACGATTTCAAAAAGGACATGACCATTCGGCAGTTTCAGGCCTATTTGCACTTGAACCGAAATTGGGGTGATAGCATCTCGGTAACGGTTCGTCGCGGCCGAAAAGACGTCAAACTACTGTTTCAATTCCCGGTGAGTCCGCCAAATTGAGATCGCGACACAGCGAGGTGACACAAATGGTTCGGCGGCAGCCTCTGAGCGGCACCGATTGAAGCCAATCGATCGGAATTCCGGATATCAACTGTCGCGGCCCAATTCAGCGGCCGGCCCAAAAAGTTAACGTTGATTGACCGGAATGTGCTGATCCGCCGAATTCACGCGGGGGTTGAGCGGCTCAGTCTGATTGTATGGCCCGCATCCCGAAATCGCTCTTCGTTTTGCTCGTCGCCAGTCCACACAAACGGCTGGGACGACCTACTTTTACAGTAGGGCGATGAACCACCATAAGCGCATGATCCCGCCAAATGTCGTCGACACACGGAGCAAACAACGTGGACACTCTTCAATCCATTTTACCCTTCATCATTCATGCGTGTTTTTGGTTTTGTGGCATTGTCGGCACGGTTGCTCTGATAAGTCCCAAATCATTTTCCGTTGTGGCAGACGTCGTTGGACTTTGGATCACTCCTTTTCCTCAAACTCAATCGGTCGCTAATGCGCCAATCGACATCGACAAGTTCGTGATGCGAAACAGCCGCCAATTTGGCGCCCTAGTTTTGGCTAGTGTTGTTTATCTTGCGGTCTTCTTCTCCGGTCGAATCGATCCGTCATGGACGCCACCTTTCCTGATCTTGGTCTTGAGTCTCTCGGTGATCATCGCATTGTCGAGCCTCGTCCAACTCGGCGGAGAGGTGTCGAAGATTGAAGCCCGTCTGGCGGATGCTCGAATCGACGGATTGACGGGGTTGGCTAACCGGCGGGCACTCGACGAAGAACTCGAGCGGCGGTTGTCTGAGAAATCACGCAAGGGAGGTGGCTTCTGCTTCGCGATGTTTGACATCGACCATTTCAAGGAAGTCAATGACAAGTACGGGCACCTTACAGGCGATACCGTTCTTGCCAAGAGTGTGGGCGCAGTGATCCACAATACGAAACGAACGATGGATCTAGCCGCTCGTTATGGAGGTGATGAATTCGCGATCATCTATCCGGCCAGCGTTCTCCGTGAAGCGGCAACTGCCGTAGAGAATCTGCGGACCGCAATCGCAAGCGCGCCGGTTTGCCTCGAGGACTCTGAGGTTGTGGTGGCGGTCAGTATCGGCGTCACAGAAGCTCTTGACGGCGATAGTGTCGCGACACTCATCGGTCGAGCAGATGAGGCATTATATGCCGCCAAGACTGCGGGCCGAAATCGAGGGTTTCAACACGACGGCGAAACGTGCCGGGCGATTACGGACGGCGAGCCTATTGCCGCCACGGTGTAATGGCGATTCACAGTCACTTTCGGCGAAAGTGACCTACGTGCGTACGGCGCGCGGGCCTCGCGCTGTCACGATACAATGACGGTTCTTTGTCAATTTCGGCAATAAACCGGGGAACATCGATGTCAACACACGCTACCAGCGAGTACCGCTACGAGAAACTCACCTGGCCAGAGATCAACGAAGCAATCGAAGGCAACCAAGTCTGCATACTGCCATGCGGAGCCGTCGAACAGCACGGTGACCATTTACCTCTGGACGTCGACCTGATCTGCCCTGGCGGGATTGCTCGCGGCACGGGCGAGCGACTGCCCGACAAGGTCCTTGTCCTGCCGACGGTGTCCTACGGATACACCGGCCATGTGATGGACTTCCCCGGTACGATCAATACGCACTATGAAACGTTCATTCGGCAGGTGCTCGACATCACGAAGTCACTCGCCTACCACGGCTTCAAGAAGATTATTCTCTTAAACGGTCACGGGTCGAACATGCCGAACCTGGACCTAGCCGCACGCCGCACAAATCTGGAGACCGATGCCGAATGCTTGCTGATCGCGTGGTGGCATTTGTTGACGATTGACAAGGACTTTTTGCCCAGTTGGCGAGAGAGTGAGTTTCCCGGTGGCTTCTCGCATGCGTGTGAATTGGAAACGTCGTTATACCTGCACCTGGCCGGTGACCATGTTCGCAAGGACAAGATCAAGAACCACATTACCACGATGAACGACGGCAACCCGTATATTTGGACGGACCTGCTGGCGAGAGGACCGGCAGCGTTGGTGTCGTGGACCAGTACGTATTCGCCGCGAGGAGTGATGGGCGAGCCAGAATTGGCCACGGCCGAGAAGGGTGAACAGGTCTATGAGGAAGCGGTCCGGCAGTTGTCCGATATCGTCGATTTTTTTCGCGATCGCCCTCGCGACGCTCGAGCTCGTCACCAGGTCCGTGAACCGAGTATGCCAATCCCGTGGGGCCAAACTGACTTGCGAGAATAAAAGCCAGACGGCCGGTCGTAATTGTGAACGCTGGCAATTCACTAGCTACGTCGCCATCACGTTCAGTATGGGGATGGCATTCGTGCGGGACGGAGACTCGGCCGAGGGCCTATTTCGGCAGGCAGACGCCAGCCTGTACGAGGCCAAGGGTGCGGGCCGTAACTGCCTCCGCATCGACGAAGAATCAGAAAGTCCCGAGAAAGAACAGAGCGAGATGATAGCAACGCCAACTCCGTAACAACGGCGATTCAAATCTTGAATCGGTCTCAATGTGTGGCACTGGCTCAGCCAGTGAATTTGGCATAATCGTACAAGACCCGAGGCTAGCGCCTACGACTCAAAACCGTATTGCCTTGTGTCGAAGACCGATGCACAGCCTCTAGAGTGCTAGCAGAAACCGCTATAAAATGAGCGTTGTCAGAAATTCTTCCTCGCTATCACTTGATCGCTGAGGAGGCCAGAGACGATCCGGTGAGAGAAACAATATGACGTTGAAAAAACAATTGCTCTGTGTCGTGGCGATCAACCTAATTCTCGTTACCGGCTCCGCCGCCGCTGAAAAGCCGAACATCCTCTGGATCTTCCAGGAAGATACCTCTCCTTGGATAGGCTGTTATGGTGATCCAATCAACAAGAATTGGACGCCTTACATCGATAAGATGGCTGCCAATGGCGTACGATTCTCCCGCGCGTTTGTGCCGTTTCCCGTCTGCTCGGCCTGTCGTTCATCGATGGCGTTGGGAGCGAATGCTATTCGCTTTGGTGCTCACGAGCATCGTTCTCGTCGTGGGCCGGAAAAAACCTACCTGCCCAAAGGCATGAAGACGATCGCCGAGCTGATGCGAGAAGCGAATTACTTTACCTTCAATGTTGGCAAGACGGATTACAACTTCGCCGAAGCAGGCGATGGTATCTATTCGAGTATCCCGAAAAAACACAGCAGGACGCCTTGGCGTGAATGTGCCAAAGGTCAACCCTTCTTTGGCCAGATTCAACTTAAGGGCGGTAAGACGAATACCTCGAAATGGCCCGCCAAGAAGAAAACCGATCCCGCCACGGTAACCGTGCCGGCCGATTATCCACAGAACGATCTCTATCGCGGCGTGGTCGCGCAACACTATGACACAATCCGTTCCGACGACATGGTCATCGGGGGTATCCTGGATCGACTCGAAGCAGATGGCCTGCTGGAGTCAACCATTGTTGTTTACTTTTCCGACCACGGCGCCAACAACCTGATCCGACACAAACAGATGCCGACCGAGGGAGGACTGCATGTGCCCTTCATTATTCAAGGGCCAGCGAAGTGGGTGGGCAAAGCCGGCACCGTTCGAGACGATTTGATCAACACGCTGGATCTAACGGCCACTTCCTTTGCCTGGGCGGGACTCGCCATTCCCGCCTGGTGTGAAGGCCAGAACCTGTTCGCCGAGAATTTTATACCGCGAACATTCGTAGCTGGTGCAAAGGACCGTCTTGACCACACCATTGACCGTGTGCGCACCATTCGCACTGACCGTTATCGTTATACACGCAACTTTTTCGTCGATCGCGTGTTCCTGCAACCACAATACCGTGATAACAGGCCGTTCCTTACCTCGGTTCGCGAGGCGTATGCCGACGGAACCCTCGACCCGAAGCTGGCGGAGATCTACTTCGGTGAACGTCCAGCGGAAGAGCTGTACGATGTCATCGCAGATCCTGCTCAAGTTCATAACCTCGTCAACAAGCCGAGTCTGGCATCGGTTCTGCAAGAGCACCGTGCGATACTCGCTGAATGGCTTGACAAAGGAGATTTGGGCGAGGGCAACGAGCCTGATAAAGAACTAGAGATGAACGGCCAAAACTCCAAGTGGGGTATCGGAGTCAACGTTCAATACGAACGAATCCGCCATGACACCGATGGTGATGGTCTCTCCGATAAGTGGGAGACCGTCAATAACCGCGACCCAAATGATGGCAAGCTGCTTTTCACATTCGATTGCGGCGGTTGGCAAACAGAGGGCTGGCAGGGCCAAGGTGAACTGACGAACATTGCTGGTTACGAAGGATATCTGGATTTCGATTTACTAACCGGCAACGCATCGCTGGTCCGCGACGGTTTGAAGTTAGACGCGGACAAGAATCGAGGATCGCTGGAGATTCGGATACGATGCAGTAGCGACACCCGCGTGGTCGTCACCGCCAATGGAAAGAACCTGGGTGGAGTCGAAGTCGCTGCCGGGAAGGGTTATACCGAGTATCGCCTGCCATTGAAGCGCGGAACTTGGCAGGGGACAATTAACGCCTTGAAGATGAGTTTTGCGGGAGCAAAGGGAACAACCGTGGCCATCGACTGGATACGCGTCGTGGATTGAACATCGTCGGTATTGACAGTCGAGTGCCACTGACTCCGCCGCAATGTCTGGCCTCAAGACACTGGCGGAACCAGTGGCACACATTGATCGGTCAGGCGACGATTCCCGCTCGCACGCCGCAAAAAGATGGGGCAGAAACCAATAATTGACGATGTTTAACCGTCGTTAATGACAGAACCAGTTTACTTTTTCGTTTGCAGGACTGCCATGCGAATCGCGATTAGTATTTTGTGTGTAACGGTTTACAGCGTTTTCACAATCTCGCTTTTGAACGCCGAGGAGCCCACCAAGGCCGACATCGAGTTCTTCGAGACGAAAATCCGGCCAGTCCTGGTCAAGCATTGCTACAAGTGCCATTCGAGCAAATCGAAGGAACCTAAAGGCGGTCTGTTGCTGGATACCCGCAACGGAATCCGTCGAGGTGGGGACACGGGGCATGGTGTCGTTCCCGGGGAATTGGATGAGAGTCAGATCATTTCAGCAATGCGTTACGAGTCGTTGGAGATGCCCCCGAACGAGCAACTTCCGGCGTCGGTGATCGCAGATTTCGAGAAGTGGGTCAAACGCGGTGCCCCGGACCCTCGCGAAGGCCGGTCGCTGATTCAGCGGAAAATCGATTTCGACAAGGCTCGCACCTATTGGGCCTATCAGCCGATCCGCAAGCCCTCACCACCCGTGCTCCGCGACGCCTCGTGGCCACGAACCAAGATTGATGAGTTCATATTGGCCCGTCTTGAAGCAAACCAACTTCAGCCGGCAACAGACGCAGAGCCGATCCAACTGGTCCGGCGAATCTACGTTGACTTAATTGGTCTTCCGCCAACACCGGAGCAAGTCGACGCGTTTCTGGCTGACTGCGGTACGTCGGGGACGGCCGGAGGAACTGAGATTCCACAGGAAGCGATCGAACGTCTTATCGATGGACTACTCGCATCACCGCAGTTCGGGGAACGTTGGGGCCGCCACTGGCTGGACGTCGCACGGTACGGCGAGTCGACTGGAATGGAACGCAACTATACGTATCCCCATGCCTGGCGATACCGCGACTATGTGATCGCCTCGATCAACGCTGACAAACCCTTCGACCGATTCATTGTGGAGCAACTGGCAGGCGACCTGTTGCCTGCCCAGACCGAGGACGAACGGTACAAGAATTTGGTAGCGACGGGCTTTCTGGCGATCGGACCGAAATCACTAAATGAACGAAACCGCGAGCAGTTTGCAATGGACATTGTCGACGACCAAATTGATGTCACCTCTCGCGCTTTCCTCGGCCTAACCGTGTCGTGCGCACGTTGTCATGACCACAAGTTCGACGCCATCCCGCAGGCCGAATACTACGCGTTGGCAGGCATCTTTCGCAGCACGAACACGTTCTACGGCACAGCCGGTGGCGGCGGAAACCGTCAGGCCGGTCAATTGATAGGATTGCGCGGGATGAGTGCCAGTCCGGTCGGAGTTGGTGGGGAGAATGCGAAGGCTGGACAGGTGATCAAGCAATTGACCGGGCAGATTAAAAAACTGGATGCTCAACTCAAACGTCTCAAGAAGAAGGACACGCCGGCCAACAAGACTCGTGCTGCGAAGATCGAGAAACAATTAATACAGCTACGCAAGCGACTCGCCGCCTCGAAAAAGAAAGCAAAACCGGAAGCCTCCGCCGATAAGGAGCCAGCCGTTCTTGTGATGGGTGTCCAAGATGGTGCCAAACCGAGTGACACGAAACTTCGGGTTCGAGGCGAACCCAATGATCGCGGCGATACGATCCCTCGTGGCTTCCTGACCGTGGCCACAAAAGGCACTGCCGCAAACCCGCCAGGGGATTCCAGTGGGCGACTTCAGCTGGCCGAGTGGATCGTCCATCCGGACAACCCACTCACGGCCCGAGTTGCCATCAATCGATTCTGGCAGAATCTGTTTGGCCGCGGACTCGTCGTCAGCCTAAACAACTTCGGCAACAACGGTGAACTTCCTTCGCACCCGCAACTACTCGATTACCTCGCGGCAGACTTCGTCGAAGAGGGTTGGTCGAGCAAGCGACTTATCAAGCAAGTCATGATGAGCCGTGTTTACCAGCTGAGTTGCCAGAGTGACGCGGACCTCACTGAGCTGGATCCACAAAATCGGCTCCTTTCCCGGCAAAATCAACGGCGGATGGAAGCTGAGGTAATCCGGGACGCAATGCTGATCGCCAGCGGACAGTTGGATTTGAAGCCGGCGGAAGGTTCGGTCGTGTCGCAGGTCGGTGACGGAAATGTGGGGCGGGGACTCTCCGCGGATCGTTTCGCAGTAAGTAGTACGAAGCGTTCGGTCTATTTGCCCATCGTCCGCGCAGCCGTCCCCGAGATACTACGCATCTTTGACTTTCCCGAACCGAGCATCATCGCCGCACAGCGCGATGTGACAACAGTACCAACCCAAGCACTCTATATGTTGAACAGCCCATTCGTGTTGGGACAATCAAAAGCGCTAGCCGAACGCGTCATCGAAAATGCCGGTCCGTCGCACCGCGATCGGATCGTGCGAGCGTTTCGACTGACACTGAGCCGACCGCCATCCGACGACGAATTGGCTCGCGCCGAGCAGTATGTGACCGACGGCAATGACGATCAAGTGTGGACAGAACTCTGCCACGTTCTGATCGCTTCCGCCGAATTTCGATACATCCACTAAGGCACAAGCCATCATCCGAACAACGGATCGCAAGTCCGCTTGCACCACAAGAGAACCAATCATGCCAATGTTACGACGAGACGTTTTAAAGGCAGCTTCCTGTGGCTTCGGTTACCTGGCATTTGCCGGCTTGGCGTCTAACGCGGCCGAAAAATCGGACCGCTACGAAAGTCCCCTCGCTCCAAAAAGCCCGCACATCGAGCCGAGAGCAAAGCGGATCATTTTCCTCTGCATGCGAGGCGGACCGTCGCACGTCGACACTTTCGACTACAAACCCGAGTTGGAGAAATACGCGGGCAAGTCGCCGGGAGAAGCGAGCGGATTAAATGCTCAAAAAGGGCGGAAGCTAATGCCGTCGCCTTGGAAATTCAAACAGCATGGTGACAGTGGGTTGCCAATATCCGAGTTGTATCCTCATCTCTCGAAGCAGGCCGACGAGCTTTGTTTGATTAACGGGGCACACACGGATCTTCCCAACCACCCACAAGCCCTCGTGCAGCTCCATACCGGCAGCTTTCAATTCGTCCGTCCATCGATGGGCGCTTGGGCTCTGTACGGACTGGGAACGGAAAACCAAGATCTGCCGGGATTCATAACGATCAAGCCGCCCTCTCGTTTAGGCGGCGCGCAAAACTACGGTAGCGCATTTTTGCCGGCCGTCTATCAGGGAACAAAGATCGATGGAGTGAAGTCAGTCGACGGAGGCATTGGGAACATCCAAAATTCCCAATACGATCAAGCGAAGCAACGCAAGCAACTGGAGTTGATGCAATCGTTGAATCGCGATCTGGCCAGTCGCTTTCAGGCCAACAGTGAATTGGACGGTGTTATCGAGTCGTATGAATTGGCCTTCCGCATGCAAACGGCTGTTCCCGATCTAATGGATCTAACCCGTGAGTCCGCCGAGATTCACAAGCTGTACGGAATCGGTAATGGTGCAACCGACGAATTCGGTCGCATGTGTTTGATGGCACGTCGGTTCGCGGAAGCTGGCGTCCGGTTCATCGAGCTGACGCATGAGGGCTGGGATCAGCACAATGGGCTTCGTGACCGACTGGGTCGCAATTGCAAAGCAACCGACCAACCGATCGCCGGTTTGATCGCGGATCTCAAGCAACGTGATTTACTCAAGGACACGTTGATCGTTTGGAGCGGAGAATTTGGTCGCACGCCGGCTGTTCGCCGGGAGGACGGACGTGATCACAACGCTACGGGTTTCAGTATGTGGATGGCTGGTGGCGGCGTGAAACGCGGCTTTCGTTACGGAGCCACCGATCAATTTGGAATCGCCGCCGAGGTCGACAAGTTCCACACGCACGACTTCCACGCCACCACGCTTCATTTACTTGGACTGGACCATACGAAACTCACGTACCGCTATGGCGGCCGAGACTTCCGCCTGACCGATGTTTATGGGCGCGTCGCCAAAGACCTACTCGCATAGCGAGTTGGGTCGTTCACAAGTAGTGGCCTGTCGATTTAGTGCCGATAACTCGTAATCCCCACCGGTACAAGGCCGATGGGGCTTGCACATAATCATTCGGGGCTATTGGGCAACGAACTTCTTGAACTCAGCGTTCAGAACTCCGCGCGACGGTGCTTGGCCTAGAGTCACGCGAATTCGATATCGCAGCGTTCGACTCTCGTTCTCACCAACTTCGAACGTGGGGAATGCTCCAAAACGACCGTAATCACGGTACGCTGAATAACGAGTTCCCTTGGGGTTGTCAGGGTGATTCATGTGCTGAACGGAATACGTCGCATCACCAAGCTGATAGGTGAGCGCGGCCCACGGTAGGTCCACCTCTTTCTGCACGTTCGTCTTTTCCTCTGGGAAGAGGTATTTTGCCGACTTGTTATCGGCAACGCCATTATGTGGTCGATACTGCATCCCAGCATGTTCTGGGTCACCGCCGAATGTTGCATCGCTACCAACGGCCTTCAGCTCACTGACAAAATCGACAAGCAAATGGGATTCACCAGCGTCATGGACAGTCAGCGTACGTGTCTCTTCAACAATGGTCGCACCGGCAACAGTCCATTGAATAACGCTCGACAAAACCGCGCCCTCGGATGTCACTTCACTCTTAACGAACTTGATGTGGCGTTGCAGAGCGTTTTTCATGTGCCATAGGTCGCTGGTCTTCCCATGACTCGTCAACTTCGAGAAACCGATGAACATACCGCGATGATGAGTGTATTTTCCACCCGGCCCTTTTGTTATCGGCTCCTTTCCACTCGGATCGAAGACGTGATAGTAGACTTTGTACGTATTGTGTTTGGTCGAATCACTGCTTTCGTCGCGAGCGTACATGTAGCGTACGAGCGTCTTGCCATCGTGGAGAACGTCGGTGTGTGAACCTTTGGTGTCGTTGATTTCAAATTCGGCCGCTTGCAGTGGAAGAGTGCAGCCAATTAGTACGGCGAAGGCAAGTAGGTGTTTTGCCATGATGAAATACTCAATATTGTTGAGGTGAAATCTGATGATTGGCATCGCGCATTGATCTGGGCCGGTAGGTCCTTATCGTCCCATACTGCGGCTCGCCGGTCTGAGAATAAGCTCGGCGATTCTACCTGTCAAATCTCCTCTCCACGTCGCCGACGCACTCGCTTCAAGTCGTTTGTAATAGTAACGCCTTCCAGGCCAGTTTATGTGCCCAGCGGGCGAGAAATCCTGGCATATGCACGCGGTAAGCCTTACATTGGGAGAGGGTAGATGTCTCAGAAAAGGGGGGACGGAAATGGCTGTACATGACAACGACCGCCGCGACATGAATCGCCTGACACAAATAGCGATCTGCCTTGCGGCAGCGTTCATCGTTGGGACTGCCGGTCGTCTGCGGAAACTCATCATCGAGTTGCCGGAAGGCAACGTTGTGCGAACAACCGGTCAGTCATTCCTCGATGCCGTAGCGAATGGACAAGCCCTATCATCGCGCCTCCATTTCGTTGGCCCGACGCGTTAATGGAATTTGGACAGGGAGGCGTCGTATGGATGGCAGATTCATACCCGGTGTGTGCGGCGCAAAGCGACCTGCCACGAATGCCGTGACTCGACGTGGTTTCTTGCGTACTGCCGGTTCAACCGCGGCCGGTATCGCAACGTTGGAAGCGAGTGTTTCCTCGCTAACGGCGAAGCCGCCTCGACGCCCAAGAGTAAAAGTAGCTGCGATCATCACGCATTTCACGCACAGGTCGCATGCCCATGTAATTCTTGAGAACTTTCTCGAGCATTACTACTTTAACGGTGTATTGACCGACCCAGGTGTCGACGTCGTCTCGTTTTACATCGACCAAAATCCCGTGGGCGACATGTCGAAATCGGTTTCCGAAAAGTACGACATCCCAACCTTCAAAACGATCGCCGAGGCGCTGACGCTGGGCGGGAAAGAACTGGCCGTTGATGCGGTCCTTTCCATTGGCGAACATGGTACCTATCCGTACAACGAGTTCGGGCAACACATGTATCCGCGAAAGCGGTTTTTTGATGAGATCGTTGCGGTGATGAAACGGTCAAATCGCTTCGTCCCACTGTTCAATGACAAACATCTCTCCTACCGCTGGGACTGGGGCAAAGAGATGTTCGATACGGCGAGGGAACTGGGCATCCCGCTGATGGCCGGAAGCTCCGTGCCACTTGCCGAGCGGCGTCCACCGCTTGAGATTCCCGCCGGGGCAGAGTTGGAGGAGGCTGTTTCCATTCACGGTGGCGGGATCGAGTCGTACGACTTTCATGCACTCGAGGTGCTGCAGTCGATGGTCGAAGGTCGCAAGGGTGGCGAAACCGGGGTATCACAAGTCCAGTTTCTCGACGCCGACGCGCTCTTCAAGAGTGCACGAGACGGGCGCTGGTCGCTCGATCTTGCCATAGCAGCCATGCAGGCAGAACTCGGCAGCAAGCCAGCGGATCTGGGGGACTTCGAGGGCGATCCGCACGGTATCCTACTGACGTATAAGGATGGATTTAGAGCAACCGTGGTGAGGATTGGGGGCGCGAACCGCTGGAATTTCGCCTGCCGCTACAAGGGCCAACAGAGAATTCAAGCGACAAATTTCCACGTGGGACCGTGGAATAATCGTAACTTGTTTAAGGCGCTCTCGCATGCGATCCAGCATCACTTCATCAACAGCAGGTCCCCGTATCCACTGGAACGGACCCTATTGACCACGGGTGTGCTCGATGCCTCGATGCACTCGCGCCACGACGGCGGCAAGGTGATGCGAACACCCGAACTCGAATTCTCCTACCGGCCGATCGACTTTCACGCGATGCGAGAGATGGGAGCAAGCTGGAAAATTATTACCGAAGACGCGCCCGAACCGCTGGGAATCAACCCGAACGGATCGAAATCATAGCGACGGGTAATTTGTCGCCGTGTCGGCATCCTAGCGGGTCTATTCCCAGATTTTCTTTCAATCTTGGGGCAATTCGCTCGATCGCTTGGCAATCATTATTCAAGTCTTACAACTCACCGAGCAAAAAGTTCCCAAATTCGAGCGGACGCTCGTTCGAGCGATGAAACAAATAATGGTGAGCTATCGCGCAATACGTGAGGCCGATTCCTTCACCTTGGTCGCAATTGCTAGAATGGGCCTCGAGAATTATTAATCCCGCAAGGTCAGGCGGCAGCGGGAAACAGATTTGAACGCGTAACCTACCCGCGACCTGGTCGTGCCAAACCACCCTCACCAGACCGGCTTCTGATCATGACACGACAGCATTATGATGCCATCGTCCTTGGTTTGGGCGGGGTCGGAAGTGCTGCCGTGCTGCATGCGGCGCGACGAAACTTGCGAGTGCTCGGCCTTGAACAGTACACGCCCGCCCATTCACGCGGCAGCTCGCATGGTCATACGCGTGTGATCAGGAAGGCGTACTTCGAACATCCCGATTATGTTCCACTGCTGATCGATGCCTATCAGCAATGGAGCGTTTTAGAAGAAGAAACTGACACGCGGTTGTTCGAGCAGGTCGGAATCCTACAGATCGGTCACCCGGAAGGTGACGTCTGTCACGGCGTCCTGGAGAGCGCTCGAGAACACGGGTTACCGATCGACGTGCTGCAGCCAGTCGATTTTCGAAAACAGTTCCCAGCCGTTCATATTGCCGACCATGAGATTGCGGTTTTGGAGCCGCAAGCTGGATTCCTGTACATTGAACGCGCTGTTCGAACGCAACTCGATCAAGCAATGGATCGCGGTGCTGTACTCCAGTTCGAGGAACCCGTACGGGAGTGGCGGATGACGACGAATCAGGGAGTTTCAGTGACGACCGACAGGGCGACGTATGTGGCCGACCGACTGATTGTCGCTGCCGGTCCGTGGGCCGAACGACTGCTACCGCCACTTGCCGGACACCTACAAGTGCTTCGCAAACACCTCCATTGGTTCGCCTGCTCGAACCGACATCTCGACCTGAACAGATTGCCGGTCTTCTTTTTCGAAACGCTTGACGGCGAATTCTACGGATTCCCGTGTCTCGATGATCGAGGGCTAAAGGTAGCAGAGCATACGGGCGGCGCAAAGATCGAGCGGCCTGAGGAGGACCCGATTCAGGTTGAACCGGCCGATCTCTCACGTGTCGAGGCGTTCCTTTCCGAACGCTTTCCTGGAACAGCGTTTCAGCATTCCGATCACGCCACGTGCTTTTATACCGTCACACCCGATCGTCATTTTGTGGTTGACCGACATCCGCAACACCCGCAAGTTTCGTTCGCCGCCGGACTCTCTGGGCATGGTTACAAATTCGCTCCAAGTTTGGGTCGGGCGTTGGTCGACCTCGCTATGGATGGACAGACGGAATTACCGATCGATTTCCTCCACTTGGGCCGTCTTAGTGGGCATTAAATGCACAGTCTCCACACTCGCGAATTTCCTGGACCACCCTTTGGTTTGCGCGATATCCCGAACAGGTAAGTCCGCGCTGTGGGGTAACGCTTCTGAGGGTACCCACCGTCCGTTGGCGCGTTGCATCTACGGCCCTTTTTTAGATGGGAAAACCAATGACTGACTCCGAAAAATCGAGCGTCCGCGACGATCCGCCGAAGAAGATCACACTCTGGCGGGTGACTGGGTGGAATTGTCATCCTTAGCGTCGCCTCCTGCCTTGTCATGGCCGCTTTGCAAAGCGATGGCTTGGTCACAGCACTCGACGGTACAACGGAACCGCGTGACCACAATCTACCGCTGATCAAGAAGAAGGAATCGCTTCCAGACTACCAGGTGATCTTGAATCTCACGAACGGCCATCATATTCGCCTCGGTGTTGTGCCG
>LWDU01037949.1_pt2 | contig 17729 bp, 19 predicted proteins | sample 727161 | NCBI WGS metagenome assembly LWDU01 (sample SAMN04566230, study PRJNA314399) | hydrothermal vent metagenome | isolation source: deep sea hydrothermal plume seawater | place: Mexico: Gulf of California, Guaymas Basin | collected 2004-07-11
TGTCATGACAGCGCAGGTCGCCGAGACAGTTCTGCGCGTCGCTGTGTTGCTCGAGGCCGGGGTCACCCCGACTCGTGCCTGGGACCATCTGGCGAAGCAGGGCGACCTGCAGGCGTCGCAGGTCGTCAATGCCGTCGACGGCGGTGCCCGAATTGACAGCGCGATCGCTGCCCTGGCCGTCGAGCCCGCACCGGAGCCACGCCGCAGGATCCGCATCGCGAGAGTCGATGCGGTGGGCGAGTCGGTCCACGCACGAGAGCGACGAATGTGGCGAGACGTGGCTGCGGCGTGGTCGATCGCGACGACGGTCGGGGCGCCGCTGGCGCCCGCCCTTCGCTCCTTCGCCGACGTGCTGCGGGATGCCGAGGAGTCAGCTGACGAGATCCGCGTCGCTCTGGCCGAACCGACGTCCACTGCTCGACTGCTCGGCTGGCTTCCGGCTGTCGGAATCGGTCTCGCATTCGCCCTCGGGTTCGATCCCCTCGGAACGTTGCTGCGCGAGCCTGCCGGATGGGCATGTGCCGTGGCCGGCGTCGGGATGGCCGGGCGACGCTGGACGTCGCGGCTGGCGCTTGCCGCTCACCGTGACGCCGTGATGCCGGGAATGGATGCCGACCTCACCGCGATAGCGCTCAGCGGCGGCGTATCGGTGTCGCGGGCCCGGACCCTCGTGGATGCCGCGCGCGGCGCGGATGCCGACGATTCCGTGGCGGTGCGTGACACTCTCCTCCTTTCTGAGGCGGCAGGAGTTCCGGCAGTCGAACTGCTGCGCTCGGCGGCCGCGCTGGATCGGCACCGGGCTCGGGTCGACGGTCGCCTGCGCGCAGCTCGCCTGTCGACCAAACTGCTCCTGCCGCTCGGCGTGTGCACGCTCCCGGCCTTCCTGTGCCTGGGCGTTGCGCCGATGTTCCTCAGCATCCTGCCGTCCGTGTCTCTTCCCCTCCCCTGACCGTGCCCACTTCCTGTGCCCGCTTCCACAACCGATTGGAGAACCCATGTCCTCACTGCCCCGTTTGACCTCGCGTGCCGCGCGCGAGCTGTTTCTGGACGAGACCGGCGCCGCCACCGCGGAATACGCGATTGCCACGATGGCCGCAGTCGCCTTCGCTGGCCTTCTGGTCGTGATCATGCGCTCGGACGAGGTGCGCGGCATCCTCACCGACCTGGTGCGCCGCGCGCTCAGCGTCGAATGATCCGCGACGGACTCGGCGGTGATCGCGGGTCGGTCGCCGCCGAGTTCGCGATCGCGATGACTGCTGTCGCGGTTGTGGTGCTTCTCGCCGTCGGGATTCTGGGTGCTGCCGGGCGGCAGATTCTGTTGCAGGATGCCGTTGCCGACGCTGCGCGCCTTGCCTCACGCGGCGAAAGCGGCGCGCGCGTGAGTGCCGCCGTGCAGGCAGCCGTCCCCGGCGCGTCGGTCGAGATCAGCGACGAGGGAGACCTCGTGTGCGTGACCGCGGCGCGCACGGTTTCCGGGATTCCCGTCACAGCGCGCGGCTGCGCCCTCGCGGATGGCTGGTAATGGCGGGCACCGTTGCCTCGGCGGGCATTGCGGTGATCGGTGCTGCGGTGATCGTGGCGGCGGCGGGCGTGGGCGCGGCATCCGTCGTCGCCCAACGCGTGGCCGGCGCGGCTGACTCGGCGGCTCTCGCGGCAGCGGATGCCGCATCCGGAGCGGTCCCCGGTGTCCCCTGCGATCGGGCTGCCGAGGTCGCTTCCGCGCTGGGAGCAGGGATGCGTTCGTGCGAGCTTGTCGAGCTCATCGCGACCGTGTCGGTTTCGGTTCCCTTCGGCGCGTTCGAGGTCACTGCAACCGCACGCGCCGGCCCGCCACCGTAGCGCTCTCAGCCTTCGCTGTGTCGCCGTGTGTGTATGGTGTGCATCGAAGAAAGGAAGCTTTCGTTGGCCACAGGCAAGAAGCTTGTCATCGTCGAGTCCCCGACGAAGATGAAGTCGATCCAGGGATACCTGGGCGACGGGTACGAGGTGCTCAGCTCGGTGGGACACATCCGCGACCTTGCGAGCAAGAAGGACATCCCGGCCGAAAAGAAGCAGGCCTACGGGAAGTATTCGATCGACGTCGACAACGACTTCGACCCCTACTACGTCATCAGTGATCGCAAGACCAAGACCGTCGCTGAACTCAAGCGCGCACTGAAGGATGCCGACGAGGTCCTGCTGGCCACAGATGAGGACCGCGAGGGTGAAGCGATCGCCTGGCACCTGCTCGAGGTGCTCAAGCCCAAGGTTCCCGTCAAGCGCATGGTCTTCCACGAGATCACCAAGGATGCGATCCGTGCCGCCGTCGACAAGACCCGAGACCTCGACCTTGCCCTGGTCGACGCGCAGGAGACCCGGCGCGTGCTCGACCGCCTCTACGGGTGGGATGTCTCGCCCGTGCTGTGGCGCAAGGTCGGCTCGGGCCGCGAAGGAGCTGCCCTTTCTGCCGGCCGCGTGCAGTCCGCCGCAACCCGCATGGTCGTCGACCGCGAGCGGGAGCGGATGGCGTTCGTTCCCGCCGACTACTGGGACGTCGAGGCTCTCGCCGGCAAGAATGGCTCTTCCTTCACGACGCGCCTCGCGCGCCTCGACGGCGCATCGCTCGCGCGCGGAGCGGACTTCGACGACAAGGGCCAGCTGAAGAAGGCGGTCGTCGTCCTCGACGAAGCAGCGGCGCGCGCACTCGCCGCAGCCGTGGAGGCCGCTGCTGAGGCATCCGTCACCGCCCTTGACGCAAAGCCCGGCACCCGTAGCCCCAAGCCGCCGTTCACGACCTCGACCCTGCAGCAGGAGGCAGGCCGCAAGCTCTCGATGAGCGCGAAACACGCCATGAGCGTCGCTCAGCGCCTCTACGAGAAGGGGTACATCACCTATATGCGCACCGACTCGACGGCCCTGTCGGCGCAGGCGGTCACCGCCGCGCGCACGCAGGCCGTCGAGCTCTACGGCGACAAGGCCGTGCCGCTGAACCCGCGGACGTACCGCAACAACTCCAAGAACGCGCAGGAGGCGCACGAGGCGATCCGTCCGTCGGGTGAGTTCTTCCGCCGCCCGAGCGAGGTCACCGGCCAGCTCGACCGCGACGAAGAGCGCATGTACGACCTCATCTGGAAACGCACGATCGCCAGCCAGATGTCGGATGCCAAGTACGAGACCACCACCGTCACGCTGGCCCTCGATGCCGATGGCAAGAAGGCCGAGTTCACGGCATCCGGCACCGTCTACACCTTCAAGGGCTTCCTCGAAGCCTACGAAGAGGGCCGCGACGAAAAGCGTGCCGATGCCGACCGCTCCGACGACCAGTCGCTGCCGGCGCTCGCGGTCGGCGATGTGCTGAGTCTCACGGATGTCGAGCCCAAGGGCCACAGCACGAGCCCCAAGCCCCGCTACACCGAGGCGAGCCTCGTGAAGGCGCTCGAAGAGAAGGGCATCGGACGCCCGTCGACGTTCGCGAGCATCATCGACGTCATCCTCGACCGCGGGTACGTCACCAAGCGGGGTCAGGCCCTTGTGCCCAGCTGGGTCGCGTTCAGCGTCGTGCGTCTGCTCGAAGAGCACTTCTCGGAGCTTGTCGACTACGACTTCACTGCCGCGCTCGAAGACGACCTTGACGCCATTGCGCGGGGTGAGCAGAAGCGCATCGAGTGGCTCAAGGAGTTCTACTACGGTTCGGATGCCCACGTCGGCCTTCGCAACATCGTCGACAACCTCGGCGACATCGACGCGCGTGAGCTCAACGCGCGTCCGATCAGCGACACCGTGACCCTCCGCGTCGGCAAGTACGGGCCCTACCTCGAGGTCATCGACCCTGCGAACCCGGATGCCGACCCGCGCCGCGTCAACGTTCCCGACGACCTCGCGCCCGACGAGCTCACGCCCGAGAAGGCACAGGAACTGATCGACGCCCCGGTCGCCGGCAACCGCGTCCTCGGCGAGAACCCCGCCAACGGCAAGCTCGTCGTCGTCAAGGATGGCCGATTCGGCCCCTACATCGAAGAAACCGAGCCCGAGGCCGCCGCGGTCGTTGACCCGGAGACCGGTGAGGTTCTCGAGACAGCACCGGCTGAGCCGGCGCCCGCGGCGAAGGGCAAGAAGTCCACCGCGAAGAGCGCTGCCCCGAAGAACCGCACGGCGTCACTGTTCCGGTCGATGTCGGTGGACACGATCGACCTCGAGACGGCGCTGCGCCTGCTCGATCTGCCGCGTGTCGTGGGTGAGGATCCCGCCTCGGGCGAGCAGATCACGGCGCAGAACGGTCGATTCGGTCCGTACCTGAAGAAGGGCACCGACTCGCGCTCGCTCGAGAGTGAGGCGCAGATCTTCGACATCACGCTCGAGCAGGCGCTCGAACTCTATGCCCAGCCGAAGTACGGTGCCCGCCGCGCGTCGAGTGCGCTCAAGGAGTTCGAGGCCGACCCGACCAGCGGCAAGCCGATCCGCTTGCGCGACGGCCGGTTCGGACCCTACGTCACCGACGGTGAGACCAACGCGACGATTCCGCGCGGTGAACAGGTCGATGATGTGACGTTCGAGCGTGCCGTGCAGCTGCTCGCTGACAAACGCGCGAAGGGGCCAGCGCCCAAGCGCACGACCAAGCGCGCCACGACGACGCGCAAGACGACGGCCAAGAAGTGACCTCACCGGGACTGTTCATCACCCTCGAGGGCGGTGACGGGTCGGGCAAGACCACGCAGGCAAGCCTGCTTCGCGACTGGCTCGAGTCTGAGGGCCGCATCGTGGTGCGCACGCGCGAACCCGGCGGGACCGAGGTCGGTGTGCTCATCCGTGACATCGTCCTGCACCATCGAGGCGAGGTGTCGCCGCGTGCCGAAGCGCTGCTCTACGCAGCCGACCGAGCTCATCACATCGCCACGGTGGTGCGCCCGGCTCTCGCGCGGGGCGAGGTAGTCATCCAGGACCGCTACCTCGACTCGTCCGTCGCCTACCAGGGCGCGGGTCGGGTATTGGGTCGCGACGAGATCCGCGACCTGTCGCTCTGGGCTACCGGAGGGTTGCTTCCTGACCTCACCGTGCTGCTGGATCTCGACCCCGAGGCAGCTCGCGCGCGGCTCGACGCCGCCGACAAGCCCTTCGACCGGCTTGAGGCAGAGCGTGACGAGTTCCATGCCCGCGTGCGTGCCGAGTACCTTGCGCTGGCTGCCGCTGAACCCGAGCGCTTCCTCGTGCTGGATGCCTCGCTCCCCGCAGGCGAGATCGCCGAGGCGGTCCGCGCGAGGGTGACGGCTCTGCTCGCTCGGTGACGTAGGCCGCCCCGGTGACTCACGGCAGATCGTCGGATGCCGCAGCTACGCTGGTCTGCATGCAGCAAGCGCCCCCCGAACAGGTAGTTCCGTGGGGCGCCGTGTGGGGGCAGCCGGAGGCCGTCGCGCAATTCCAGGCCGCGGCATCCGACCCCGACTCACTCGCGCACGCCTGGCTGATCACGGGTCCACCCGGCTCTGGCCGCTCGACCCTCGCTGCGGCGTTCGCGGCAGCGCTCATCGCCGAGCCCGGCGACGAGGCCACGATGCGTCAGGTGATCGCGCGGACCCACCCCGATGTGACAGTGCTGCGAACCGAGCAGGTCATCATCCGCATCGACGAGGCTCGGCAGCTGGTCGAGCGCGCCTACTTCGCCCCCTCGCTCGGCCGGTATCGGGTGATCATCGTCGAGGATGCCGACCGCATGGCCGAGCGCACCTCCAACGTTCTGCTCAAAGCGCTCGAGGAGCCACCCGAGCGCACCGTGTGGGTGCTGTGCGCCCCGAGCGATGCAGACCTTCTTCCGACCATCCGTTCTCGGGTGCGTGTGGTGCGCCTGCGCGAGCCCGACGTCGCCGACGTCGCTGCGCTCATCGCCCAGCGAACCGGAGCCGATCCCGTCACTGCTGAGCAGTCAGCGCGGCACGCGCAACGGCACATCGGCATGGCACAGCGGCTCGCCACGGATGGCGAAGCTCGTGCACGTCGAGACGTGACGCTGCGAGCTGCGCTCGGTGTTCGCAGCGTCGGCGATGCTGTCGATGTGGCAGGTCGCATCGTCCAGGCGGCTACGGATGACGCCAAGGCGCTCACCACGGAGCGAGACGAGACCGAGCGCGAGAGCCTCAAGCGCACTCTCGGAATCGCCGAGGGCGCAGCCGTGCCGCCGGCGGTTCGAGCGCAGATCACCGCGCTCGAAGAGGATCAGAAGCGCCGCGCGACCCGGAGCCTGCGCGACGGAATCGACCGCGTGCTCACGGATCTGCAATCGCTGTACCGCGACGTACTCATGATTCAGTTCGGCAGGACCGACCCGACAGGAGGGAGTGTCCTGATCAACCGAGAGCTGGACGAGGACCTTCGCGCGCTCGCGGCGGCGTGGTCACCGCAGCGCACGCTGGTCGTGCTCGATGAGATCGCCCGCACGCGCCGGAACCTCGAACAGAACGTCGCACCCACCCTTGCTCTCGAGAGCCTGCTCATCACCGTCTCGTCGGGAAGGACACCATGACCGCACGCCTCGCTCGACGCATCCTGACAGCGAGCGCCACGATGGTGGCGGCGGCTGTCGCGCTCGCCGGCTGCTACCTCATCCCGATGCCGGATCAGAGCTCAGCCCCGCACCGTTCCCCGACACCGATCACCGACGGGGTCGCGGAGGATCTTCTTTCCTTCTATCAGCAGACACTGGACTGGGCCGCCTGCGGCGAAGGCTTTGACTGCACCACCGTCACCGCGCCCCTGGACTGGAGCGACCCGGATGCGGGAACGATCGACCTCTCTGTCATCCGTCACGCGGCGACCGGTGGTGAGCCGCTCGGTTCGCTGCTGACCAATCCCGGCGGCCCGGGAGCGAGCGGCGTGGATCTCGTGCGCGATTCCCTGGGTTTCGCGGTCGGTCAGGCGCTCGAGGAGAACTACGACGTCATTGGCTTCGATCCCCGCGGGGTCGGTAAGTCCACCGCGGTCACGTGCCTGGACGATGCGGGCATGGATTCGTTCGTCTTTGACATCCCGCCCGGGCAGCGCCGTTCCGCCGAATGGGACGCGTTCGTCACCGAGCAACAGCAGGAGTTCGCGGCCGCGTGCGAGCAGAACAGCAACGGCATCCTGCCGTTCATCACGACCGGAAACGCGGCGCAGGACATGGACCTGTTGCGCGCGGTTCTTGGCGACGAGAAACTCAACTACCTCGGCTACTCGTATGGCACCTTCCTCGGGGCGACGTACGCGAAGCACTACCCGGATCGTGTCGGGCGTCTCGTGCTCGATGGCGCGATCGATCCGTCCTTGAGCGGGCTTGATGTCTCGACCCAGCAGGCCATCGGCTTCGAGAACGCGCTGCGCGCCTACATGGCGTCGTGCGTGGGTCAGAGCGATTGCCCCTTCAGCGGTTCGGTCGATGAGGCCATGGGAGATCTTGCGATCCTTCTGGCCAGCGTCGACCGCGACCCCATCCGCAACAGCGATGGCCGGATGCTGGGCGCTGACTCGCTCGTGACCGCCATCGTCACCGCGCTGTACGCGGAAGAGAGTTGGCCGTACCTCACGCAGGCGCTCACCGACGTGCTGCGGGGGAATCCCAGCACCGCATTCACTCTCGCCGATTTCTACTACAACCGCCAGGGCGGCCAGTATCTCGACAATTCGACCGAGGCTTTTCTGACCTACAACTGCATGGATTACCCGGACGGCGAGACGGATGCCGAGCGCGCTGCGTCTCAGGCAGCTATCGCCCAGCAGGCCCCGACCATCGCCCCCTACTGGGAGGGCGTGGACTTGTGCGACGTATGGCCATACGCACCTACTGGCGTTCGGGAGCCGATCGCCGCAGCAGGTGCCGAGCCGATCGTGGTGATCGGGACGACGGGTGACCCGGCGACACCGTATGACTGGTCGGTCGCGCTGGCCGAGCAGCTCGAGTCGGGCGTGCTCATCACGCGCGTCGGTGAGGGCCACACCGGCTACAACAAGGGCAACACATGCGTGGATGATGCCGTCGAGGCCTATTTCATCGACGGCATCGTGCCAGCCGACGGCCTTGTCTGCGAGTAGTGACAGGTGGTCACGAGCCGAGTGGGGACACGGTAAGATCGTTGATCGTGCATCGCGCGAGCGATCACGCCACCTTAGCTCAGACGGCAGAGCGATTCACTCGTAATGAATAGGTCAAGGGTTCGATTCCCTTAGGTGGCTCTGAACAAAAGAGACCGTCCGTAGGGCGGTCTCTTTCGTTCATCCGGCGGGGAGCGAACCCTTGGGTGGGCCCACGCCGCCAGAGGCTCCGGGCGCCGCGAAGCGGCGGCTGGAGTGGCGGTGGGGACGATTCCCTTAGGTGGCTCCGTTTATGGCCCGGGGGAGCGAACCCTTGGGTGGGCAGGTCCGCTCCCTGAGAGAATGGGGCTGTGCCACCCGCGCTAGCCGTTGCCCTGGAGATCTACACCTGGATCGGACTTGGCGCGGCTGTGCTCCTCGGCATCGCGGCCCTGATCGCGTGGGTCGCCGACGGGTCGTGGGTGCCCGTACGGGCCGTCGTCTCGCCAACTCCCGCCGGCGAGGTGGTGCGATGGTTCGATGACAGCGGCATCCTCGGCGAAGCCCCGCTGCCGCACGGCGCGACCGTGCACGATGAAGAGGTCGACCTGTGGGCGCGCCTCGGTCGGCACGATACCGTCCGGGTCTCCCGGACGTCGCCGCTGGTGCGCTCGCTCGCTCGTCTCACCGCAGGCTTCGCCGCGCTTGCCCTCATCGGCCTTGTCGTGTCGGTCGTGCTGCTGTTCCTTGAGGTCTGACGCCGCGTCAAGCGAGTGCCAGCAGCACGCCGGCGCCCAGAGCCAGCGCAAGACCCAGCCACTGCACGGCAGCGACGCGCTCGCGAAGCACGACGGCGGCGAGCAGGATCGTCCCGGCGGGGTACAACGCGGTAAGGGCTGCCACGATCGACAGGTCTCCGAGACGGAGTGCAGCGAGTAGCAGCACGTTGGCGGTGACATCAAGCACACCGCACACGAAGGCAAGGCCCCATCCTGCGGGCGTGGATCGTGCCGTCCCTGCCGGAGAGGTGCGCGCATGCTCGAGGTCGGCGTGCCCGGTGGGGGTCGCGCCGAGTTCGATACCGCGGGCTCGGAGCGCGGATGTCGCGCTGGCTCCCCGCCGTGTGGCGGCGATGATCATCGCAACGACGATGACCATCGTGATGGTCGCGTTCGTGGCGCGGTTGGCGATCATCGGCACGAGCCCGCTGTCATCGCTGGCCTGATCGAGGGTGATAAGGAATGCGCCGATCGCCAATCCAGAGCCGATCGCCATCACGAGTCCGCGCGCTGACGGACGAACCGCACCTTGTCCGGGGATGAATCCGACGAGCACGACGGCGATCAGAGCCACCCCGAGCCCGAGGTAGCCGGTGACCGTCAGGCTCTCACCGCCGATTGTGAGCCCCCAGATCATCGGTGCAATCGCGGACGTGACCGCGGTGACGGGGGAGAGGATGCTCATCGGGCCGATCGCGAGGCAGGCGTATAGAAGCGCGATTGCTGTCACGCCGAACACTCCCGAGAGCGCGCCCCAGGCGACGTCTTCGATGTTCCACCGGGCTCCGAGCAGGGGGATCAGTATGAACAGAACGACCAGACCGCTCAGAGCCGCCGTCGCGGTAACGACGATCGAGCGCAAGCGTCTGGCTGCAAGGCCCCCGAAGAAGTCGGCGGCGCCGTAAATGAACGCTCCCAGGAGAGCGATTGCTGCCGACACCATCCGTCAACGATAGGGCTTGCGCGGATGCCGGTTTAGCTAGATAAGCTAGCAAGATGGCTCAGAAGAAGAACTCCGTCCGCCCCTCCCGGTGGTTGCGAATCGGCATCCCCGCGTTGCTCGTGCTGATCTGGGTCGGGGTGGGGTCGGTCGGGGGCCCCTACTTCGGAAAGGTCGACGAGGTCGCGAGCAACGACCAGTCGAGCTTCCTCCCCGAGAGCGCGGACGCCACGCGCGTCGCTGAGCGCCTCCCAGACTTCTTGGGTGACGAAGCAATCCCCGCCGTCCTTGTCGTGACGGGCGACGGAGAGCTCACCGATGATCAGCTCGCCGAGGTCCAGACGCTCGTCGACGAGATCGCGAACATCGACGGTGTCCTCGATGGAGTATCCCCACCGGTGGTCTCGGATGACGGCGAAGCGGTGCAGGTCTTCATCCCGATCGATTCGTCGGGTGAAGTGCGTGAGATCGTCGAAGAGATCCGTACCCTCGTCACCGACGATCTGCAGGCGCCGCTCGAGGGGTGGGTAACGGGACCGGCAGGCTTCACGTCTGACCTCGTCAAGGGATTCCTCGGCATCGACGGACTGCTGCTCATCGTCGCCCTAGTGGCGGTGTTCGTCATCCTGGTGATCGTCTACCGATCGCCGCTGCTGCCGATCCTCGTGCTCATGACCTCGACCTTCGCGCTGACCGTGGCGCTGCTCGTTGTGTGGTGGCTCGCCTACGCCGGCGTCTTCGTCCTCAACGGTCAGGTCCAAGGCATCCTGTTCATTCTCGTGATCGGCGCGGCAACAGACTATGCCCTGCTGTATGTCGCGAGATTCCGGGAGGCCATCGGCGAGGGCGAGCAGCGATGGAACGCGACGCTGCGTGCCTGGAAGGGATCCTTCGAGCCGATCCTCGCGTCGGGCGGCACAGTCATCGCGGGTCTTCTGATCCTGCTGCTCTCGGATCTTGCGACCAACCGGGCGCTAGGACCCATCGCCTCGATCGGCATCGCGTTCGCGATGCTCTCCGCCCTCACCTTCCTGCCCGCGCTGCTCGCGCTCTTCGGCCGCGTAGCGTTCTGGCCGTTCATCCCCAAGCACGGGCTCGCAGAGCTTCCCGACGACTTCACCAAGCCGGTCAAGGGATTCTGGCCACGCCAAGCGCGCCTGATCGCGCGACGGTCGCGCCCGGTCTGGATCATCACGACGGTCGCGCTGCTGGTGGCAGCCCTCGGTGTCACCCAGTTCAAAGCGGATGGTGTGGCATCCAGCGACCTCGTGCTGGGCTATTCCGAAGCGCGAGACGGGCAGAATGTTCTCGCCGAGCACTTCCCGGCAGGCTCCGGTAGCCCCGTCTACGTGATCGTTCCCGAGAGCGAGCTTGCCGCCGCGGTCACGATCCTCGACGACAGCGCCGGGATCGACTCGGTATCTGTCGCCTCCGAGGACTCGCCGAGCGGACAGGCGCCTGTCTCTGTCGAAAACGGGGAGCCGGTCTTCACGGCCTTCGGGCCGCCGGGTACTCCGGCGCCGAGCCCCACCGTCTCGGACGGCGACGTGCTCGTGATCGCGACGCTGACGGATGCCGCGGACTCGGTCGAGGCCGAGCAAACCGTGCGCGACCTGCGCGTCGCGTTCACCGACGAGCTCGGCGACGGTGTCGCCCTGGTCGGCGGAGTGACGGCGACGGATGTCGATTCCAACGACACCTCGATCCGCGATCGCACCGTCATCATCCCGATCGTGCTGGTGGTCATCCTGCTGATCCTGATGCTGCTGCTGCGGGCAGTGCTCGCGCCGGTCCTGTTGATCCTCACGGTTGTCGTGTCGTTCGGTTCGGCCCTCGGTGTCAGCGCGCTCGTCTTCGACTACGTCCTCGGGTTCCCGGGCGCAGACCCGGCAGTACCGCTTTATGGATTCGTGTTCCTCGTTGCCCTCGGCGTCGACTACAACATCTTCTTGATGTCGCGCGTGCGGGAGGAGTCGCTCGTGCACGGCACGCGTCGCGGCATCTTGCGCGGGCTCGTCGCCACCGGCGGGGTGATCACATCGGCGGGCCTCGTGCTCGCAGCGACCTTCGCTGCGCTCGGGGTCATCCCGATCCTGTTCCTCGCACAGCTGGCGTTCATCGTCGCGTTCGGTGTGCTGCTCGACACCTTCGTCGTGCGCTCGCTCCTCGTCCCGGCCCTGTCGTACGACATCGGGCGGGCGATCTGGTGGCCGTCGAAGCTCTGGCGGCGCGGACCCGAAGTGGTGGGAGCGGTTCACGACCCGCGGTCGGCTGACCTTGTCGGAGCCACCCACGCCGAGGGCGAGTCGCAGCCGCTCAGCCGCCGTGCGCTGCGGAAGAAGCGGGATTCCGACGACGGGTGAACGAGCGTAGCCTCGACGTTATGGGTAGGGCACTGTTCATCGTCGATGTCCAGAACGACTTCACCGAAGGCGGCGCGCTCGGTGTCGAGGGCGGGGATGCCGTAGCCGAACGGATCTCGCAGTACCTCGTGACGCACGCCGAGGAATACGACATCATCGTCGCCTCGCGCGACTGGCACCATCCCGATCACGACAATGGCGGACATTTCCATCCCGAACCTGACTTCGTCGACACGTGGCCGGTCCACTGCGTGAGCGGGACGGAGGGCGCGGAGTACGACCCGGGTTTCGACACGGCATCCGTCACCCACCACGTCAAGAAGGGGCAAGGAGAACCGGCCTACTCACTCTTCGAAGGTACGACGGATGACGGCGCCAAGGTGTCGGATCTGCTGACCGAGCACGGGATCCTCGAGGTGGATGTCGCCGGCATCGCCACCGACTACTGCGTCCGCGCCTCGACGCTGGACGCGATCGCGCACGGCAGACACGTGCGGGTGATCACGAACCTCATCGCGGGGGTCGCCGCCGAATCCAGTGAGGCTGCGCTCGCCGAGGTCGCGCACGCCGGCGCTGAACTGGTCGAGATTCCGACCTGATCAGGAAACTCCCAGCGCAGCCAGCAGGATGCCGCCCGCACCCCCGATGAGGACGACTGCCCAGGGCGGCAACTTCCACGCAATGAGCAGCACGAAGCACACGAGCGCGAGGCTGAACGACCCTACGCCGACGATCCCCGTCGTGAAGAGCGGGTCATAGAGAGCCGCGCCGAGGATGCCGACCACGGCGGCGTTCGCCCCGCGCATGAGCGACTGCATCCAGGTTCGCCCTCGAAGAGCGTTCCAGAACGGCAGCACACCGACCAGTAGCAGAAACCCGGGAAGGAAGATCGCGACCAGGGCGATGGCGGCGCCGAGAACGCCGCCGGGGCCGACCGATGACAGGGTCCCGAGGTAGGCCGAGAAGGTGAACAGCGGCCCGGGCATCGCTTGCACGGCGCCGTAGCCGGCGAGGAACTGCTCGGGACTCACCCATCCGGTCTCGACCACCCCCGCCTGCAGCAGCGGGAGGACGACGTGTCCGCCGCCGAAGACGAGGGCTCCGGCGCGGTAGAACGTGTCGAACAAGCTCACAGCCCCGTTGCTGCTGAGGGCGGCGAGGATCGGCATCCCGAGCAGGATGACGACGAACGCCACCAGGCTGACGACTCCTGCTGTGCGTGATACCGGGAAACGCATGAGACCGGTGTCGCCGATTCCGGCGGGCGCGGACCGGCAAAGGAGGAGACCGGCGACCGCGCCGAGAACGATCGCGAGGACCTGTCCGATCGATCCCGCGAGAAGGAGCGCGACGACTGCCGCAACCACGGCAATTGAGGCACGCCGCGCATCGGGGGTCAGCGTCTTCGCCATGCCCCAGACCGCCTGGGCGACGATAGCCACCGCCACGATCTTCAGGCCCGTCAGCAGACCCGCACCGATGACACCCTCGAACAGTGCCGCGCCGAACGCGAAGGCGACCATGAGGATCGCCGAGGGCAGCGTGAAAGCGAGGAAGGCCGCGAGAGCGCCGAGCGGGCCGGCACGGTGCAGGCCCATCGCGAAGCCGACCTGGCTGGACGCCGGCCCGGGCAAGAACTGGCACAGGGCGACCAGGTCGGCATATGCCTTGTCACTCATCCACCGGCGTCGCGCGACGAGGTCGTCGCGGAAGTAGCCGAGGTGCGCGATCGGTCCGCCGAAGGAGGTAAGGCCCAGGCGCAGGAAGGCCCAGAACACCTCGCCTGCCGAGCCGCGCGATGCGGTGGCGGTGTCGTGGGCGCTCGCGGTCACGGCCGGATTCTACGGGGCGGTTCGGTCGCGGCGGTGAACAGCTGAGGCGTCGGGATCGACATCCGCATGCGGGATGACGATCTCTTCGGCAGCATCAGCGACGTGGGGGAAGAGCGCGATCGCTGCGACCACCGCGATAGCAGCGCCGACAAGCTGCGCGGCGATGAACGGGAGTACCGACGGAGCCCCGATGCCGGCGAAGGTGTCGCTGAACAGGCGCCCGATCGTGACCGCGGGGTTCGCGAACGACGTCGAGCTGGTGAACCAGTACGCCGCACCGATGTATGCGCCTACCGCCGGTGCTGCTGCAGCGCCGCGCCCGGTGCGGGCGAGCGCGACGATCAGCAGCACGAGTCCGAACGTCGCGACAACCTCTGCGATCAGCGTTGCCGGAGTTGCTCGGGCAGTGGTCGACAGGCTCGTGGGCACGTCGAACATGACGTTGGCGAGGACGGCTCCGCCGATAGCGCCGGCGATCTGGGCGAGCGTGTAGATCCCGAGCATCGGCCCTGTGAGCCCCACTCGGCGGCGCCGCCCGAGGAACCAGTCCACGAGCGACACCGCCGGATTGAAATGTGCGCCTGAGATCGTGCCGAACATCAGGATCAGAACCGATAGGCCGAGGGCCGTCGCGATGCTGTTGGCGAGCATTTGGATGCCGACATCCGTTGTAAGCCTGGTCGCCATGATGCCCGAGCCGACCACCACCGTGACGAGCAGTCCGGTGCCGAGGAACTCCGCGGCGGCTCGGCGGGCGAGGGGAGCGAGAGTCACGCGGCGGGGGCGATCTCGGAAAGCAGGGTCTCGACGCGTCCCCGGATCTCGTCACGGATGCGGCGCACGGTCTCGACATCCTGGCCGGCCGGGTCGTCAAGCTGCCAGTCTTCGTAGCGCTTGCCGGGGTAGATCGGGCAGGCGTCGCCGCATCCCATCGTGATGACGACGTCGGACTCCTGCACGGACTGCACAGTAAGGACCTTGGGCGCGTTGTTCGCGATGTCGATGCCCTCTTCGGCCATGACCTGCACGGCGACGGGGTTGATCTGGTCCTTCGGCTGAGATCCCGCCGAGCGGACCTCGACACGGTCGCCGGCGAGGGCCTGCAGGTATCCAGCGGCGATCTGTGAGCGGCCGGCGTTATGAACGCAGACGAACAGGACGACGGGAGGGGTGGTCGACATGGGCTTCACCTTTCTCGGGATGAGAAAAGCATAGATGGTTATCTATCTATCGGGGAAGCCGAACCCAGGGGAGTTCAGCTCGTGTTCACTTTCTCGGCGGAGCGAAGTTCTGTGAGGAGTTCTCGCACGCGCCTGTCGATGTCATCACGGATGCCGCGCACGGCTGCGAGCGGCTTGCCGACGGGATCTTCGAGCTCCCAATCGAGGTATCGCGTTCCGGGATAGATGGGGCAGGCGTCGCCGCATCCCATCGTGATGACGACATCCGCGGCACGAACTGCTTCGTCGGTCAGTGGCTTCGGGAACTCGTCGCCGATCGAGACGCCGATCTCATCCAGCGCGGTGACGATCGTCGAGCGAACGTCCGTGGTAGGTGCAGAGCCAGCGGTTCGCACGCTGACCGCGCCGCCGGCGAGGTGGCGCAGGATGCCGGCCGCCAGTTGGGATCTGCCGGCGTTCTGCACGCACACGAACAGCACGCTCGGGGTGGTATCCGACGGTCTTGCTGATGCCGCGGTCAGCGCGTCGAGCCTGCTCGCGGCGAACGAGAAGGTGCGGGATGCCAGGAGCGGGGCATCCGTCGCCGAGAGGCGTGCGTGGCTGTCGGCGACGACCTCACGAATCTGGTCGGCGTCGACGCGCTCGCCGAATCGCGCCTGGAGGTCGGCCGCGATCCGATCGAGGTCGACGGATGCTGCCTCGCGGGGGCGGCCGAGGAGCGCGTCGACGCGGTCTGCGGCATCCGGCGCCACCGAATACCAGACCTGGCGTCCTACCGGTTCGCGGCTCACGATGCCGTCGGCAAGCAGGGTCTTCATGTGGTGGCTGACGGTCGGTTGACGCAGACCGAGTTCGGTCGCGAGCCGCCCGACGAGCACACGACCGTCGGGGGAGGCGCGCATGAGGCTCAGGATGCGGGCGCGGGTCGGGTCGCCCAGTGATGTGAGCGCGGCATCCGTTCCGGCATCCATTGATCGCAGTCTATCGAAGTGAGCGGTACCCGGCGCGTGGCACGATGGCGGCATGGCATCTGTCGCCGCGCTGTATCGCTACCCGGTGAAGGGGTTCACGCCCGAAGTGCGCGAGCAGATCGTGGTGCAGGACGACGGGCGCGTCGAGGGTGATCGGGTGCTTGCCTTTCGGTTCGCCGATGCCGTCGAGCCCGAGGTCGAGGACGGGCTGCCGTACTGGCCGAAGAAGCGCGGCCTTGCGCTCATGGACATGCCCTCGCTCGCGCGGCTGAAGCTGAGTTACGACAGCCATCGGCGCTGGCTCACGATCAGCGACGGCGATCGCATGCTCGTGGATGCCGCTCTCGACGACGCGGGTCGCCGAGAGATCGAGGATTCCGTCACGGCATGGCTGCGTAGCGCCCCGGCCGGCTTCCGCTTCGGCTCATTGGTGACGGCGTCACCTCGCAGTTTCAGGACCGGCCCCGCGGGTATGTGTCGGTTCATGCGGCGGCATCCGTCGTGGAACTTGGGCGGGCCACCGATGGCGTTGTCGATGACCGCCGATTCCGCTCCAACATCGTGGTCGAGGGCATTGCGCCGTGGAGCGAGCTCGAGTGGCAGGGGAGGGTGCGGATCGGCGACGTCGTGTTCGCGGTGCAGCGTCCTATCGTGCGGTGCGCTGCGATCATGGCAAACCCCGACACCGGTCTGCAGGACGCGCCACTGCTGCGAACCCTCACGCGGGAACTCGGGCAGTCCGCGCCGACGCTGGGTGTTCTGCTGCTCCCCAAGAGCGGCGGCGGAGTTCTCCGCATTGGTGACCCCGTCGAGGTCGCATAGCGCGCGACAACCACTCGAGTAACGCTGACATGGGGGACTGCTGCACGAGTAGGTGACATCTGATCTGGCTTGCCTGAGTGGTGGGCCTGGAAGGATGTTGCTGTGCCCAAGCCCTACCCGTCCGAGTTCCGTGACGACGTTGTCCGCGTCGCCCGCAGCCGCGAGCCCGGAGTGACGATCGAGCAGATCGCGAAGGACTTCGGTGTTCACCCGATGACGTTGCAGAAGCGGTTGCGTCGTGCCGATATCGACGAGGGCGCGAAGCCTGGTCAGTCCCGGACCGAGGCGGCCGAGATCCGTGAACTGCGCAAGCGGAATCGGCTGCTGGAGCAGGAGAACGAGGTCCTTCGGCGGGCGGCGGCGTATCTGTCGCAGGCGAACCTGCCGGGAAAAGGTTCTACCCGCTCGTGACGGAGCTCGCCGCCGCAGGGATCCCTGTGACGGTGACGTGTCGGGTTCTCAAGCTCTCACGCCAGCCCTACTACCGGTGGCTCGCGAACCCCATCACCGATAGCGAGGTGGTGGAGGCGTATCGCGCGAACGCGCTGTTCGACGCGCATCGGGAGGACCCGGAGTTCGGGTATCGGCTCCTCGCCGACGAGGCCGCGTACGAGCATGGCGAGCAGATGGCGGACCGGACCGCGTGGCGGATCACATCAGTCAACGGCTGGTGGTCCGCGTTCGGGAAGAAGAAGGCGCGCGGTAAGGGGACCAAGCCCGGCCCGCCGGTCCACGACGATCTGTGCGCGGTGACCGACGAGGACGGGCGGATCCGGCACGAGTTCACTGCCGACGGGCCCAATCAGCTCTGGCTCACCGACATCG
>LWDU01036659.1_pt1 | contig 17726 bp, 14 predicted proteins | sample 727161 | NCBI WGS metagenome assembly LWDU01 (sample SAMN04566230, study PRJNA314399) | hydrothermal vent metagenome | isolation source: deep sea hydrothermal plume seawater | place: Mexico: Gulf of California, Guaymas Basin | collected 2004-07-11
TGTGAACTTTCAGGTGAAATGCCAACTGGGAGGCGTGCCTATTGCATTTGGGACGGATTTTTATTCCAATTTTAAGGATTACGATTCTGACTCCAACGACCCGTACACAGCAGTTCATCATAATGAGGATTACGGTTATGTTCTGTCTATAGTGGTCGGTAAACTCAAGGCTCCCGGAGATTGGCTGCTGGGTTACTATTACGCCAACATTGAAGCCTTGGCAGTGAATGCCTCTTTTGCACAAGACGACTGGTTCAAGTTCGGCGGCAAGGACGGTCAAACGGATTCAAGCGAATATAAAGGCCACGAAATCCGTCTCGCTTGTACAATTCTTGAAAACCTTAAACTAGTAAGTCGTCTATACATCGTGGACGCACTCACCAGTTACCAGCGCGGTAATCGATTTCGAATGGATTTGAACTGGGTCTTTTGAGGCTTCGAATAACTGGCACACTACGATGCAATTTTGGTGAACTTCTTCGCAATTACAGGTTAGGCTTTTGCATTTTAACTAGTACAATTGTGTCCATGAACTGTGAACTCGATAGTGATGTGGCTGTTATTGGCGGAGGACCAGCGGGTGCAGCCCTAGCCACCTTTCTTACTCGGTTGGGACACCAGTGTTGCCTGTTTGAACAGGCCCATTTTCCGCGTTATCACATTGGTGAGTCCCTGATTCCGAACACCTATACGTTCTTCGAAAAACTTGGGATACTGCCCCAACTCAAAAAATCCGATTTCCCAAGGAAACACAGTGTCAGATTCGTTTCACCCAAGGGAGCCGAGACTACCCCCTTTTATTTCTCAGAAAGAATCCAAGGGGAGTCCGCGGTGACTTGGCAGGTTGAACGTGGAGCATTTGATCAGATAATGCTCAATCATGCGCAATGCAACGGAGTAATCGTCAAAAGAGGAACACGTGTCGAGAGGATTCTCTTCGAGGGTGACAGGGCCAATGGTTTGATGGTAAAGCAGAATGGAGGTGGGTGTTTCAAGGTTCGGGCCAGCGTGGTCGTTGATGCCTCAGGACGCACCACATTGCTTGGCAATCAACTGGGCCTGAAGCGTCCGGTTCCGTGCCTAGAAAAATCCTCGGTTTGGGGCTATTACAAGCATGGGGCCAGGTTGCCGGGCATTGATGCTGGGGAAACCACCATTTTCCGAACACACAAGGGCGGATGGTTCTGGTATATTCCCCTTCCTGATGATATTGTCAGCGTTGGACTAGTCGATGAAACGAATGCGGTTTTCGGGGATCTCCGCGATCCCAAACAACGGCTTCTTAATGAGGTTCAGCAGTGCCGCCCACTGGCGGATCGATTGCGGGAAGCTGTCTTGACGGAACCCGTCCGGGGTTTGAAGAACCTAGCATACTACAACACTCACACCTGTGGCCCCGGATGGATCATGGTTGGGGATGCACGGGCATTTCTGGATCCCATATATTCTTCTGGGCTTTTTCTTGCACTGGGTTCCGCTGAAGCGGCCGCCCAATGCATCCACGAGGCACTCGAGGAAGACGATGTGTCCGCTGTAAGACTGGGTAAATTTGAGTCTGCCCTAGGCGATGGCGTTGACACCATTCACCATCTAATCAAGGCGTTTTATGACCCAACATTCAGCTTTGGAAAATTTGCCAGACGTTTTCCGGAGCAAAAAACCGCATTAGTTGACTGCCTAATCGGTGATGTGATAAAGGACATGTCCGGCTTTAGGCAAGCTCTTGGAAAGATGATCCCTTCTCCCCCTTCCCTGCAACGGCTTTAGCGCCTATTCGATTCATAACAGTTGTTGTTCAACAGTGTCGTATTTTTCACACCTCTACTCTTCTTCTCGCTCACCTCTCTGACATAGTTCCCCGCACCTCTTAGCTAATATGCGCAATAATTGATTAGGGTATAACAATATAGGCGAAGCGGTTAAAGTTTATTACTGTTATAATCCCTTGTTCGTTATTTCGTTGGTTAATCATATAAATTGACTGCCAATCGATCCTAAGAGTCCGAGTAGAAATCAGAAACAAAGTCACAATGAAAAATAACGCCAAGTATATTGTAGCCAGCATCATAATGATGGCCGTTTTCACATGTGGGTCCATGATAGCCCAAGTCAAGCAGGGTAAAACTCGTCCCCTGAAGACAGCTCAACTGATGAAAGGTGTAATGAAACCCAACTGCACCCAATTGAAGAAGGGGTTGGATGCCGGGCCCGACAGTGACAAGGCATGGGCTGAGTTGGCAATGAATGCCGCGTTGATCAATGAGATCAGTTATACATTGATGGCTGATGGACGCTGCCCGGATGGCACCTGGGCCAAGGCTGCCAATGGCACATTGCGCGAGTGCAGTTCCGCCATCCTAAAAGCTGTAAACTCAAAAAACGTCCAAGAAGCAAAAAAAGCCTTTTCAGCCATGACAAAAGCTTGCTCTGCCTGCCACGACGTTCACAAGAAGAAAAAATAAACAGGAAGTCGTTCACAAAACTCAACTCACCAATCAAATACGAAGAATGACCCAAATAATGCCGCGATGAAGGTGGGTCGATGATAGCTAGACAAAAGTCCATACTGTCGATCAAGTTTGGGCACGGTCGGTTTCATATACTTCGGATGCTGGCTATGTTGTTTTTTTGCACTAGGCCGCTGCATCTGCTTGCTGCAACAGTTGATCCGGCAAATTTAGCTATTGATCAGACAGATTTTGGGTTCATTAGCTTTGCTGGACCCTTCCACGCTGTTCTTCTGCACTTTCCCTTTGGTTTTATCGCCATAGCTTGCTTGTTGGAACTAGTTTACTGGCGCAATCCCCAACCAGCCTTACGCAATGTTATGTTCTGGTTAATGCCGTTGAGCGTAGTTTGCCTGCTTGTAGTAGCCGTTCTGGGATTGTTTTTGGCTAGCGGAAGTGCTTACGACCCCACATTGACCATCGTCCATCGGAATTATGGATTTTCGGTTACCGCAATTGCTATGGCAGCCACCGGTGCACTAACCATGGAAAGACGAGCGAAAGAGCCTCGATGGACTGTTATATTTCGCATGTTGTTAACCCTAAATTTGGCGATACTGGTTGGGGCGGGACATTCGGGCGGCAATCTGACACATGGTACAACTTTCCTAACCAAAAATGCACCCGGTTTTTTGAGGGAATTTCTTGATAATCCAGATTCCGAAAACACCTCCGTCTCTAGCAACTTGGCTGATAGGGCCAAGATGAACGGTGTGTTTGTGACAAAAGTGGAGCCGGTTCTGCGCAAGCATTGTCTGAAGTGCCACGGACCAGAAAAACAAAAGGGGGACTATCGAGTTGATGACATGAAGATTCTTTTTGCAGGAGGGGAAAGTGAAGAGACGGCGATTGTGCCTGGAGATCCTGGTGGCAGCAAGCTTATCAAAGGGATACTATTACCGGAAGACGATGATGATGTCATGCCCCCCGAAGGCAAAGGGCACCTGAGTGACGATGAGGCTCTAACCCTCATTAAGTGGATCCAGACGGGTGCTTCTATCGCCAAGATCAAAGGATGAAACGGTTGTGCCGAAACAATTACTCCTGGGTATCAACTCATGTATTTGTGGCGATGGCGATTTGCTCGTGCTCGTATGAGCGCGAACTGCCATTGCTGGAGGTTGAATTTGGTCAAGATCCCGAAGTTACTGCTGAGTCGCTTAAAGATTTTCTACCTCCACTTCCAAGAGTCATCGAGTCACCTGACAATCCGCGTACGGCAGCTAAGATCGGCCTGGGCCGTATCTTGTTCTTTGAGCGGCGCCTGAGCGAAGACAGTACAACCTCCTGTCAAACCTGCCACGACCTTCAGAATTATGGCCGCGATTTGGATGTCTTTACAACTTCGCCCGGATTGGATCGTAGTCGGCGTGGCCTGCGAAATACCCCGACTGTCTACAATGTTGCGGGACACTTTTCAATGTTCTGGGATGGCCGAATAAAAAAAATAGAGCATCAAGCCGCAGCCCCCCTGCTCAACCCCATGGAAATGGGTTTTAAAACGAGGCAAGAGGTAGTGCAGGCACTGGCAACCACTCCGGATTATATAGAATTGTTTACTGGTGCCTTCCCGGAAGACGATGAGCCGCTCTCGTTTGAGAATATTTGCACAGCACTGGCCACATTTGAACGGGGGCTGACTACCCCCTCTCGCTGGGATATGTTTCTGAAGGGAGACCGCAACGCTTTAACTAAGGACGAAATCAGGGGATTCTTTGTTTTTAAAGAGGCCGGTTGTGCTCGATGCCATAAAGGAACCTACATGGGCGGGCAGACTTTTGTCAGACTCGGTCGTGTCATCCCCTGGCCTGAGGAAGTTGATCCAGGTCGATTTTCTGTTACCCGTAACAAGGCTGACTACGGGAAGTTCAAGGTTCCGAGTCTTCGCAATGTAACACAAACCAAACCCTACCTTCATGATGGACGGGAGCCATCCTTGAAAAAAGTAGTGGAGATGATGGCTCGACACGAAAAAGGGCGAACTTTGTCGAAACTACAAATGAATTATCTACTCCAATTTCTGGAAACTCTCACAGGCTCTCTTCCATTAGAATATATACGGGAACCGGATCTGCCCGGAAACCATTAAAGATAGTGCTTAGTTTTTTATAAGAGAGAGTTTCAGGGTGAAAATTTTTCAAACATAGAAAAGTTCCTTCATTTAATTCTCTTTCAGTGCTTGTGGTAGATAATCTTTATCACACCCAGGCTTGCTGTATTCATAGGGATCTCGCCACACTTTTATGGGTCCAACAAAATTGCCATGACCGGGGGGTGTTGGGGTTTCCCATTCGAGAGTTGTTGCGTCCCAAGGATTGTCATCTCTTACCTTTTCTCCCCCTTTCAGGCTGATAAACAAATTAATTATGAAGGGAATTTGAGCAAAACCAAGGCAGATGGCTCCGGTTGTAATATAGACATTCAGATCCATAATTAAGTCTGAAAAAGCGCCAACTGTAACATCAGGATTATTCTTTAGGGCGTATGTGGCACCTCCGTCCGACATGCGGCGACTCATACCCGCCATTCCTTGTGCAAACATAGGAAGAAATACAACATTCATGAATATCAATGTTGACCAGAAATGGATTCTACCAAGAGCTTCGTTCATCACTTTTCCTGTTATCTTAGGAAACCAATAATAAAGACCAGCGAATAAGCCAAACAAGACACCGGGAGCCACTACATAGTGGAAATGTCCGATAACATAATAGCTATCATGGAGCGTAATGTCTGTAGCGCTAATACCCAGAGGCAATCCCGTCAGCCCTCCAATTCCGAACATAGGCAGAAAGGCAAGGGCAAATAACATGGGTGTGTTTATACGTATAGCCCCACCCCACAGAGTAACCAATAAACAACTTAGAATGACTACAGACGGGATGCTAATGATCATTGTTGTTGTCTGGAAAAAAGAACTAATGGCAGTGCCCATTCCCGTTAGATACATGTGGTGAGCCCAGACAAAAAAAGAGACAAATCCAAGCACCAAAACAGAGCCCACCATGTATTTGTAACCCCAGATTGGCTTGCGAGTGTTATTGGCTATAACTTCTGTGATTATACCAATGGGCGGCAGCAGTAGCACATAAACCTCGGGATGTCCTAAAAACCAAAATAAATGCTGCCAGAGCAAAGGATTTCCACCCCCGCTATTATCCAACTCCTTACCCGAAACCATCAGGCCTGTGGGAATAAAAAAACTCGTATCCAATACCTTATCCATTAATTGAAGAATCCCGGCAGCTTCAAGCGGAGGAAATGCAAGTAGTAAAAGAAATGCGGTTATAAATTGTGTCCAAACGAAAAATGGTAAGCGCATCCAACTCATACCTGGCGCACGCAGTTGAATAACAGTTGCAAGGAAATTGACAGCACCAAGCAGAGAGGCGGTTATCATCAATACCATTCCAATCAACCAGATCGTTTGGCCATGTGTAGGAATGGTTGTAGCTAATGGGGAGTATGCAGTCCACCCTGCTTGAGCAGGACCTCCAGGTATCACAAAACTTACGCACATGGTGGTGCAAGCCAAGAAAAACAACCAGAAACTTGCCATGTTCAACCTAGGAAACGCCATATCGGGAGCTCCTATTTGCAATGGGACAAAATAGTTGCCGAAACCTCCAAAAGCCACCGGTACCACCCCCATGAATACCATGATTGTACCATGCATAGCCCCGAACATATTGTATAATTGCGATGAGACTATGCCGCCTTCAGCCGGTTTGCCCATTACCGCTTCAAGGCTATCTCCCACAAGAGGCACTGGACTACCGGGATAGGCCATCTGCCACCTCATGATAATGACCAGAAAAAATCCGAATAATAAAAAAAACAAACCCGAGAAGCCGTACTGAATGCCAATAACCTTATGGTCATGTGAAAAGATGTATTTACGCCAAAACCCATGGGATTGGGTTGGTTGAACAGTGTTAGTTGATCTATCAAAAGAAATCTTAGGGAATGCCATATCTGCTTAAAATTTGAATTAACTGGAGAATACCCCCCTCGGAAATATTATCAGGTAACGCTAAGGTTTCTTTTCCTATATTGTGGAAATAGTTGCTAATATTGTTGTAACAGGGATTTCGTTATCTCCTCAGTAAATACGGCGGCAAGACGGGTGAAGAATTAAAAGCTGAAGGGAAATGAAAAACATACTAATCACAACAATCGCAGCCTTGTTGTTGGCGGGATCTTCCTTTTCAGCCGCAGAGTAAAAAACTAAAGTTGGTAGTCGTTCAGTCGATTTGAATATCACCAAGGAAGAGCACATCGAGGGTTGGTTTTGGTTTCCCCGTCAACTCCGGTTCACGGGGTTTCCCTTTATCTGTATAGTAGGCAAGATTTAAGCGCTAATCGGCAAAATGCAGTTACCTCATCAATCAGCAAACGGTTATAGTACCTCCGTTGCTAATGCTGTCTGGATTGATGCGGCTAATGCCACAACGCACACATCGGATGACATTAGCCAACCATAAGAGCGAGGGGTTGCGCCCCCGTCAGCTTCGGTTGGCGGGGGTTTTCTTTATCTGAGCGGACAGTTAATCAGGCAATTACGTTATCCAAGAGAAGGTTCAACCCAAGAGTGTGGGTTACACAGACAGCTTTAAGGCGTACAATGCACTGGACGTGAGTGACTTTCATCATAGGCGGATTAACCACTCCACACTATTTTCAAAAGAGAGAAACCACATCAATGGAATTGAAAACTTCTGGAACCAGGCGAAGCGTTATTTGAGACGGTTTAACGGGATCAAGTCAGAGAACTTTTACTGGTTTTTGAAGGAGTGTGAATGGCGCTTCAATGGAGGTAACTACAAAATGCTCTTAAAGCAGCTAAAACATTGAGTGAAATGCTCATCACATTAGCCCTTAGCTATGCCAGCCCCTTGAATTTTTCTCTCACCAAACGCATATTCTCCTTTCTTCTACATGAATATAATTAGTTTATATATATCGAATGGTCACAACTACGTGGGGCATCACGGGCGGGATGCAGGCACTAATCAAATTCAGGAGGTACAGCGGGCAAGATGCGTAGCGGGTCGGGGGATAGTGGGCGATCGCTATTTCAACCGTGAAAAGGATCATAAATGCCAGATCACTTTCTTTGACTACTCAGTTTATCAGAATTTGTGTGAAAAATTCCAGAAACACGGCAAATCAACTGCAGTATTCCGGCGTAACGTCATTACGGATGGAGCGGATTTGAACAGTCTGATCGGCCGGGAATTTGAAGTGCAGGGCGTACGCTTCTTTGGTGAGGAGGAATCCAAGCCTTGCTACTGGATGGATCAGGCATTCTGCCCCGGAACGGAAAATGAACTCAAGGGTCGGGGAGGCTTGCGGGCCAGAATCCTGACAAACGGAACATTGCGCTGCCTTACCCCTGACGAAAAAGCCGACTGACTTTCCGCAACATTCCCTACATTCCGCTTGTCCGCATGTCCATCGGCTGGGCAATCAGCCAGACGCTGAACACCGAGTAGAGCACCATGGCGAACATCAACGGATACAACACCCGCTTGGCCAAGCCTGATGTATCATACAACCGCTTGGCCAGGTTGTCGGCAGTCACGACGCCAAACACGTGGCCAACCACGACACAGATAATCTGGAGCCACCAGATGGCTTTCATCGACAGCATTGCCCCATAGGTCTTTTTTGCTGTCCCAAAAAGATCCCATCCCCAACCAAGCGGATCGCTGAGCAACGGAAGCAGATTTCCCGCCTCCATGAAGAAATGCATACAGTTATGGGCCAAATGGTAAAACAACGCCACAGGGATCAATGAATAAGCGAACGCCTTGAAAATGACCCCGGTTGAGATACCTGCCGAAGGCGTCAGCGCTGACGCCACCCTTGCAGTCACCCAGAAAAGGCCGATCGGCAGCAATACCATCAGGAGCATCAACAGGGTGAACATGACCTTTGGGCCAAGCCCTGTCTCGACTCTCAACAGGTTGTTCGCGCTCACCCATACAGGAGTCATAGTGAGGCCGTGGAAACTCGTCAGCGCCAGCAGCACTATGGCGAGAATGGATTCATCCCATTGAAAACGATTCTTGCGCACGAGATCTGTAGCGGGTGGTCGCAGGTTCAACGCAAGGTTGTCGTGCGGACAGGCCCGGACGCACTCGGAACAAAGCGTGCAATACGTGTTCTCGGTGAGGTGGCCGGGGAATAAACCGGTCGGGCAACCGGTTTGCTTGGCGCTGCCGTGGTAGCATTCCTTGCCATCGCAGGTGCGGCAGATTTCGGCATCGGCAGGTCGCAGTTCCACCGGACTGAATAATGCATACAGTCCGCTGATCCGCCCCACTGGGCAACTGTATCGACAGAAAGCTCGCTTCTCATAAACCACAGCCAGCATCACTGCCATGGCCGCCATGAACAGGCCAAGCACTGCGGTCATTGCCGGGGAATGGGTGATGTCCATGCCCAGTTCCAGCCATGTGAGAAGGACAAAAAAACCGATTGCCGGCCAGATGTTACGTGCCCAGCGCGGGAAAGGCCGATCGTGAGTGATCCGTTTGAGGCGAGATTTTAGGGATAGTGCGGTGACCATCGACGACAGCGCCTCCCACGGACAGATGGCGCAGAAAAGCTTGCCAAAACCGGCCACAAAAAAGATCAGCAAAATCCACCACCACGTCCAGGTCAGCACAGGAGCGATGTTGCCCTTGGGTGAACCAAACAACCCGGCAACGATCACCAGGGACAACAAAAGCAATGGCACAGACTGGATCAGCAGCGGGAACGCAGGCCATTTCACCAGTCGTTTCAGCCAAGCAGCGCTCAGCAGATTCAACGTCCAGTAAGGCACGCGCCCGATATCCGGCGCTTTTCTGAACATCATGTAACCGTGCGTCAGCAGGATAATCAGCACCACCCCACCGGCCGCCATCCAGAACGGGATGCCATCCATCGTCATGGTGCCATCGGCAGCCATCGAGCAGTGCTCCATGTCGTGATTCATTGGGTGTATGCCGTGGAGGACAGATTGCGATTGTGCGCCTCACATCGATCCTGGACCAAGCGGGCCTTGCGCGCTCCAACGGCGGTAACAGCTATCAGCACCAGCAGACCAAGCGCGATCCAGCGCCCCCAGTGTGTCGTCTGCGAAGACAACCGAAACGGGATGACACACTGGCGCCCTCCATCATCATGCAACGTCAGTCGCACCGCGTAGTCACCGGTGTCCGACAGGTTGCGCTGTGCCGAATACATGTTCTCCAACTGCGCCTTCTCGTAACGTTTACTAAGTAACACACGGTCTCCATCAAGAATTTCGAACGTCAACTCACCGTGATACACCCGCGAGTTGAGCAGGTTGAAGACCAAAAGAAAGAGCCTCACGTTCTCCGGATCCTCAATGTTCTGGCTGTGGATACCTTGAAAATCGTACACCACCAACGACATCTCGTACTCCCCCGCTTGCCCAAGGAACTCCTCCTCCGGCACCTGCGGGTAATTCTCAAAATAATTGTAATGCGGCAATCCCTTGAAATGGTGTGCAAACAAGGGCCCCGCTGAAACCAGCCAGAACAACAAGGCCGCCTTGGCCAAACGGGGACTCAAGCGGCGGCGCCTTCTCACGGAAAGACAATGAGTGGGGCATACCATCATACACTCGCCGCAAAGCGAACAATCGACTGTCTGGTCTAGTCGTGGACTGATGCCTTGCGGACAAATCTCCGCGCAACTGTTGCAACCATTGTTGCAGCGACTGGCATCCCGTTGCAGCGTGAACACCGGTCGTTGGCCAAGCCAACCGAGCAACCGGCCAGTGGGGCAGACATACCTGCAGGTAAATTGGCTACCCAGGAAAAAGTCCAACACCACACACACACACAAACTACCCGAGGCGACAGACAACGTTCCCATTGCCAAGCCGTGAAAAATCGTTTGCCCAAGCGCAAAGTATGGCAATAGAAGCACCCACACTCCGTGTCCTGCAATCACTGCCACGCCCAAACCACCAAGCAGAATCCCCCAGGCCAACCCTCGGCCGGGATGCCACTCGGGGAAGTAGAACCAGCGACCAAGCAACCGCCGCACACGAGCCACCGCAAAAAACAAGAGCGAGGCCGGGCAAATGTACGAACAGAACACTCGTCCGAATACGAACACCAACAATAGTGGCACGATCAGGCCAAGAGCGAAACCAAGCGCCCACTGTCCTTCCACAGCCAACACCGACAGAGCCGCCACGGGGTCTGTGAATGGCATGCCCAATATCCGGATGGACCACGTCATCCCACCATTGGATTGCGCCACCTCCATCGGGTCGCCCAGTTGGCCAAGCACCGCGTCCGCCACCTCATAAGCCTTCCTGGCCGTGGCACCCAGGCTCAACTCAACCAAGCGCGGGTTGTTGTACGCCTGCTTGAGATTGACGTAACTGGTCATCAACGCCAAAGCACAAAGCAGAGCCACCACACCTAGACGCGAGATGATCGATCCCACCAGCATAAGGCGTCCAGCACGCATCAACCATGCACCTCCTCTTGGGCAAGTTGGCTGGCAGGGATGATGCGGATAGCCTGCGGCATGTGGACACAGGCCTGCTCGCAAAGCCCGCAACCCACACAATGCTCGGGGTTAACAATCGGCGTCTCATACAAACCAAGTTTCATCGCCTTTCCGGGCAAAGGACAGGCGCGGTAGCACACGCCGCAGGTGCGACCAGCGTACGAGTAGCAGACATCCTCCAGCACCACGGCGGTGCCCATGCTGACAGTTTGGCGTCCAGCCTCGGTGGGCTCGAGTGGCTGCAATGCGCCCGTGGGGCAGACCTGTGTGCAGGCCATGCAGAGGATACAGGCCTGGGCTCTTGCAGTGATAACTGGCGCAGCCAAACCTGCCAGCCCTGTCTCCAATCCTGCCAGAGTGATACACTGGTTCGGACAAACATTCGCGCATTGACCACAACGGATGCAGGCAAAGAGAAAAGCCTCCTCCTGTTGAGCCCCCGGTGGACGAAGGTAACGCCTCAATCGGCGCGTGCCGGGCAGTTTGCCCAGGAACAGAACAGCGAACGGTAGCACTGCACCGGTGAGCAGAGCCCTAAAAAACCCAACTCGATTGGTATTGCTTGATGCCTCTTTATTTTGGCTCAAAGCAATTCAATCCGCGCAGCGCACTTCTTAAAATCGACTTGACCGGAGACGGGATCAAACGCCCGGTGGGTGGTGCCGTTTGCGAGCCATTTGTTCTTCTTTGGATCCGCTGAGTCAGCGACCGACAAGTTCCAAGGGCTGAAAAGAAAGCCCTTAGGCACGGTGTTGCGGGCCGGTTTTACCACCGAATCTAGACCGACCGAGACGCGCGCCTCAATCTCACCACGTCGCGTGACAACACGCACCCACTGACCATCCTTTACCCCCAACTCGCTGGCATCATCAGGATGCATCTCAACGTACATCTCGGGCACAAGCTGCCGGGTGGTGCCGGCACGAATGGTTTTTGCCGTATGAAAATGTTCATACACCACACCTGTCGCAAACCAGAATGGATACTTGTCCTTTGGGCACTTTCCAGCTTTTTTGCCAAGATGCTCGGCATGCGGCAACTCTGGGGTGAGCCCCATGTCCCGTGCCTTAACCAACAAATCGTAGTGATCAATTATATAGAAATTTGGCTCAGTGCCGACTTTGGACAACTCATCCGTGACTTCCCGGTATTCCGAGTAATCCTGATGGCACATATGCATGTGCAGTTTACCATCCGTATGGCGGAACTCAGCGTATGGTTTGTCTGGCCAATAATCTTCCTGCCCCATGTATCTGCGCTTGGTGCCGCCCGCCTTGGCAATGGCTGCGGTCGGAGCAGGCCACTGGATACCTCGCAACTCGCGAATCTGCTGATAGGGCGACTTGCCGGTCTCCTCCTCCACATCGAGAATTCCGGTGAGATCAGAGTCCGTCCCCTTTGACGCACGACAGAAATCACGGAACACCTCCTCCGGATCATAAAAGCCATTCGCCTTACGCTTGTACGGAAAAATTTTGTCTACATCCAAACCCAGCAATTTACCGATGAGTTTGCCTTTGTCGATAACCATGTCCATGTCCGGCCGTGTCCCCTTAATGGGATTTGCCGTACCGTCAGTAACATATAGCCGCCGCTCAGACTGCACATAGAGCCCACCGACCCACTCGCCCCATGTTGCTGCAGGAAGTATCACGTCAGCATAAAGATTGTTGGGCGCATCCTTGTATATTTCCTGCACCACGGTGAACGTCTTCGTCAGCGCCGGCCGGGAAAGATGATAGGAGTCCGGCAGATCGATGTGTGTCGCATAGATCAAGAACATCGCTTGCACTTCGCCCTTCAGGGCACGCTCCATCATCCCGATAGCCATGCCGACGTTTTGCATTTTTGCAGTCTTGTCGAGGCGTTCCTGCGGAATACCCCACTGCTTGGCGCACCAGGCCCGGTGCTTGTCATCTTTAATACCAATATTGAACGGCAACCGGCCGGTCAGTCCGCCAGTGAGGCGTTCACCCATGGCGTTGGGTTGGCCGGTCTGCGAATGCGGGCCGCAACCGGGACGTCCAATGTTGCCAGTCAGGGCCATTAGGTTCACCAAACTCATCGTGTTGTGTTGCCCATGCAAATGCTGGTTATAACCGATACCCCAGATGCATAGTACTCCACCTGTATTCCGCTTCCGCCCCTTGATGCTCGCCTCCGCCCACAACTTGGCAATTTCATAGATTTTCTCCGGAGCGATCTTGGTGCGGTCAACTACGTCCTCAGGGCGATACCCCTTTTTGACCTCCTCAACATAGGTTTCCCACCCGTCCGCATAACTTTTCAGAAAGTCCCATGCGACAGCCTCTGGATGACGCTCCATGATAGCATAGGCGATGGCATTATGAATGGAGATATCCCCGTTAATGGTTGGAAGATGGTAGCTCTTCTTCGGGTTAATTTCCTCCAGACCCATCACCGTGCCGGTGCGCCTTGGATCCACAACCACTGTTGGGATGTCCTTCTTCGCTTTATAATCGGCCACCCTCCAGAACAGGATGGGATGCGAACCGCGCGCGTTATGTCCCCAGAAGCAGATCATGTCCGCCCGCTCAATATCGTCGTAACAAGTAGGCGGCGTGTCGGATCCTAGGGACTTGATATAACCGGTCACCGCCGAGGTCATGCACATGCGCGCGTTCGCCTCGATTGTGTTTGAACCGATGATGCCTTTCATGAAAATATTCTCCAGATACTGACCTTCCAAGGTGAGTTGACCGGAACCGTACAAGCCAACGGCATTGCCTCCCGAAGTTTTCACTATCTCTGCAGTTTTCTCGGCGATCAGTTCCTCTGCCTCATCCCATGTGGCCTCGCGAAACAAGGATGGATCGTAACTGCCCTTGGTTTTGGACACCTTCCCACGCAAAGGATCAGACATGTCTTTGCGAATGAGAGGCTTGGTCAGGCGGTTGACATATATCGCCTCCGCCGACGTCAGGCCCTTGATACACTGCAGACCGCGATTGGTCGGATGATCCTTGTCAGGTACGATGTTCGTGATGCGCCCATTCTTCGTCTTGATGATTGTGCCGCAGCCCACGCCGCAGTAGGGACAAGCCGCCAAGATATCCGTGCCGGCAGTGTCTTCCTTCAACACGTACTTCTCCCCGCCCGGCACATTCCATGCGTTGGCGGACACTTTTCCAAGAGCCGCCGTGGCAGCTACATGCTTGATGAATTTTCGTCTTTTCATTTCTTTTGATCCCTGTCGTCTCTGTTTATTGTCCACTTCCGTTTCCTTTGCCCATTACCCTCAATTGGGCGATTATATCATGTGCATCCTCTACAGTAAGATTCGCAATCCCCTTGGCTCCAAGGAAAGGCTTCATCGGAGTGCCAATCCGGCCTTGGCGGAGAGTCTGTAAGATATAATCATCTGAAACCGACTCTAAAAAACCCGACAAACCTATCCCTGGTCCGGGCACCCCAGCTAGATAACCCTCTCCTCGACTCCCGTGACAGGCGGCACAATAGTTGGCGTACTTGACAGCTCCCTCCTCTGCGTTGCCGTTGAATGACAAGGTGGGATCCACCACGATCTCCACCGGGTTGGCAACCGGAAGAGCTCGAAGATAGGCGATAATGTCACTGACCTTCTGAAAAGCCAGATCCGGCCGAGGAACCATCGCAGTTCCCAGGCGGCCATTCCGTATTGTCTTCCGGATGAAATCGTCCGAGGCTATGGCCAAAAAATCCCTGTTACGAATACTGGGTGCAAAACCAACCTTGCCCACACCATCCGGTTGATGGCAGGCGATGCAGTTGACATCAAAATGTAGCTTACCTCGCTTCGGGTCTCCTTTCACGGCCACCTCCCTGTCCCTGGTAGGCACATTCTTTCTTCCCTGTTCACGCAAATAGGCGATCAGGTCGTGCCCGTCGCCTTCGGTTAAGTTGGCCAATCCGCGCGACCCGATGAACGATCGCATGGGTGTGCCAATCCTACCCAACTTTAGCGTCTGGAGAATGTAATCATCCGAAGCGGCGGATAAAAAACCGGGTAAACCAATACCCGTCCCGGGCACTCCAGCGACGTAACCCTCCCCCTTTGAGCCATGGCACGCAGAACAATACTTTCCAAACTTCTCTGCTCCCGCCGTGGCATCTCCGTTGAACTTCTTGTCCCAATCCACACTCACCTTCACAGGGTTGGAGACCCGAGCCGACCGGAGATAGGTGATGATCGCGGTGACCTGCTTCTCACTCAAATCAGGGCGAGGTGCCATCGCCGTGCCTTGCCGTCCGATTATGATGGTCTGACGGATAAACGCATCAGTGGCCAATGCCAAAAAGTCACGGTTGCCAATGCTTGGAGCAAAACCGATCTTCCCTATCGCACCCAACTGGTGACAAGCCAAACAATTCACATCGAACAACTGTTTTCCCTTGGCCACGACAGCATTATCAGAAAACTCCTCCTCGGCTTCTGGCAGCACAGCGGGTTCCTGTTTAGACAGTACTGCGGCTTGAACTACAGTAATCGGTTCTGAACCAATCCCAGAGACATCAACCGGAAGGCTGTCTGCACTTTGCCCGCCACCTTCTTCGATGCGAGTTTCCTGTATTCCCTCGTCCTCGGCTATCCCATCTGTTAACAACCATTTGGCAGGGTACAACAACGCCACCACCAACAGGATCGCCGAGGCGATGACGCGATACTTCGTGGGGAAGTCGAGGTTGAGCTCGGCCGTCCACGGTTTGGGCCGACTGCGCTTAGCCAAGCGCTTGGCTTGGCCAAGGCCGGTGTCGGTGGCCAACGGCAACTCGCGGACAACTATCTTCACTGAAGTTTTAACGGAATTATCCCTCATAGAAAATCAACCTCACCTTCCTTGCGAGTGGATATGTCATCGCACTTATCACTGGTCGATTTTGTGAAATTTTTCACAAGCGAACTGAAACCAATATTCCCATATATTGCCATTTTATCATCATCACCTCGTTGCAATTTGACTTAGACCTATTAAAACCAGCTCAAACAAAGTATCAAGATAGACCGCACTCTTTGTCTGTACTAGTGTCTATCTTGTTTATTTATTATCCTTTCTTGCCCTTCATATCCTTTCTTGACCTTCAGGTGTAAGTCGTGCGTGCAAAGATATTCATCTATTCGAGTCTGCGGCTATTATTCGCAAGGCAATTGAAGATCATTCGTCGCAAGTTTTCCGGGAAATAAACGATAAGTTTGCCTCAACCCCATGCTACGAAACGAAAACCGCCTTTGTCCAACATACCTCCCTTTGTGGACAATATTCTCAACTGTATGAATCGGGATAATCTGCGCCTAGTCGGCGCTGAAGCTAAACCTGTCGGGTTAGGCTGATGCCCAATCGAATGAGTTTCTTGGTGTCAGCATCACTGCGAGCCCCAGCGTAAATGCGCAGGATTGGCTCTGTGCCGGAGCCGCGCAGCATTAGCCACGCGCCGTTGGCTGCAATGTACTTCACGCCATCGAATGTCTTCACTTCGGTCACTAGCGAACCGGCGAGCTTGGCGGGCGGATTGGCGGCACAGTGGTTCATCAGCTTGGCACGTTTCCCGAGTGGGAAATGCGTGTCGAGCCGATCGGACCGAACTGTCTTTCCAGCTTGGCCAGGAGGTGATTGAGCGAAGTTTATTCCGTGGCCAACAACTCGGGCAAAGCCAAGCCGGCAAGGATACCGTCGCGCTCCGGGATGTGTCCCGGGAAACCGATGCCGCCTCTCTCCTCGAAGCCCATCAGCACGTCGCCCTTCTGCTTATTATCAAGGGCATCAACGGTGCGCTTGAAGGAGATCCAGTCCTTTGACTTGGTTAGGATGGACTTTGGTGGTGGGCATTCTTACTCCACCAACAGCACGGCTGCGATTGTTGTGATTAGGAGGTGTTTCATTTGCCTTCAGCTTTCAATTCTTCACCCGTCTTGCCGCCGTGGCGGCACTTGCTAGCTTCGGTGTTCGTAAAAAATCGTCTGAATCGCCGTTGGTTTTTTCCACAAGCGGCCAAAGCAGACCGAAAATGAAACAGTTCAGAAGCATCATCACTGCCAGTAGGCAGCCCAACTGCAATTGCACTAGGGTGATGCCTTCCAGCCAACTGAAGCCGAGGATGGCTCCAATGAAAATTGCCGTGCCGACAAGCATCCAAGCAATCTGCCCGTTGATGCGAAAACCTCTTTCCAAACGATACCGTCCCGACAACAACCCCGCCACAATGCACTGTCCCACCACCACTGTCAGGGCCATCCAACCGATTATCAGGCCGCTCAGCCCCAAGTCCAGTGTCGGTATTTTCCACACGCCCAAGGCCAGTAGTAGTCCTCCCATCACAAACATGGCAACACGCATGACCTTTTGCTCGCTAATTGGAACCAACTCACAGGTTAAAATATCCTTAACCGACACAATTGTTGTGAGTAGTAGTTTCATTTCAATTCAGCTTTCAATTCTGCACCCGTCTTGCCGCCGTGTTTGCGGAGGAGGTCGGCGGTTTCTTTTTTGTTCAATACGACCGTATCTAGCGGTGTTTTGCCATTAACATCTTTGGCATTCACATCTGCACCTTCGGCGATAAGTTGTGGCATGGGCTTTAGGTCAATCTTCCGGAATTCGAGCAGGCCGTGTTCGCCTTGGATGCCGATGTGGCCTTTCAGGTTTTTGATGTTAGTCGCCGTGGTGATCTGCGCGCCGTTCA
>LWDU01042535.1_pt1 | contig 17720 bp, 16 predicted proteins | sample 727161 | NCBI WGS metagenome assembly LWDU01 (sample SAMN04566230, study PRJNA314399) | hydrothermal vent metagenome | isolation source: deep sea hydrothermal plume seawater | place: Mexico: Gulf of California, Guaymas Basin | collected 2004-07-11
ATCTACGGCCAATTGGCGACAAACTAACCACTCGACCTCATCAGGATGACGCCGAGCAGGGCCGCTTTCCCTCGCGACAACCTGCCGCCACAGGATACCCGGACAGGAGCCCGATGACTCACGGAACCCTCAGCTTCCTCAAGGCACACGGTGCAGGAAACGACTTCTTGCTACTCGATGAGGCGCAGGGTCCGGTCCCGCTCGATTTCTCACGGCTCGCTCCGTCCCTCTGCTGTCGCAGGACCGGGGTCGGAGCCGATGGAATCCTGGTGCTCCGCCAGCAACAGATCCCCTTCATGGAGTGCTGGAATGCCGACGGCTCCCGGGCGGAGGCGTGCGGAAACGGAATCCGAATCGCGGCGCTGTCACTGCAGGACCGTCAGCAAGATTCGATCCGTATCGGAACCGACGCCGGAATCGTCGAGGTCCAGCTGATGCGCGATGGGCAGGGAGAATTCAGTGCCGAAGCGGCACTCGGTCAGGCCACCGTCGACATCCCCACCTCGAAGATGGTCGATGGCGCAGTTCTGATGCTGACACCGGTCCACATCGGAAATCCGCACCTGGTGGTGGTCGTCGATCCAGAATCGATGCCGGATCCACTCCCTCGCTTTGGCCCAGAACTGGAGAACTCGGTCGCGGGTCGGACCAATGTCGGCTTCGTCAGGATCGATTCACCCCACCACCTCACCTTGCGCGTCTGGGAACGAGGGTGCGGTGAAACCCCCGCCTGCGGAACCGGCGCTGCTGCGGCCTTTGCCGCGCTGCTCCAGGCCGGAATCATCGCAGACCAGGTCGAGGTACAGATGCCTGGGGGAGTGCTGGGGGTTCGCATCGATGACAAGACTGGAATCTGCGTTCGCGGCGCGGCAAAGATCAGCTATCGAGGAGTTCTATCGCCAGAACAGTGGAACCTCGATGAGTTGGAACTGGACAGCGACCAGCAAGCACAGCCGCTGCCGGTCGAGGGCTGATCGCTACTCGATCTTCACACCATCTTGCGCAACGATTTCCCCGATCACCGAGGCCTGCTCCCCCGATCGAGTCAGACTCTCGATGATGGCGGTCTCCGACCCTGCAGCCGCAACGATCACCATGCCGATCCCCTGATTGAACACTCGATCCATCTCAGCAGTGGCGACTCCCCCTCGTTGTTCGATCAACGAGAAGATCGGTGGCCGCTGCCAGCAGGAGCGATCGAGACGGCATCCCAGTCCCTGTGGCAACACTCTGGGAATGTTTTCCAGCAATCCTCCCCCGGTGATGTGTGCGAGGGCGTGAAGATGCTGGCCCGTTCGCTCGATCAACTCGAGGATCGGTCGAACATAGATACGGGTCGGCTCGAGGAGTGCTTCGGCGAGGGAACAGCCGAGCCCTCCGGGGTCGTGGTCGAGCGGCAGGGCACTGCCCTCGTCGAGCAGCGCCTTTCTCACCAGTGAGAAACCGTTCGAATGGACCCCGCTCGAGGCGATCCCGATGACTGCGTCCCCTGCCACCACTTGCTGGCCATCGATGATGGACTCTCGCTCCACCACACCCACGGCGAAGCCGGCCAGATCCAGTTCTCCATCTTTATAGAATCCTGGCATCTCTGCGGTTTCCCCACCCAGCAGAGCGCAACCGGAAAGCCGGCATCCGTGGGCGATCCCCTCCACCACCACTGCGATCGACTCGGGGGAGATCTTGCCGGTGGCGACATAGTCGAGAAAAAATAGCGGGCGTGCTCCGCCAACGATCAAATCGTTGACACACATCGCAACCAGATCGATACCCACCGTATCGAGAACCCCGCACTCGAATGCGACCTTTAACTTGGTTCCGACTCCATCGGTGGCTCCGACGAGGATCGGATCCTTCAGAGGCTGGCCAAATAACGAGCCGGCTTCATCGAGCAGACGAAAATACCCACCGAAGGCTCCATGTGAACCCTTCAGCACCCGATCGTCCTGGGTCGAGACCACTGCATCGCGAATCCGCCCGACCACTTCGTTACCCGCATCGATATCGACACCCGCATCACGATACGTGAGTCCCTTGGCGATCGGTTCTACCGGTGTCTCATCCGCCACGAGTAGCCTCCTCACGTTGCAACTCCCACAACCACTTTTCATCGAGATCATATCTCCTCAACAAGCGACGACTGCGACGAGCTCGTGAGGAGTCTCCCAGTTTTCTCGCCACCTGCCAGTCGAGGAAGAGCAGGTCGATATCTCTCTCATCCTGGGTCAATCCACTATCGAGAGCGATCCGAGCTCTTGCCATTCTTCCCCTGAGATAACAGCGCTGGGCATCGTCGAGAGCCCTCTCGACCCTCTTGCGGATGGCGCTGCGTCGCTCATCGGAGGTCAACCGGAGAGTCCAGCGAACACTGATCAGGGTGGCGATCAGTGCCACCACCGAACCACTCCACTGTGCCTGCCATCGATCGGGACCGGCCCATACCGTCGATCCTGCCGCCAGGAACGCCCAGCCGCCGCCACCGAGGACCAGCAATAACAAGCCGCGATAGATCCGACCGAGCAGGATCGGTCCGAGCCCCGGGATCAAGGATGAGATCAGTAGAATCGCCCTCATGGGAATCGGTGCTCCTTCCGCGGTGGCCTCCAGTGTATCTCCCCCGAGGGGGTGAGGGGAGCAGATGGGATGCCTTGTCTGGGAAGTGGGAACAGGGGATCCTGAGGCCATGGAATCAGCCTCTCAACTCCCTGACCACCGATCGATCGAGCAGGTCCTCGATGCGGCTTTCAACCGACTGACGGAAGCGCTCCGGGTGACCGAGGATCAACTTCGCTTTGGCGATCTCTCGCAGATCGCCAAACCTCCTCTGGCACGACGCTGGCAGCAGTTGCGGCGGGTCGCCGGAGCGCTGCGTCAGCAGCTGGAAGTGGATTCCGGCCCGCTATCTCTGCACCGCAATGTCGAGGGAGACCTGTTGCGAGGGCTTCCCGGTAGCGGCCCACATGGCGATCGGAACCAGCTGATCCGCACCAATATCTGCCGCGCACGGGAAGCGGCTCGTTCGGTCGAGGAGGCGATTCGTTACTTCTGCCCGCCGCTCTGTCGCGAGGCGGAGGCGATTCGATACCAGATTTATCAACTGGAGTCTCTCACCGAGGGAATACTCCACCGCGGACCCAAGCTCGACGGTCGCCACCTGTACCTTCTGGTGACCGAAGAACTTTGCCTCGGTGACATCCTCGAGACCACCGCAGCCGCCATCGAAGGCGGTGCTTCGATGGTGCAGCTGCGAGAAAAGTCCCTGGGAAGCGCCCAGTTTCTGCAGCGAGCCCAGCAACTGAGAGAAATCACTGCAGAGCGTGGAGCCTTGCTGATCATCAACGATCGCATCGAGATCGCGCGCCTCTGCCGAGCCGATGGGGTGCACCTCGGACAGCAGGACATCGCCCCTCATCAAGCCCGCGAAATCCTTGGGCCGGATGCCATCATAGGACTCTCGACCCACAATCCGCAGCAGGCCAGCGCTGCAGCGCTGGCCGGTGCGGATTACATCGGTATCGGCCCCATCTTCGAGACCCAGACCAAGAGACATCGTATGGCAGTCGGTACCGGATACATCGAAGAGGCTCGCCAGCAGTGTGAACTCCCGGGCTATGCCATCGGTCATGTCGATGAGGAAACCATCGACGAAGTTCTCACTGCAGGGGCCACCCGGATTGCCGTATGTAGCGGCATCATCGCCAGACCAGACCCCCGGGGTGCCGCTCAGTTGTTGCAGCAGAAACTGGTCGAATGCGCTTCTCGGGAGGTCTCCGATGGCCACCTCCGATGAACCAGAGGATCTCGAAAAGAAGACCTCTGCCACTTCAGCCCCCTCTCTGCTGAGAAGACTCTATCTTCGAGTGCTCGCCGAAGCGGAGACTTCCAGGGGACCCGCAGTGCTGGCTGCGGTCGCCTTCACTGAATCGAGCTTTTTTCCGATTCCACCCGATCCTCTGCTGATCGCACTGGGGATCGGTGCTCCAAGAAGGGCAATTCCGCTGGCCATCCTGACCACCGTGATGTCGGTGCTGGGCGGACTACTGGGATACGCCATCGGAGCCTGGATGATGGACACCGTAGGCGATTCGATCATCGCTTTATTTGGTGCACAAGCCACCTTCGAGGAGGTGAAGGGGGGATTCCTGGCGTACGGCTTCCTGTCGGTGGTCACCGCAGCGTTGACTCCGATCCCCTACAAGATCTTCACCATCGCTGCCGGTGCGGCGGGATTGCCGCTGGCCATCTTCATACCTGCCAGCATCATCGGTCGTGGCACACGCTTCATCGCCGAGGGAATACTGGTCTGGAGATACGGGGAACCGATCCGCGACTTCATCGATCGCTGGTTTGCTGCGCTGACGATCGCAGCGGTCATCCTCGGCGTCCTCGGAGTGGCACTGCTTCAAATCTAGCGCCACTGACCTGCGGTTCAGAGTTCTGCGGTTCAGAGTTCTGCGGTTCAGAGTTCTGCGGTTCAGAGCTCTGCGGTTCAGAGCTCCAGTGCGATCAAAATCCTCTGGTGAAGTTCATCTCGCGCATTTTCACCGGTCACCGCCTCGACGGTCATCGGAGATCCCACTGCCGCCCGCGCTGCAACTTCCACCTGCCACGCATCCTGATGTTCACTTGAGGTCAAGACTCGCAAGCCAGGTCCCGGATGCGCGTCATCCGCTGCTGCGGGATCGGGCAATCCTTCCATCGCAAACCACCCGGGAGAGTCCGTCGTCTCGATGATGGCTATCGGCCAGTCCGCATCACCGATGGCCACCGATGCGATCACATCCGCGGCCTCGCCATGCCCCGCCAGCACCACTCGACCGGGGTCGAGTCGCCGCTGAGCCAGCAGACTCTGACGCAATCTGTGCAAGCCAAAGGCAATCGTCGAGATGTCTTCATCGCGGTGATCCTCGGCGAGCCAACTGCCCCCCGATCCGTTCGAATAGATCGGTTCCACCACAACCAGGCAGGGCACCTCTCCCATCCGGGTGCGCAACTCCTTCAATCGCTCACCTGGGTCGACCCCCTGCTCCGACAACCAGATCAATAGCGGTGCCCGACCGGCACTGCGTGCGGGAGCATCGATGAGGTAGCGCAGTGGTCTGGTCATGTAGACTGCCAGTGACCCATCACTGAGTCCTCGGGCCACCGGCTCGGTGGCGACGATCCAGTCTGCACGAGCATCGCCAGCCTCCACTTCAACCCGATCCGATTCGAAGGAGGGAACGATGTGAACCGTCTTCATCGATGATCCGCGGCTGCGAAGTTGGAACTGACGTGCGGTCCCATCTCGCTCGAGGGTGTGGAATCCTCCGTTGACATGAACCACCACCGAGCCGGGGTACGCCTTGACGGCTCTCGCCACCGATTCCCCCATCGTGTTATCCCACAGGCTCTGGACCTTCTCGAGACGCTGCTGTGGCTGCTGGTCGGTGTTCACATGTCCATGGCCCCGAACCGTTCGGTCGTAGCGATCCCAGTAACGTCGGGTATTGGGCAGCAAGGTGTCTGCGATGGTCGCGCGTTGATCGGCATCGAGAGCCGAAAGCCCGCCGCCGAAGGCAGCCTTGCGCCAGACGGAGCGGGGTACATTGGCAGCGACCACCGGAGATCCTGTCCTTCGAGCGAACTCGATGAGGGGTCGATAGCCCGTCTCATAATTGTTCCACGGCTCAGAATCGGCCAGAAATTGATCCTCACTGACCTTGCCCGCCAGGTAATCATCGAGCAACTGCTGACGATCCCGGCTGAACATCTCGAGCGAAACGACCACCGAACGGCCGGTGGCGTGGATTCCCTCCAGCACTGCAAGTTCCATCCGATGAGTGACATCATCCAGATGAGTCTCGCCCAGGAACACGACATCCTGATCGGCAACATCCGCGATCAACGCCTCGACATCCTGCAGACTTCCATCGGAGGATCGATGAATCCGCACCCTGGAATCGAGTGGGTGCTCGCCCGAAGATCGGAGAGTGCTGTGCCCTCCCTGACAACCGACCAAGAAGATCAACATCCACAACAGCATCCGGAGGCCGGCTCCGGATCTCTCACTCATCCGTTCTCTCATCCATTCTCTCATCCGTTCTCTCCTCCACTCAACTTTCCATGTTGCTCGATCCACCTTGCAGCGGCCTCGAGATCCACCACTCGAGCATCGACCTCGAGACTGGCGGACTGGGGTGTCTCCCCACGACCCGTCTCGACCAGAATCCTGGTCATCCCCAGTCGCTTTGCCGCTTCCATATCGCAGGGGGAATCCCCCACCATCACCGATCTTGCGAGATCAATCTCATGAGCGCGGGCTGCACGTTCAAACATCTGCGTGCCCGGCTTCCGACAATCACACCCCGCATCGGGAAGATGGGGGCAATACTCGACCGAGCGGATGGTCGCGCCCCAGGAGAGCGCATCCTGACACAGCCGATGATGGATTTCATCGACCTGGCTCGCCTCGGTCCAGCCCCTGCCGATGGCAGACTGGTTGGTGACCACCACGATCGGGCAATCCAGTTGCCCGAGTAATCGCATCGCCTTCGCTGTTCCATCGAAGTAACGAAACTGGTCCGCTGAACGCACCGACTCGAAGACGTACTGGTTGATGACACCGTCTCGATCGAGGAATAGTCCCGGTTGGCCACTCAAGATCCGGAGGATCCCGTCGTGCGCTGGGCGAGTACATTTCGGACTGCGACCCTGAAAGCGTGGATGATCATGTGTGCCATCACCATGTGAGCATCCTGAGCGGGCTGCATCTGATGCACCTCGACATGTAGTGGATGGTCGACCAGACCTCTCAACTCTCCGCCATCAAAACCGGTCATCGCTGCGGTCTCACAACCCAGCTGTTGGGCTCTTTGTATCGCAGCGATCAAGTTGGAGGAGTTTCCCGATCCACTCATCGTCAGGACCAGATCTCCAGGACGCGCCCATTGCTGCACCTGTTGCAGGAAGATCGCATCGAAATCGAGGTCATTTCCCAGCGCCGTGAGGATGGAAGGACTGTCATTGAGACACAGAACTCGCAGCCGCTTGGGCTCGGAGAAGGGGATCGCGTAGGTCGCCAGATCCTCCGCCAGGTGGGTCGCGGTCGCTGCACTCCCGCCATTTCCAAAGAGCAGAAGTTGTCGATCTTGCTGCCAGCAGCGAATCACGCTGGCGGTGAAGCGCCCGATGGCTTCGGCATCGATCTCATGCAGCGCCTGCTGACTCTCCCCGAGGTAACGGACCAGTTCCTGGTGGATCGACCGGGGATCCGGTGCCATTTCCGAGAAATCGTTGGGTTCCAATGGATCTCCTCCCGAGACCTGAGGATACATCTTCACGGCCGGGTCTCCAGTCCAACGGGAGTACCCTTCGCCTGAGCCCTCTCCGGGGCTAGGATCCACCGGTCAGAAAGGAACTCCTTGCTCAGCCTCTCCACCGCCCTGCTCCCTTCGTCACCACTCTCCCAGGCCCAACAGGTCCGCTGGCTCCTCGATGGCGAAATTCCCGGGATCGTGATCGGAGCCGAGATCGAGCGCGGACAGATCGCCGCCCTGGTGCAGGAGGTCGTTGGAGCGGGCCACCAGGTGACCGCTCTGGAGGCACCATTGCCCCACTCCAGTGCTGCCTTCGGGGGGAGCCAACGGCGACCGCCACAGTTTTCGAGACACCCCCGCCGCTGTTGCCCGTCGCTGGCGGCTCTCGAGGAGTCGGAGCGGCTCGCAGCGCAAGTTTCTCTGCTCGACGCGCTGGAACTGGTCGATCGCCACCAGTTGGGACGGGTGATCCTCTCGCCCTCCAATCCAGCGGGGCACGACCCGACCGCCGGTTGCCAGCAGTTGATCGCCGAGACGCAGCAAAAGATCGACCGGTGCCGATCCCCCGAAGACCCGCAAACCGCAGCACAGGTGGTGCGTTGGATCGATCAGCAGCGACAGCAGTTGCAGGCACTGACCCGGCCGGATAGGGCCACACAGCAGCGCCAACAGAAGTCGCAAGATGCACTGCTGAGGAGTCTCGACCCGGCGCTCGAGCGTGCTTCCGAGCTGGGCACCTCCATCGCACTGCGTGAATCGGATCGCATCGGCACAGTGACCGATCGCAGCGGATTCCTCGAACTGTACCAGATCTTCCACGGAGCTCCGTTGCGCTGGATCGCCGATCCCGCAGCGGCGCAATCGCTGGCGATCTTGCAAGGCCTCGAGACGGTCGATCCACTGCCCGAAGATCGGGCAAGGGTCGAGGGGTGTTACCTGCGCGATCTGCTCGATAACTCGCTGGTCAACCTCGGTGACGGAAAACTCGACCTTCAGTCACAGTTCAGTGATTTCGCCGACGATGATCTGCGGGTCGTCGAGTTGTCGTCGGGCACCACCTCTCAGCAGGTGAGAGAGATGGCGAGCCTCTGCAGGTCCCTCGGAATCGACGGAGCCGCACCCCCTCAGCCAGGCGATCCCTTCCCCATCATCGGTGGATGAAGCCGAACTTCTCAGCCAGCCGAACTTCTCAGCGATACTGGGGGGGGGAGTTGAAGACCGGAGGGACTCTTCTTCGCTCTGACTCGTCGCACCAGGTCAGAGAGAGGAAAAAGAGACCCAACCCAGAAGGGGGAAATTGGGGAATGTTCCGGGCCGGGTCTTCAGGAACGAATCAGAACTCGTAACCGCGCAGCACTCGAAGTGGATTGGTGCCACCTTCACGATGACATCCGGAATCACTTCTATGCTCTATCGGGGATCGACTCTGTTCGGTGCTGAACCAGTATCGGAATTCCCCAGATCTCGTGTCACGAGAGCAGAGTGGATTGTGGACAAGTTGTGGACGCTAGTCCAGAAAAAAGCGGCCGCCGGAAGAGTTTTTTACCCCCTGTTGCCGCCGCCCTGCCCCCACTCTATCCTGCACAAGTTGTCCCAAATCACCCATATACGGCGATTCCGCCCGCATCATTAGAATTCGCCGAGAGGAACGATCCTTGCCGATATCTCGAGCCGTGAGCAAATCGATCTCCCGATCCTCCTGGATCCGAAAAATGTTCGAAGAAGGCAGCCGCCTCAAGAAGATCCATGGAGCCGACGAAATCTACGATTTCACCCTCGGCAATCCGCACCTGCCGCCGCCGGCTCTACTGATCGATCGCCTGCGCGAGCTGGTCAATGGGTCGCAAGAAGGAATCCATCGTTACATGCCCAATTCGGGCTGGCCCGAGGTCCGGGAGAAAATCGCTGCAGATCTGTCGCGGCGTACCGATCTGCCATGGACAGGATCTCATGTGGTGATGACGGTGGGTGCCGGGGGGGCTCTCAACATCTCGCTCAAGACGCTGCTCAACCCCGGGGATGAAGTCATCATCCTCAGTCCATTCTTCGTCGAGTACCTGTTCTACATCGAGAATCATGGCGGTGTTGCGGTCGACTGTCCCACCACTGAGGACTTCTGTCCCGACCCGGAGATGCTGCTGTCGAAGGTGACCGAGCGAACGCGAGCGGTCATCATCAACAGTCCCAACAATCCGACCGGCAGGGTTTACAGCGAGCAGGAACTGAAATCGTTCTGTGAAGCGCTGGCGACCGCTTCTGACCGGATTGGTCATCCGATCTACCTGATCACCGATGAGCCGTACCGCAAGGTCACCTATGATGAAGTTCAGTGCCCCGAGATCGCGAACCTCTACCAGGACACCATCGTCATCACTTCGCATTCCAAAGATCTCGGCCTGGCCGGCGATCGGATCGGCTACCTGGCGGTGCACCCAGCCGCCACCGATCAGAAAGCACTGGTCGAAGGTTGCACCTTCTGTAATCGAATCCTCGGTTTCGTCAACGCACCAAGCCTCCTGCAACTGGCGGTGGCCGATTGTCAGGAAGCGACGGTCGATCTCACCGAGTACCAGCTCAATCGAGAGACCCTCACCCAGCATCTGGGACAGCTGGGATTCCAATTCGTCCATCCTCAGGGCGCTTTCTTCCTCTTTCCCCGCACGCCAGAGCCGGATGATGTCCAGTTCATCGAGCAAGCGATGGAAGAGCGGATTCTGGTGGTACCCGGCCGCGGATTCGGTCGTTCCGGCCACTTCCGCCTCTCCTTCGCGGTGCCCCATTCAGTGGTGCAGCAGTCCCTCCCGGCGTGGGAACGGCTGGCGGAAAAGTGTCCTTCTCTAAAGGAGAGGACCGGCGATTGAGCATCTCATGGTCGCCGGTGACGGGAGCGGACTGCTCCTCTGCTGTCGAGATCTTGCGGCAAATCCTGGCCGATCCACCGGGGTTCATCGGGGCCATCGAGGACCAGGGAGCGATACCTCTGGCCGAGCGGGTCGCAGCGTCGATCCCACAGGAGGACTCGATCTTGCTGCTGGGAATCGGTGGGTCTGCCCTCGGTGCCAGAACACTGGTCGACGCTCTGGTCCCAGGCGATAGCCGCTTGACGGTGCTCGACAACATCGATCCTGAAGGTGTCGATCGGACTCTCGATCGACTCGACCTCGCTCACACCACGGTACTGATCATCTCGAAATCGGGCGGCACGGCAGAGACTGCTGCGCAACTTCTTCGGGTCTATCGTGCCCTCGAAGATGCCGGGGTCTCGGCGGATGACAAGATCATCGCCATCACCGATCCCGATCGCGGGGCACTGCGCGAACTCGTCACCGCTCGTGGTTGGCGATCACTTCCGGTCCCCTCCGATGTGGGAGGTCGATTTTCGGTCATGACCGCGGTCGGTTGGTTACCTGCGATCTGTTGCGGCATCGATGTCGAGGGGATACGGCGCGGCGCTCAAGCGGTGCTGGGCGATCTTCGACTGGCCGAGGAGGATCATGGATTGGTGCGCTGGATCAGCGGCTGGTCCGCCCATCAAGAATCACGCCAGACGGTGGTGATGTTCTGTTATCGAGATCGCCTGAGAACCTTCGGCGACTGGTTCGCACAACTCTGGGCGGAGAGTCTCGGCAAGCGTCACGACCTGTCGGGGGCCGAGGTGTGGACCGGTTCGACGCCGCTGGTCGCTCGTGGAGTCACCGATCAGCATTCGCTGGTGCAGTTGTTCGCCGAAGGCCCCGACGACAAGCAGTATCTGGTACTCGATAGCGACCTCGACACTGCGGATCCGATCCTCGACCAGACCACTGCGGCGCTTCATGAAGATCTTCAGTACCTCGCGGGAAAAAGCCTCGGGCAATTACATCGCGCCGAACGCGAAGGCACCGTCGCCGCTCTCGGATCCGCCGGACGACCGGTCTCGACGATGACCCTCGATGCTCTCGATGCAGAGCACCTCGGCGCACTGATGCTGACCTGGGAGATGGCCACGCTGATGGCGGCGGCGATCCTGCAGGTCAATCCCTTTGACCAGCCCGGTGTCGAGGGGGGGAAAGCGGTCGCTTTCTTCAAGATGGGTAGAAGTGGTTGGGAGGAGCAGGCGGCGTCCATCACCGCCGGGGCACCGAGCATCACACCCGCCGCGCCGATCCCCTGTCGCTAGCCAGCGCTCAGCATGAATCCGCACTAGCATGGATCCGCGCCAGCATGAATCAGAGGAGCTAGGTCGCGTTTCGCTTCGACACCAGACGGACCCTGGCATTCCACTCATCCGCGCTGATCAAGCCCTTCTGAATCAACAGTTCGATCAGTGCCTGCTGTAGAACCGCCGTTCCAGGAACCACCGCACCAGCAGCCGCCACCTTGTCCTGGGCTCGAGCCACCGGCTTGGCAGTGGCTGGAACTTTTGCTGCGGCCGGGGTCGATGGGGCACCCTTGGGACGGCGTGAACGGGCGGATTTTTGTGGCGATTTGCGTGCGGCTCGTGGGCCCGAACCCCTCCCTTTCGACTCGGAGGTGCTGCCGATCTCGGCGCTGAAAAACTCTACCGGCAGCGAGAAACGCTCGGCGATGCGACGTACCAGGGCACGGCTGGGAAAGGCCTGGCCATCGAGCACATCCTGGATGGTATTGGGCAGCACACCGATTCCTCGCGCCAGGCCGGGAACCGTTTCATGATGGGCGTCGATCAAAAAGCGTATCTTGCGGATCACCAGTTCCGGGGAGAGGGGGTTATCCACCCCAGAGGCCTGCCGATTCTGCTCTTGTTGGGTCATCGATCCTCCGAAGGTCAGGGAAATCAGTTCTCATCTGCCCTATCGACCTTCGGAGCCTCGATCTGAAGTGAATTTTCAGGATTCTTCTGCCAGCAGCAGCAATCCATTCAGGAACAGGTCCGCTGTCCCGCGCCAGAAGGAACGAAACAGTGGATCTCCGGCAAATAGTACCACCCTGCCACGCCCCACTCCCTGCTCCACCAGCCACACTCCTCCGGCGAGGGCTTGCTGGTTCTCATCGGAGATGAATCCACTCACCACCGGATCCTCTTCTCGCAGCACCCCCACATCGCTAGCCTCTCCCGACAGTTCAAAGATCTTCGCACTGCCGATGAAGCCGAAGATCCTCGGTGGCTGACCAAAGGAGAGCGGGTGCTCTGGATCCAGCTCGACCGAGACGATGTTGCCGGGCACTTGTTGCTGTCGACGTTCTTCACGAAGATCCGCTCGAGTGCGCCGTTTCTTCGGCTTCTCCTCCGGCTCCTCCACTTTTCGAACCTGCTGGGAGACCAGGTCGATGCCGGACTCTCCCATCTGAAACGCGCTACTTCCCAGCGCCAGCACGACGCCTCCGCCTCGAACCCACTGCGCCAGTTCCTTCTTGGTGCGGTCCCCCAGTGACGATCCCCTCACACCCGAGGGAATCACCAGCACATCGATGAGATCGAGGGCTCGAGAGAGCCGAGCTGCGGAAACGGTCGTGAACTCGATGCCCATCTCCTGTTCGAGAAAACTCCACACCGCACCGTAGGAAAGACTCGAGACTGAATCGGGCCCCAGCACCGCGATCCGAGCGTGGGCCAGTTCGGGGAAGGTGCTGGAACCGAGGTCGGGGCCGAGGTCGGTCCAGCCACTCGCGGTACCGTGGAACACCGTTCCCGTGTCTCGCGCGACTTGCTCGACCAGAGCATGAGTGTCGGGTGAGGAAACTCTCACGACCAGGGTTCCCGCCGGATAATCCTGGCCCTGGATCTGGATCGCCTCGGTGATCAGGTCGACCCGCTCGCCACCCTTCTGAATCGCTCGCAGTGCCCGAGCAGAGGGTACCCCCTCCCAGCGATGGAGGTAGGCGACCCCGGCTTTCTGCTCGACCCGTCCGACCGGGTCCTCGATCGGCCCCAGCGGAATCAGGATGCCGGAGATGGGCTGGCTTGCGATCAGCGTCTCGACGCCAAACGCCATCGGCAGTGACCAGGCGGCGACATCGTAAAAGTATGCTTCTCCGGCACTGGCATGTGGCTCCAGCAGCGTTCTGGCGAGACGCCCTTGCGGTTGATCGAGCGGAACCACCACCGTACCCGCAGCCAGTTTGAGGATCTCCTGAGCGGTCCCATCGTGATGGACCAGCCCTTCCACCACCACCTCATCGATGGTTTGTACCATCTCGATCCCCTGCGCCTTCAGCAACCGCAGTAACGACAGTCGTCGATCTCCGGATGCAGGCGGGATGATGAACTGCGAGATATCGGAATCTCGTCCCGCATAGATGGTGCCCTGCCGAAATTGATGAAAATCAGTCAGCAGTTGGACTCGATTTTGTGCCGCACAATCCGCCGTCGCCAGGCCGGCAACATGGTGATGGTGGAGCCGTTCCTGGAGTGTCAGCAAGGTGCCATTTCGACGGCGATACACCAGGCCGGCACTTCCCCCTCCCGCTTGCTCGTAGGTCATCCCGATGGCTCCATTGAGAGTCGGCCAGGAATCACCGTAGGCGGGATAGAACAGATCAAATTGCTCTGCGGTGTAATATCTCCAGGTGAATCGATCGAAAGCCCTGGCATTGGCGAGTCCAAATTTACGACTCCACTCGACTCGATCTTCCGGAATGTTGGAGTTGATCGGCTCCTCCGGAGGAAAAAAGAAGTACGTCGACTGCGGACTCATCTCATGAAAATCGACATGGACCTGTGGCTGCCACCGCAGGTACTGGGGAATTCTGGCGCGCGTCTCCGGCTGACTCTGCCAGGCCCAGTCTCGATTGAGGTCGAACAGGTAGTGATTACTTCGACCCGAAGGTGAAGATGGGGAGTGCTCTCGAGCTGCGGGATCGGGATCGGGAGGAACTGCGCCATTTTGCTGGTACCAGTGCAGATATCTTTCCCGCCCATCGGGATTGAGCAGAGGATCGACGATCACCAGGCAGTTCTCGCGAATTCTGCGAATCGCCGGGTCCGATCCATCCGCCAACTGGTGGATCGTGGCGAGTGCGGCCTCGGTTCCGGAGGACTCATCTCCGTGCACGTTGTAGGAGAGCCACACCACTGCGGGCAGACGGGCCACCAACTCCTCCAGCGAAAGGTCCTCCCTCTCCGATAACTCTCGTGGATCCGCCAGCAATCCGAGATCGGACTCGATCTGATCGAGTCGAGAAATCGTTTTCTGATCGGAGATCATCAGAAGGACCAGTTCTCGCCCCTCCACGGAGTGCCCATATCTTTCGATCGAGACTCGAGGAGAGAGTCTCGCCACTTCACGGCAGTACGCCATCACATCGTGGTGAGGGGTGAAACGATCTCCCAACTTCACGCCATAGAATTGATCGGGAGAGGGTATCTTGCCCTCAAAGGTATCGCTCCCGGTGTAGGGGAATCTCGTGGTTTCCTGCGCCTTTGCTGAATCATCCCCGGCGGAGAAGTCAGTCGCCCACAGGCGACCATCGGCAACCAGTAGCGCCAGCAATAAGAGCATGGAAGTGGTCAGTTTCATCATCGATCCTCCTGGATCTTCGAGTGTATTTGCAGCAAGGTGTTCCCCGGTAGCGATGCCATTCTGCCCCCCTCCAGTTGCTGAGGCTAGGTAGACAATTCCTGACACCGAAACTCGATTGGAATCGACCGTTGTCCCGATCAGAGATCTCCCCACTGATATCACTGGCGATGCCGATCGTCTTCACCCAGGTCGGGATGATGGTGATGGGACTGGTGGACATGTGGATGGTCGGCAGGCTCGGGACCACCTCCCTGGCTTCTGTGGCGCTGGGAGACAGCTGGGTCTTCGGCACGCTGGTCATCGCTCAAGGGCTGATCCAGGGAATCGACCCACTGGTCACTCAGGCACAGGGTGCGAAGGATCCTGTCGCTCTGGGCCGCACCCTCCAGCGTGGTTTCTTGCTGGCCTTGGGGCTACTGCCACTGCTCGTACTGAGCTGGCAATTCTCCGAGGAGGTGTTGCTGATCCTCGGCCAGACTGAATCACTGAGTCGTAATGCCGCCCAGTATTCTCACGCCCAGATCTTCAGTATCCCGGCATTTCTCGGTTTCTTTGTGCTGAAGCAATACCTCCAGGGCCGAGGCCACCTCGCTCCGATGGTCATCACGGTGATCGTCGCCAACTTCGCCAATATCGCATTCAACGAACTGTTCATCTTCGGCGGTTGGGGCATCCCAGCGATGGGAATTGAAGGTGCCGGATATGCCACTGGCGCCAGTCGCTGCCTGATGCTGCTGATGCTGATTGTCCTCGCCGCTCGCGGGAAATACTTCTCGGCGGGCTGGGTCCGATGGAGTCGCCGCAGCTTCTCTCCCCGGGCGATGGGAGCGTTGCTAGCCCTGGGTATCCCGGTGGCGATTCACTTCGGCGTCGAGGTCTGGACCTTTCAGGCCGCCACCTTGATGGCCGGTTGGATCGGTGAAAGCCAGATCGCCGCCCACATCGTGGTACTGAAAATCATCTCCTTCACCTTCATGTTCCCCTGGGGCATCAGTGGTGCAGCGACCACCCGAGTCGGAAACCTGCTGGGTGCCGCCGAACCGATCCAAGCACGACTCGCAGGGATCACCGCACTGGGGCTGGCGATCCTGGTGATGACCATCCTGGGATCGATGATCGTGTGGCTCGACTCCTCATTGCCGGGAGTCTTTTCGACCGATCCACGGGTGCTCGCCAGTGCGGTGGCACTGCTTCCCATCGCGGCAGGATTTCAGATCTTCGATGGAGTACAAGCGGTCGCTGCGGGAATCCTCCGTGGGGCAGGTCAGACGATTCCAGCCGCTGTGATCGGTGTGATCGGATTTCCATGTATCACTCTCCCCCTCTCCTACCACCTGACATTTACCAGGGAGATGGGACTACCTGGGATCTGGTGGGCCTTCTTCTTCGGGCTGCTGACTGCTTCAGTGTTACTGGTGGGCTGGTTCCTGATCACATCGCCGAACTGGAAACCGATCGAGAGGCGCATCGCCGACTGACCCGGCTGCTTGACTGCTTGGCTCTCCTTGGGGCTGCTTGACTGCTAGAGCCGACACCCGACGATCAACGAGTAGGCCCGAGGAGAAAGTGAAACTCCCCCGAAATGCAGCGGACCTGCAGCACCACCCCCACCTGTTGCATCTCGAGAGAAACCTGCAATTTCGCATGCCCCGGATCCGCAGCACCTGTCGGAGTCAGAATCTTGACTGCGCCTTCTTCATCCAGTTGTTGGATCTTGTTCTCGAGAGTTTCCCGCTGTTGCTGCGCCCTGCGGATCCGGCCTTGCCACAGGGCGATCTCCTGCAGATTCGACGGGTCCTCTGCTTCGAGACGACGCAGTTCTCTCCGGGCACGACCCAACGCTCGAGTCATCTCTTCGCTGGTCGCAGCAATCCGCGCGCGAGAAGGATCTTCGAGTCGCAGTTGGGGGCCAACCCCGGTAGTCGAGACCATCACGGCTCGAACCAGCGGTAGATCTCCCTCTGGATCCTCGATGGTGCCGAGAACACAGTGGGCCGGCATCGACGACATCTCTGGAAACTGAAAGGTCTGTAACTTCCAGCCGTGGACCTCCTGGGTGGTGGCGGCTGCCGGAACACCGTGACTGACCAGAGCCAGCACTCCCCACTCCAGTCGCAGGAACAGTTCCCTCGAGTTCTTCCGAGTGATCACGGCGACCGTCGCCAAGATCGTGCTTGCAGGGCGATCGAGCACACTTCGTTTCACCGGAATCACGATCTCGGGTCCACCGCCGAGGGATCTTGCCAGCAATCGCACCTGCAAGGATGATCCGACCTGGATCGACAACTGGTGCTTTCCCGGTGGCAGGAGAACCCCCGACCAGAGGATCGGCAGGGGCGTATCGAGTAAACAGCCACCTGGAATCTGCAAGATGCCGGGTCGAGTCAGATCGGGCAGTGCAGGAACCACTTCGGGGCAATCGGGAAGTTGAACCGACACCTCGACCGATCCCACTCTTGCTGTGGAGGTGAGTGAGTCGGGCGCCAGTTCAGGCTGCGCCATCAGCAACCGGGGAAACAGGAGGCTGATCGCCACCAGACAGATCCCCAGCCGGCAGATCATCGGCCGACAGATCATCGACCGACAGATCATCGGCCACCAACCACTGCGAGTTGCATACTTCATGAATTCCATCCTGGATCGGAGTCCTCTGGAATGGATGAGAACCCGGGTCCCCTCTTCCGCTGTGGAAGAGGAAACCCGGGTCCTGAACTCCACGGTCGTCAGACCGCTGCTAGAAACTGAAATCGATTCCGACGAATGCATTGAGTCCGCCGTAATCCAGATCTCCCGCGGAATCGCCATCGGTGTCGATATCAATCCTGACCTCACTGCTGGCAATGTCGTACTGAGCTTCAGCCAGCAAGGAGATCGCTCCGTCCCACATCTCCCAGCGCATCGAAGCGGAAGGCCTCACCAGCATGATAAACTGGTCCGAAAC
>LWDU01037707.1_pt1 | contig 17710 bp, 13 predicted proteins | sample 727161 | NCBI WGS metagenome assembly LWDU01 (sample SAMN04566230, study PRJNA314399) | hydrothermal vent metagenome | isolation source: deep sea hydrothermal plume seawater | place: Mexico: Gulf of California, Guaymas Basin | collected 2004-07-11
GCCATCCTCGGCACCGCATACGCCTCCTCGCTGGACGCCGGCGCGGCGGTGCAGGGCTCCGCCGGCCCGCTGGGCGTGGCGGTCGCCGGCCGCCTCTCGCGGCCGCAGTCGTTCCTCGGGAGCCAGGAGCTCAAGGGCGACTACGACCCGGACTTCCGCGACGTGCAGGGCCTCGCGCACCTCGACCTCGGCGGCGGCGCCAGCCTCCGCGCCGTCGGGCTGGCGGCGCGGCACCGGTTCCGGTTCCAGCCGCAGAGCCGCGTGACCACGTTCGGCATCTTCCCGGACTACATCCGCACGGCCGCGTTCGACTACGACGGCTCAGAGAACGACGGCTACAACGTGCTCTTCGGCGGGCTCCGCCTCACCACACCCGTCTCCGCCGCGCTCACGCTGGAGCACTCCGCCGCCGGCTACGACACCGAGGAGTTCCAGGACATCGACATCGCCTCGCGCGTCCAGTTCGCCAACGTCGTCCGCCAGCCGGGCGCGCCTCCGGGGGAGTTCGACCGCATCCCGGACGGCGCCCCCTTCACCCAGCGCGATTTCGCGGACAACCGCGTCAACGTGGTCACGCTCACCGGCGGCGGCCGCTACAGCCTCCTCCTCGGCCGCGGTGCGACGGAGCTCGGCTGGCAGGTCCGCCAGCTCTGGTACCTCGACCGCATCGACGAGGGCTCGGAGATCATCTACACCACGAACGCCGGGGCCGAGGAACGCTTCGAGCAGGGCGTCCTGGAGGCCGCGTTCGACACGAGCGCGGTGCAGGTTGGGGTCTGGGGCGAGCAGGCGCTGGACGTGCTGCCCGAGCGCGGCCGGCTGGTGGCGACGGCCGGCCTCCGCGCGGACTACTACGACCTCACGGACGAGTGGACGCTCTCGCCGCGCCTCTCCGCCGTGCTCCGCGCCTCCGAGACCACCTCGTTCACGGGCGCCCTCGGCGTCTACCACCAGGCCCCGACGTACCTGGAACTCCGCGGCGACCCCGAGCCCGGGATCCAGACCATCTCCATCAACGACGACCTCAAGAGCCAGCGGGCCGACGTGGCCGTCCTCGGCGTGGAGCACCTCTTCACGAGCACGCGCCTGACCCTTCGCGCGGAGGCGTACTACAAGCGGCTCACCGACCTCGTCTCGTACACGGTGGACAACGTCCGCGTGGGCTACTCCGGCCTCAACGACTCCGAGGGCTACGCGGGCGGCCTGGACGTGCAGCTCCGCGGCGAGCTGGTGCCGGGTCTGGAAAGCTGGGTCAACTACGGCTTCCTGCTGACGGAGGAGCGGTTCTACGAGCCCCAGCGCGAGGACTTCGGCACGGACGCCGCGTACGACCGCGCCGTGCTCCAGTACGAGCGCAACGGGAGCGGCGACTGGGTCCGCCGACCGACCGACCGCCGCCACAACCTCTCGGTGTTCGTGCAGGACCGGATCCCCGGCGACGACACCTGGAGCCTCCACCTGCGGGCGCTCTACGGCTCGCGCCTGCCCACCACCGCCCCGGCGGTGATCGTGGACGGCGAGACCGGCAACGAGTTCTTCGTGGACGGGGCCCGCAACGCGTCCGCCCTCCCCTCCTACACCCGGTTCGACGTGGGCCTGACCAAGCGGCTCATCATCGGCAAGGGGATCTCCGGCGCGCCGATGACGCTGCTCGCGACGGCCGAGGTGCTCAACGTGTTCGACCAGACGAACGCCATCGCGAACACCTACAACCTGCTCCAGCGCGGCAACGCCCGCTACTTCGAGGCCCTGCCGACGCGGCTGACCCCCCGCACGTTCAACGTCCGCCTCCGCGTGGACTTCTAGGCTCTGTCCGGCGAATCCAGATCGGCCGACCCCGGCCCTCGCGTTCGGCCTCGCTCCGAATCAACGGACAGAGCCTAGCCCCGCCCCGCTGGCGGTCGCACGCGGCGAGAGCCACCGCCAGCAGAACACGTCATTCCTGGGTGGGCGTCGCCGCGGAGCCGGCCAGCAGCCCGCCGTCGATGGTGATCTCCGAGCCGGTCATGTAGGCGGCCTCATCGGAGGCGAGGAGCACCACCACGGAGGCGACCTCCTCGGGCGTTCCGAACCGCCGAAGCGGAGTATCAGCGGTGAGCGCGCGGGCGCGGTCCTCGCGGTCGGGGCCGTCGCCGAGCATGGGCTCCCAGATGGGCGTCAGCACCGCGGCGGGGTGGACGCTGTTGCACCGGATGTTGAGCCCCTGCCCGGCGCAGTACAGCGCGACGGACTTCGTGTGGTTGCGGACGGCGGCTTTGCTAGAGGCGTACGCCGCCGCCGCGGGAATCCCGACGAGCCCGGAGCGTGAGGAGATGTTGACGATGGCGCCGGAGCCGTGCGGGCGCATCGCGCGGATGGCGTGCTTGCAGCCCAGGAACACGCCGTCCAGATTCGTCCGGTGAACCGCGCGCCAGTCCTCCAGATCCGCGTTCTCGGGGTCGTGAGGGACCACGCCTTCCTCGAAGCCGGTGATGCCCGCGTTGTTGACCACGATGTCCAGCCGGCCCCAGCGGCGGTCCACCTCGTCCATCGCCGCGATCCAGTCGGCCTCCTCCCGCACGTCCAGGCGCTGGTACGCCGCGCGGTCCCCGAGGGAGGCCGCGACGGACACACCCAGTTCGTCGCGGATGTCGGTGAGCAGGACGTGGGCGCCCTCGGCGACGAAGGCTCGCGCGATGGCGTCCCCGATGCCGCGGGCGGCGCCAGTGACGAGGGCGTGGCGTCCAGATAGACGGGGCATACGGCGGGGCAGGTAGGGAGGCCACAGCCTACGGACGGGCGGGCGTCCAGGTGCGACGCTCCCACTCCCAGCCCTGGGCAGGGCCGGCTGGCGGTCGCGCTCGCCGAGAGCCGCCGCCAGCGCGAAGGGATCGGTAGGCGGTGGTCATCGGTTCGGGCTGGCGGGTACTCCCTGCGAGTCCCCCTACCGATGTCCCTCGCCCTCGTCGCCTCCCCCCGCCCGATGCCGCCCGCGCGTCCGGACCGCACCGAGCCCCCTCCTTCCGATAGCCCCCCGTTCGCGGAGTGGAGCCGCCGCATCCGTCGCGGCGACGCCCGCGCCTTCGAGGCGCTGTTCCGCGAGCTGCACCCGGCGCTCGTCGGATTCGCAGGCACGCTCGCGGAAAGCCGCGAGGCCGCTGACGACTTGGTGCAAGAGGCGTTCGTGCGGGTCTGGGAACGCCGCGCCCGCCTGGACCCCGCCCGGAGCGTCCGCGCGCTGCTCTACCAGACCGTCCGCAACCTGGGCCTCAACCGCATCCGCGACCGCTCCACGCGCCAGGACAAACTGGACGGCCTCGCCGCCGACGCCCCGCCGCCCGTCATCACGCCCGACGCGCTGGCGGAGGCCGCGGGCACCGGAGACCGCCTCCGCGCCTGGGTGGCCGCCCTCCCGGACCGCCAACGCGAGGCGATCCGCCTCACCCGCTTCGAAGGCCTCTCGCACGACGAGGCCGCCGAGGTCATGGGGGTCTCCCCCCGCACCGTCAACAACCACCTCGTCCGTGCGCTCCGTACCCTCCGGGAGCGCCTGGACCGCTTCGACCCGCCCACCGCCTAGCCATGCCCCGCTCCGTCCTCCCCCCTGACCTCCGGGACGCCTCCGCCGAGGAGCGCGCCGAGCTGGAGCAGGTCTGGGCGCGCCTGGGGGATGCGCCGCCCCCCGCCCCGCCTGCCGACACGGACGCCGCGTGGGACCGCCTCTCCTCCCGCCTCGGCCTGGACGCCGAGCCGCCCCGTTCCCCCCGCCGCGCCCCCGACCGGCGCTCCCGCCCCCTCCCCCGCCGCTGGATCGGCACCGGGCTCGCTGCGCTGGCGGTCGCCGTCGTCGCGTTCGTCGCGCTGCCCACGCTCGTCGCGCCCGTGAGCGTGCAGGCGGCGCCTGGCTCCACCGAGGTCGTCGTGCTACCGGACGGGAGCCGCGTCACGCTCGCGCCCGGCGCGCGGCTGACGTACGCCAAGCGGTTCGGCTCGTGGATCGGCGCGCCGTCTGAGCGGCAGGTCGCACTCGTGGGCGAAGGCGCCTTCGAGGTCGAGTCCCGCACCGCGCCGTTCATCGTGGAGACGTTCAACGCCCGCGTGGAAGTGCTCGGGACGCGGTTCGGCGTCCGCGCGTACTGGCGCGAGGGCGAGACGCGCGTGGCCGTGGAAGAGGGCTCGGTCCGCGTGGACGCGGCGGGTGAGACCGTCCAACTCGGCGCCGCCGAAGGCACGGTCGTGGCCGGCAGCGACGCCCCGCCCACCGCCGCCCAACCGGCCGACGCCAGCCGCGCCCTCGCGTGGACCTCCGGCGGCCTCGCCTTCGACGACCTCCCGCTGGCGGACGCGTTCCGCGAGATCGAGCGCCGCTACGACGTCCAGATCGACGCCGGCGGGAACGTCCCGGCAGACGCCGATGTGACCGCGTTCTACGCCCGCGCCCCGGACGTGCGGACCGTTCTCGGCGACCTCTGCGCCGCGCACGGCCTCCGTTTCGAGGCCACCAGCCGCGGCTTCACCGTCACCGCCAGCCCGGCGGCACCGACCCGCCGGGCACCCGCCCCCTCTCGCTCCTCCGCCGCGCCGCGTTGACCCTCCGCGCCTGCGCCCTCCTCGCGGCCCTCCTCGCCGCCACCGCCCCCTCGGCCCAGCCCGCCGAGCGCGTGGATCTCGTCTTGCGCGGCGTCCCGGCCCGTGCCGCCCTCGCCCAACTGGCGGAGAGCGCGCGCATGGACCTCGTGTACAGCTCGTCGCTCGTGCGCGACGATCGCGTCTGGTGCGGGGGCGAGCGCGTAGCGCCGGAGTCCGTCTTGCGCTGCATCGTGCGGGCCGTAGGGCTGGACTTCGTTCGCCGCTCGTCCGGCACGTACGTGCTCGTGGAACGCGTGGAGCGCGAGCCGCAGACGGGCGCCTTCGCGGGCCGCGTGGTAGACGCCGAGACCGGCGAGCCCCTGCCCTTCGCGCACGTTGTCCTCCGCGACGCGCGGGCCGGAGCCGCTGCCGACGCCTCGGGCGCGTTCCTCGTGGCGGGCGTCCTGCCGGGGCCGCAGACCGTGACCGCCTCGTACGTGGGCTACACGCCCGCGACGCAGACCGTCCATATCGCGCCGGGCGGGCGGGCGGTGCGCGAGATCCGGCTGGCGCGAGAGCAGATCGAAGCGGCGCCCGTCGTGGTGGACGGGATCCAGGCGCGGCCCGTCTCCGCCGGGCTCGGCGCGGGAGACTGGGCCCCGCCCGAGGCCCTCGCGACGGCCTCCGCGCCCACGCCGGACGCCCTCCAGCCCGCGAGCGCCGTCCTCGGCATCGCGCCGCCAGACTTCCGCGACGGCCTCACGATCCAGGGCGGCGAGACCGGCGAGCACCTCCTCCGCCTGGACGGCGCGACCGTCTACGAGCCCGTCGCCATTGGCACGGCGCTCGGCGCGATGAGCCCGCTCGCGCTGCGCCGCGTGACCGTCCGCAAAGCCGGCTTCGGCGCGCGGCACGGCTCCTTCCTCGCGGGCGTGCTGGACGCCGAGCACGCCACGCCCGCCCCCGGCCTCACCACTCTCGCCGACCCGCTGGCGGCCTCGCTCGCCGGGAGCGTCCGCCAGCCGGTCGGGCGCGCGGAGGTGACGACGGCGGTCACGGGGCGGCGGAGCCTGTGGGACGTGGCCCGCCCCCGCGCGATGGACACCGCCCTGCGCGAGTGGAATACGGTGGACCCCGTTCTCGCGACCTCGCTGACCGGCGCGCCCTCGGTTCCGTCCTACGCCGTCCACCGCCACGGCTCGGACGTCGCCTTCTCGGACCTCCACGCGGCTTCGCGCATCCGGTTCGACGACCTCCGCACGCTCCGCCTCTCCGCGTACCGAGGCACGAGCGAGGTCGGCACGGAGCTGTTCGCCAACGCGGACGGCGTGGACGGCCCCAGCGGGCTCCTCCTCTCGCGCGACCGGTACCGCTGGACCAACACGGCGCTCTCCGCTCGCTACTCGTGGCTCGCGGGGCCGCGCCTCCTCCTCGGCGCGACGCTCGCCGCCAGCCGCCACACGCTCACGCACGCCTTCGAGCAGGCCGACGGCACGCTCGCGGGGCTCTCGGGCGAGGAGACCACCGCCCAGGCCGAGGCCGCGCTCGTCACCGCGCTGGACGCGCACGACGCCGGCGACGAGGGCAACCGCCTGGGCGAGATCCGCCTCACGACCTCCGCCGAGATCAGCCTCGCACCCGGCCACACCGCCTACGCCGCGCTGGAAGCGACCGGCCTCTCGTCCCGCTTCCACCTCAACGCCTCCGGCCCCACGTCCGTCGCCCTGCGCGATCTGGACGCGGACGCCCGGCTCTGGCGGCTGGCGCTCGCGCTGGACGACGAGATCGCGCTCGGCCGCGGGTGGACCGCGGAGCCGGGCCTGCGCCTCACGCTTCTCCCGGACGGCGCCACGCTCGCCGAGCCCCGCGCCGCCCTCCGCTTCGACCGCGAGACCGCGCGCGGCGGCACGCTCTCCGGCCGCCTCGCCGCCGGACTCTACCGCCAGTTCGCCGTCCGCTACGACCTCGCGACCGTCGGCCCCAGCGCGCTCGTGCCCGAGGTCGCCGTCTGGGTCCCCACCGATGGCATCGCGCCGCCGAAGGCCGTGCACCTCGCGGCGGAAACGCTCTGGCAGCCGTCCCCCCGCTGGGCCGTTCGCGCCGAGGGCTATCTCAAGTCCCAGCCGCGCCTGCTCACCCTGGACTACGCCGCCCTTCTCGACCCCGCTGGCGAACCGCTCAGCCGTCAGGCCGACTGGGTCAAGACCGGCGAAGGCCGCGCGGCGGGCATCGGCGTGCGGGTGGAGCGGCGGGGCTCGCGGCTCTCGGTGCAGGCGGGCTACGCGTTCGGGCTCGCGGAGCAGCGCTTCGCGACCCGCTTCCGCGGCGAGTGGGCGCCCGCGGCGTGGGAGGAGCCGCACGCCGTCACGCTCGGCGCCGCGTGGGCCGTCCTCGGCCGCCCGGAGTCCAGCGGACTGACGTTCCGCGTCCGCGGCCGCGGCGTCTGGGGCCGCACGTGGGCCTTCCGCCGCGCCTACTACGAGGTGCTGGCGGGCACGGACGGCGCGAGGCCCTTCGCCCCGTTCGACCTCTCCCGCCCCGGCTCCGACGCCCTCCCGGCGTGGCTGGACCTCGACCTCGGCCTCGCGCTCCGCCAGCGGGTCGGCGCGGCGCGGCTGGAGGTCTCCGCCGAGGTCACGAACGCGCTGGACCGCGCGAACGCGCTGGACCGCAGCCTCCGCCAGACGCCCGGCGGCTACGAAGCGGTCACGCGCACCGCGCCCGGCCTCCAGCCCGTCCTCCGCGTCCGCCTCGGGCTCTGACCGCTGGCGCCCGCGCTCGGCGAGGCCAACCGCCAGCGGGGCGGGGTCAGTCCACGCGCTCCTCCGCGAGCAGGCTGGACGAGAACCCGACGGTGACGGTCGTCATCGCGCCGGAGAACTCGTCCGCGAAGGCGCCGCTCAACTGTGGGTGCAGCCGGTGGACGCCCAGCCGGATCGCGCGGCCGGTGAACTCGCCCGGCGTGGTCCCGAGGTTCACTTCCAGCGCGAGGCCGTAGCCCCAACTCAGCCGGTCGGGCGGCTCGTAGGTGGAATAGACCGGCTGGTCCTCGCTCGGAGCGGCCATGGTCTGGAGCAGGTAGCCGCCGGCGACGTACGGGAGCGCGTCCAGCGGGCCGAGCGTGAGGCGCGGCCCGGCCTCCAGCCCGAAGAGAAGCGCCGACAGGGACTCGCCGTCTTCGATGGTGCCGCGCGGACTGAAGGCGGTCCGCTGAAACGGAAGCTGCCCGCCCCGGATGCTGAGCCCTGCGTGCCACCGCGGAAGCCGCACGCCCGCCCCGGCCCCGATCGCGATGCTCACATCTGTACCCTCGCCCAGCGAGCCCGCGGCCCCGGCGCCGCCCAAGTCGAAGTAGAGCGCCGCGCTGGCGATCTCGGCGTAGCGCCGGCGGATCTCGCGGCGCACGAACGCCTGGTAGCGGCTCTGCGGATGCTCCGCGAGAAAGCGGTCCGCCGCCCGGTTCAGCTCGTCCTGTCCCTCCACCTCCACGCGCGAGGCGCCCCACTCCACCTCGGCGCCGAGGCGCGCCAGCGCCAGCCGCGCCGCCGCCACGTCCGCCCCGCTGGCGCCGACGCTCAGCAGGAGGTCCACGGCGCGCGCCGAGTCCCGACCGATGGCTTCGCGCGTGGCCTCTCGCGGCCAGACGAGCCATGCCTCGCGGCCCATCTGGTAGGTGAGCACGGCCTCTCCGTCCCAGGTCAGGAAGCCGCCCCACCAGCGCCCACCGTCCGCGATCCAGTCCAGCGCGGCCGGATCGCCGCGGAGGAAGCGGAGCGCGAGGGCGTCCGCCGGCGTGGGGAACGCGAGGGAATCGTAGGCCACGCCCGTCACGGCCTCCGCGTCCACGCGCGCCAGCACCGCGATGCTGTCCGCCCGCGCGTACCGCCCGTCCCCGACGGCTTCGTCCCACGCCTGTTCAAACTGAGCCACCACGTCGCCGTCCATCCTCGACTGGCGGAGGTCGTCCGCCAGCCGGTCGTAGCCGGTGGCGGGTTGCGCGACGAGCGGCGCGGCGAAGAGAAGCGCGAGGAGCGGGGCGAGTCGCATCGGGCGGGAAAGAGGGGCAGTGAACGGGCCGCCACAGGAGCGCCCCGCGTCACGCGGACTCACCGGCCCAACTCCGTCGCGCGCCAGAGGTACCACGAGGCGACGCTCCGCCACGGCCGGAAGGGCTCACCGGCGGCGGCGAACTCGCGCGGCGTGGGGCGGTCGTCCGCGCCGGTCATGACGCGGAAACCCTCGCGCAGGCCGAGGTCGCCCGCGGCCCACACGTCGGGCCGGCCGAGCGTGAACAGCAGGAACATCTCCGCCGTCCACACGCCGATCCCGCGGACCTCGGTGAGCCGCTCGATCACCTCCTCGTCCGGCATCGCCGCCAGCGCGGCGCGGTCGGGGACGGTGCCGTCCAGCGCGCGGCGCGCGAGGTCTTGCACGGCGGCGGTCTTCGCGCGGGACAGGCCGCAGGCGCGGAGGGCGTCGTCCGGCTGGGCGAGCAGCGCCTCGGGGTCGGGCGTGCCGAGCAACTCCAGCAGGCGGCCGTGAATGGTCGCGGCGGCCTTCGTGGAGAGTTGCTGGTAGGTGATGGCGCGGACGAGCGCCGGGACGGTCTCCAGCGGACGCACGCCGAACCCGTTCGCGCCCGGCCCGATCTCGTCGATCAGCGCCGCCAGTCGGGCGTCCGCGGCGCGGAGGTGCGCCTCGGCGGCGGCGATGTCGTAGGGCAGGGGGCTGAGCATGGGTCGGCGGGCTGGCGGAAGGATCGCGCGGGGCGGTGCCTGCGGTGCGTCAGCGCCTACTCGCCGTAGAGCCCCGTCGTGACGACGCCGGAGCGCGTGATGGTGCCGCGGTACATGCCCTCAGTGTTGAACGGCATGGACGCCGTGCCCTCGGTGTCCAGCACGATGACGCCGCCGGTCCCGCCGGCCTCCGTCAGCGTGGTCCCGATAACGTGCTCGGCGGCCTCCGCGCAAGACTCCCCGAGGTACGCCACGCGCGCCGCGATGTCGTGCGCGATGGCGAGGCGGATAAAGAACTCGCCGTGGCCCGTCGCGCTGACGCCGCACGTCGCGTCCGTCGCGTAGGTCCCCGCCCCGATGATGGGGCTATCGCCCACGCGGCCCCACTTCTTGTTGGTCATGCCGCCCGTGGAGGTGCCCGCCGCGAGGTGCCCCGCCGCATCCAGCGCCACCGCGCCGACCGTCCCGCGCATCTGCCAGTCCTCCGGCATCGGGACGCCCGCGGCGCCGGTCTCGGGCATGGCCTCGCGCTCGCGCTGCTGCACGCGGTCCAGAGCCGCCCGCCGGCTGGCGGTGTGGAAGTACGTGTTCGGGACCATCTCCAAGCCGTGGAGAAGCGCGAACTCCTCGGCGCCCTCTGCGGTGAGGAGCACGTGCGGGCTCTCCTCCATGACCTTCCGCGCGAGGGAGATGGGGTGGCGGACGTGCAGCGTGTTGGACGAGGCCCCGGCCATGCCCGTCGCGCCGTCCATGACGCTGGCGTCGTGGCGGACGGTGCCATCGGAGGCGAAGACGCCACCGCGGCCGGCGTTGAACTGCGGGTCGTCTTCGAGGAGGTGGAGCGTGGCTTCCACGGCGTCCAGCGCGCTGGCGCCCTCCGCCAGCCGGGCGTGGCCGGCCCGGAGCGCGGCCTCGAGCGAGGCGCGGATGGCGGCCTCGCGCTCGTCGGTCATGTTGGCCTTCAGGATGGTGCCGGCGCCGCCGTGGATCACGAGGACCACGGGGTCCGCGTCTTGGGCTCGCGAGGGGACCGCCAGCGCGGCGAAGACGAAGAGGAGAAGCAGGAGCCGTGGCATCAGCAGAAGCGGTTGTACGTTGGCGACAAAGATACCCGGCCGCCCCCGGTGCTCCGCCGCTTCCGTCGTTCCTCCCACTTCGCCAGCCTGCTGGTCCTCGCGTGCCTCGCGGGCCCGGCGGCGATGGCGCTGTGCGGTCACACCGGGGAGGATCACGAACGCGATGCGGTCTCCGGCGCGCTCGCCTGCCACCGCGAGGCCCCGGCCGGAAGCGACTGCCTCGCGCCGTGCTGCGAGCCGGCCCCGGAGCCGATCCCCGTCCTTCCTGCGCCCGTGGGGATCGATCCGCCGAAACGGGTCGTGGTCGCCGAGACCGAACGCGAGGCGCCCGAGGGGGGCCTTCGCGCGCACCCTGCCCATCCGCGAACGGAGCGGATGCGCGTGCACCTGAGGCTGGGTCGGCTGCTGACCTGAGCGGGAGTCCGGCGGGACCTCCCCGCGCGGCTGGCGGTGGGACGGAGCGAGACTCTCTTCCCATCTCCACGCCTCCCGATGCCCCGCCCCGCCCGTCCCCGTCCGCTCCTCCTCGGTGCCGTTCTGGCCCTCGCGCCCCTCGCCGCCTGCGAGAGCGAGCCGCCTCCCCCGCCGCCGAGCGCCCCGGCCGACGCCGTCGCGGACAGCGTCAACTACCAGCCGGCGCCCCCCCCGATTCCCGACAACACCACGCTTCCGGACACCCTCCCGCAGCCATGACCGCTTTCCGTTTCTCCCTCCTCACGCTGGCGCTCGTCGCCCTCGCGGCCTGCCAGAGCCCCGCGGATGCCCCCGCGCCCGCCGCCGCAGACACGCCTGTCGCCCCCACCGCCCTCACCTCTGAGGCCCCCACGCCTGACCCGGACGCCCCGCTCGTCACGGTCTACAAAAGCCCCACGTGCGGCTGCTGCTCGCTCTGGGGCGAGCACCTGGAGGCCGAGGGCTTCCGCGTGGAGGCGCGCGACGTGACCAACATGACCGCGATCAAGGACAGCCTCGGCGTCCCGCGCGACCTCGCCTCGTGCCACACCGGCGTCGTGGAGGGCTACTTCGTGGAGGGCCACGTGCCCGCCGAGAACATCCGCCAGCTGCTGGCTGACAAGCCCGAGGCCCGCGGCCTGACCGTCCCCGGCATGCCCATCGGCTCGCCCGGCATGGAGGTGGGCGACCGCGTGGACGCCTACGACATCCTGATCGTGGACGACAGCGGCGAGGCGGCCGTCTTCGCCTCCGTCGAAGGCAACCAGGGATGACCATCGGCGCGCTGGCGGAGGCGACCGGCGCCTCCGTGGACACCCTCCGCTTCTACGAGAAGCGGGGGCTGCTCCCCAGACCCCGCCGCACCGCCGGCGGCTTCCGCGACTATGACGCGGGGGCCGTCGCGCGGATGCGCGCGATCCTCCGCGCCAAAGCCCTCGGGTTCACGCTGGAGGAGGTCCGCACGCTTCTCCACCTCGCGGACGCGCCCGCCGACGACGCCGAGGCGGTCCGCCAGACCGCGGCCGACCGCCTCGCGGAGACCGAGCGGGCCCTCGCCGATCTCGCCCGCCAGCGCGACGCGCTCGCCCGGCTCGTGGAGGCCTGCGATGGCCCGGAGACCCACCGCCACGACTGCCCCATTCTGGAAGAGATCCTGGCGTGAGCACGCCTGGGGGCGTCCCCGATTCTAGTGCTCGGGCCGAACGCGGCGGAGCCCGGCGCATACGAGGGGCTCACCTCTCCCTTCTTCCATGTCTCCCGTCTCCACCGATCTCTACGGCCTCTCCACCCTGTCCGGCGCGATGCAGGAGTGCGTCCGCAACTGCCTGGATTGTATCGCCGCCTGCCGCGTGTGCATCGCGGAGTGCGTGGGCGATCCCGCCATGGAGGAGTGCCTCCGCGCGTGCCTGGATTGCCAGATGACGTGTGACACGAGCGTCGCGCTGATGTCCTTCCAGTCGCCCCTGCATAAAAAAATGTGTGGCGTTTGTGCCGAGGCCTGTGAGCGCTGTGCCGAGGCCTGCGCCCAGCACGAGGCCGACCACTGCCAGGCCTGCGCCGCCGCGTGCCGCCGCTGCGCCCAGAGCTGCCGCCAGATGGCCGAGGCGTAGGCCCGCTCCGCTGGCGGTGAGTCTCGGCGAGAGCCGATAGGCCGTCCGGGCACACGGCGAACGCGAGTGGTGCGCGATCACAGGAGGACGCCCCGAAACAGGTCTATCCTCTGCGCATGACCCGCTCTGCCCTCGCCGCGCTGGCGGCCCTTCTGATCGTCGGCTGCGAGACCGGCACCTCGTCCGACTCCTCTTCCGACGCGCTCGGCATTGCGGAACACACCGTGCCCGCAGGCGCAGACGCCGCCCTGCCACGGCTGAGCCTCGCGCCAGACGGCACGCCCCTGCTCTCGTGGGTCCAGCCCGAGGGCGACGGGCACGTCCTCGCCTACGCGACCTGGGCAGATTCCACCTGGGGCGACGCACGAGTCGTGGGCCGCGGGCGGGACTGGTTCGTCAACTGGGCCGATACGCCGGGCGTGGTCCCATTCGGCCGCGGCCGCCTGCTCACGCACTGGCTCCAGATGCACCCCGAGGGCGACTCACCGTACGCCTACGATGCGGCGGCCTCGCTGTTTAACGGGAAGTCGTGGACGCGCCCGGCGCTGCTCCACGACGACGGACGCCCGGCCGAGCACGGGTTCGTCTCCGCCGCCCTCGTGCCGTCCGCTGGCGGCGGCTCTGAGGCGAGAGTCCCCGGCCTCGTCTGGCTCGACGGACGCAACCAGTCCGGCGGCGACCACGGGGGGCACGACGGCGGCGCGATGACGCTCCGCTTCGCGACGCTCGGCCCCGACGGCACCCCCACATCGGGGCAGGAGGTGGACGGCCGCGTCTGCGACTGCTGCCCGACCGCGCTCGCGGCCACCGCCAGCGGGGCGGTCGCGGCCTACCGGGACCGCTCCGAGGACGAGATCCGTGACATCGCGGTCGTGCGCTGGGTGGGCGGCGAGTGGACGGACCCGGTGATCCCGCACGCCGATGGCTGGCGCATCGAGGGCTGCCCGGTCAACGGGCCCGCGCTGGACGCCGTCGGGGACCGCGTGGCGCTCGCCTGGTTCACCCAGGCCGACGACCAGCCCCGCGTCCGGCTGGCGGTCTCCGAGGACGGCGGCGCGACGTGGGCCGCCCCGACGCGCATCGACGCGGGCACGCCAATCGGCCGCGTGACCGTCGCCCTGCTGGAAAACGGGGACATAGCCGTGGGGTGGCTCGAAGCCTCGGGCGACGCTGCGAACGTCCGGTTCCAGGTTCGCCGCGTGCTCACAACTGGCGATGCCGCCGCGCCACTCACCATCGCCGAGGTGCCCGCGGACCGCGCCAGCGGCATCCCGCGGATCGTCCGCTACGGCTCCGGCGTTCTCGCCGCCTGGACCGCCCCGGGCGCCAGCCCCTCCCTCCGAACCGCTACCGTCTCCCTCTGAGCATGCCCAGCTACACGTTCACCCGCACCCTCGACGCCGACTTCGCCACCGCCGAAGAGCGCGCCACCGCCGCCCTCAAAGACGAGGGCTTCGGCATCCTGACCGAGATCGACATGCAGGCCACCTTCAAGAAGAAGCTGGACGTGGAGATGCCCGGCTACAAGATCCTCGGCGCGTGCAACCCGCCGCTCGCGCACCGGGCCGTGCAGGCCGAGCCGCACATCGGCACGATGCTGCCGTGCAACGTGATCCTTCGCGAGACGGGAAGCGGCCAGACCGAAGTCTCCGCCGTGGACCCCGTGGCGAGCATGGCCGCCATCGACAACGCCGATCTGGCGGAGGTGGCCGGTGAGGTCCGCGACCGGCTGCAGCGCGCCGTGGAGGCGATGTAGCCCCGCCGACGGGGACCGCCACCGCCCACGCCCAACGCAGCACGAGCGGCCACCTCCTCTGGGCCCCTACACTCAACTAGCGACCGGCTCCACGCGGGCTTCACAAACAGGCGCGGAACTCTGGACCCCACTCCACCTCGTTCACGCCCCATGACCGAGCCCACTGCCCCGCTGGCGGACGCCCCCGCCGAGCCCGACCGCCAGCCGACCACGACTGTCGCCCTCCACGTGGAGGGCATGACCTGCGCCTCGTGCAGCGCCCGCGTGGAGCGGGTGCTCAGCCGCGCCCCCGGCGTGGAGGCCGCCGCCGTCAACCTCGCGACCGAACGCGCGACGGTCCGCATCGCCGACGGCATCGAGGTCACGGACCTCGTGGCGCGCGTGGAGAAGGCCGGTTACGGGGCCGCCGCCGTCACGGACGACAGCGCCGAGGCCGCCGCCGACTCCCGCGCCGAAGCGGACCGCCGCATCGCGCGGAGGCTCTGGCTGGCGGTCGCGCTGACCATCCCCATCTGGCTGCTGGAGATGGTGCCCATGATGGTGCCCCCCCTCCACGAGTGGCTCCACGCCACGGTCGGCACCGGGGCGGTTCGGCTGGCGCTCTTCGCGCTCGGGACCGCCGTGCAGTTCGGGCCCGGCCTCGGGTTCTACCGGAAGGGCTGGGCCGCCCTCCGGCACCTCGCGCCGGACATGGACTCGCTCGTCATGATCGGGACGACGGCGGCGTACGGGTACTCGGTCGTCGCCACGTTCGCGCCGGACGTGCTGCCGGCGGGCGCCAACAACGTCTACTACGAGGCCGCCGCCACCATCATCGCGCTGATCCTGGCGGGGCGCTACATGGAGCACCGCGCGAAGGGCCGCGCCGGCGACGCCATCCGCGCGCTCCTGGACCTCCAGCCGCCGACCGCCCTCGTCGTGCGCGACGGGACGGAGCGCGAGGTTTCGGCGGAGGCCGTGCTGCCCGGCGAGACCGTCCGCGTCCGCCCCGGCGACCGGATCCCCGTAGACGGCGAGGTGACCGACGGCCGCTCGTTCGTGGACGAGTCCGCGATGACCGGCGAGCCCGTCCCGGTGGAGAAGACCGCCAGCGCGACGGTGGCGGCAGGCACGGTCAACGGGACCGGCACGCTCCTCCTCCGCGCGACGCAGACCGGGCGCGAGACCGCGCTCGCGCGCGTGGTGCAGATGGTGGAGGACGCCCAGGGCTCCAAGCCGCCCATTCAGGCCCTCGCGGACCGCGTGGTACGGGTGTTCGTGCCCGTCGTGCTCGGGATCGGCGTGCTGACCTTCGCGGTCTGGCTGCTCGCCGGGCCGAGCCCGCCGCTGACCTACGCGCTCGTCGCCAGCGTGAGCGTGCTCATCATCGCGTGCCCCTGCGCGATGGGCATCGCGACGCCCATCTCCGTGCTCGTCGGGACCGGGCGGGCGGCGCAAGCGGGCGTGTTCGTGCGCGAGGGCGCCGGGCTGCAGGCCCTCGCCGAGGCCGACACGATTCTCCTAGACAAGACTGGGACGCTCACCGAGGGCCGCCCCGCCGTGACCGACTTGGTCCCGCTGGCGGAGGCCGTGAGCGAGCGCGAGGCGCTGGCGCTGGCCGCGTCGGTGGAGCACGCGAGCGAGCACCCCATCGCACGGGCCGTCGTGGACCACGCCGAGGCAGAAGACCTCGCGATCCCCGCCGCGACGGATTTCGAGGCCGTCCCCGGCTACGGCGTCCAGGCCGACGTGGACGGGCGGCGCGTGGCCGTCGGCGCGGCGCGCTTCCTGAACCGGCTCTCCATCCCCCTCGCCGACACGCACCGCCAGCGGGCCGAGGCCCTCGCCCAGGACGGCAAGACGCCGATCTGGCTCGCGGTGGACGGGCAGGCCGCGGCGCTCTTCGCCGTCGCGGACCCCATCAAGGAGACCTCCCACAAAGCGCTGGAGGCGTTGCGCGCCAGAGGCTTCCGCCTCGCGATGGTGACGGGCGACGCCGAGGCGACCGCCCGCGCCGTGGCCCGCCAGCTCGGCATCGACGAGGTGCACGCGGAGACGCTGCCGGAGGACAAAGCGAGCGTCGTGCACGACCTCCAGTCGGCGGGCCAAACCGTCGCCTTCGTGGGCGACGGCATCAACGACGCCCCCGCGCTGGCCGTGGCCGACGTGGGCGTCGCCATTGGGACCGGGACGGACGTGGCCATCGAAGCGGGCGACATCGTGCTGCTCCGCGGCGACCTCGCCGGCGTGGACCGCGCGGCCGACCTGGCCCGCGCCACGCTCCGCACCATCAAGCAAAACCTGTTCTGGGCCTTCGCCTACAACGTGGTCCTGATCCCCGTGGCCGCGGGCGTGCTGTGGCCCTCGCTCGGCGTGCTCCTCTCGCCCATGCTCGCCGCCGGCGCGATGGTCTTCTCCGACCTCTTCGTGGTGGGCAACGCGCTGCGCCTGCGCCGCGCCTGACGGGCTGGCGGCCGCGTTCTGCGTGGGACCGACTCGCTGAGAGGGACCGCCAGCCGGGCGCACGTCACGCTGCGGTAACGGTGGGCTCATGGCGGGGTAACGGCACGCTAACCCCCCGGTAACGCGAATAATCCTGGGGAGATGGAGCATCGGGGCTGCCCCGTTCTTCCCCCTCCCCCATGCTCCACCGCTTCACCCTCGCCGCGCTGGCGGCCCTCCTCGCGCTCCCCGCGCAGGCACAGATCACAGCCGAGCCGCTCGGCACCTACGCCACCGGCATCTTCGGCGAAGGCGCCGCAGAGATCGCCGCCTACGACGCCGTCAAGCGCCGCGTCTACTTCGTCAACGCCGACGCCAACGAGGTGCAGGCGCTCGACGTGCGCGACCCCTCCGCGCCCGAGTTCCTCGGCACCGTCGCCCTCCCGGGCGGCACCGCCACGAGCGTCGCGACGGCCAACGGCGTGATCGCCGTCTCCGTGGCCTCGGGCACGCCGGGCGTCCCGGGCGAGGTCGTCTTCCTCCGCCCCAACGGCCAGATCATCACGAGCGTCCCGGTCGGCGACCTCCCCGACTCCGTCGCGCTGACGTCTGACGGCGCCTACGCCGTGGTCGCCAACGAGGGCGAGCCCTCCGACGACGGCTCCGTGGACCCCGAGGGCTCCATCACCGTCATCGACGTGGCCACGTACACGGCCTACCCCGTCACGTTCGCCGCGTTCAACGCGGGCGGCGCGCGCGAGGCCGAGATCACGAGCCAGCCCTCCATCCGCGTCTTCGGCCCCGGCGCGAGCGTCGCGCAGGACCTGGAGCCGGAGTTCGTCACCCTCTCCCCGGACGACGCCACGGCCTACGTCACGATCCAGGAGAACAACGCCGTCGCCATCGTGGACCTCGCGACGGCCATCGCCTCCCCGGGCACCTCGGATGCCATCACGGCCATCGCGGGTCTCGGCTTCAAGGACTGGCGCCAGTCGGCGCAGGGGCTGGACGCGAGCGACCGCGACGGCAAGCGCGCCCAGCGCCGCTTCCCCGTCTTCGGGATCTACCAGCCGGACGGCGCGGACGCGTTCACCGCGAACGGCCAGACCT
>LWDU01042536.1_pt1 | contig 17696 bp, 11 predicted proteins | sample 727161 | NCBI WGS metagenome assembly LWDU01 (sample SAMN04566230, study PRJNA314399) | hydrothermal vent metagenome | isolation source: deep sea hydrothermal plume seawater | place: Mexico: Gulf of California, Guaymas Basin | collected 2004-07-11
TGGAGACGCTTCTCAATCCGCACCACGTTGCCCTTGCCCAGGTATTCGAGACGATCGGAACAGCGGTGCATCAGCAGGATGCCGAGCCCTCCACGCCCCCCTTCTCTCATTCGCTCCTTGGCCCGATCGAAGGCATCTTTCTCCTCGATCTGGCCGAGAAAGAACTCGTGGTCAAATCCTTCCCCTTCATCTTCGACCAGCATCGTCACCCGCTGCGGTTCGACCACATAATTGACGGTGACCCGGCGATCGGGACGAGAGGAGTTCCCATGACGAACGGCATTGTCGACCCCCTCCTTCAGTGCCGAATGAAGAGCGTTTCGCTCCTGTTCAGTGAGCGGCAACTTTGCGATGAGCGCACCACCGAGACTCAATCCCTGGTCGATGGAATCCTGATTCCCTTCAAACTGGAAGCGAACCTGTTGCGTGAACAACTTGCGGTCACGGGTCACCCGACGCACCTCGGACTCTGTCAACACGAACAAATTTGCCAGATCGAATGGGTCCACCAGTGAATCGTTTTCCCACACGCGAAAGCCTCGAACATCTTGCAGGTCGGCACCTTTGGGATGGATCAAGATCACTGATGCGAGGGCGTGTCGCTGATCGAGCTTGATGCTTTCGACCACCTTGTTGCTGTTGTGGACCCGCTTGTCGACCACGATCAAATCGGGAGCAATCGCATCGATGCTCCCCATCAACTCGTCCACTTCATGAAACAGAAATGCCTTACCGCCACGCTGCTCGACCTGCTTCTTGCAGATTTTCGCGAAGTGTCCGGTCGAGGGAAGCAACATCGCCACCGACCCCGCGGGCCCGGATGGATCGGAGAGTATTGGCACGTTGCGAGGTGCACCGGAATCTGATTTCGGAACCGCCACCCCAACGGCGGCCGACCCTCGCTCGAGCAGTTGCTCCGCTTCCTCAAGATCTCTGGCGACCTGAACCACCGAGGTCACTCCCAGCAAGTGCATGGTGATCCCGACATTTCTCGCCACCCTGGCGAGCAGGAAAGCTCCCCCCGCTTCCTTGCAGAGGTTGTGAAACCGGATGATTCCGCTGATTCCGGTAGAATTGATGTACTGGACTCCACGACAATCGAGTACTAGTTGGTGTCGGCCGCTTTCGACCAATCGCTCCAGCGCCTTCTCGAATCTCGGGTAATTGGCGGCATCGATGAATCCCTCGAGTTGAACGAGGGTGTAGGAACAGCCTTGGTCAGCGGTTGCGACCCGTTGCTCCATCGAAATGTTGAGGTCAGACAAGTGGTAGTTCCCTTCCTTGGGATCAATACTCTACCTGCCGATCTGGCTCAGGCCCAGATGTCGCAGCAACCGATGCAGTCGGGTACCCTGATGCGAGAGAGTAAGGAGCCGGAATGCCAGCGAAATCCATCATCGATCCGGGGTCGATTGACCTCCAGGCCACTATTTTTGGCCCGGAGGAGATTCGGCGGCGCAATTCACAGCGCCACGAGATGGAGATGCTCGACAGGATTGTTCACTTTGACCCCGAAACCCGCACCATTGCCGGGGTTCATGTGGTTCGAGAGGATGCCTTCTGGGTGCGAGGTCACTTCCCCGACCGACCCATCCTGCCCGGTGTGTTGATGATCGAAACCGCCGGCCAATTGTGCTCCTTTTACTTCGGAGAGGACCTCGACGACGATGGGATCCTCGGATTTGCTGCTTGTGAAGATGTTCGCTTCCGCGGGGTCGTGGTGCCTGGATCTGAACTCTTGATGGTCGGCGAGGTGACCGCCCTGCGGTCCAAAATGGCGAAGTTTTCCGCCCAGGGATATGTCGAAGGAGAACGTGTCTTCGAGGGCACCGTCGTGGGAATGAAGATCTGACCCCAGCAAAGCCGGGGAAATCGGCCGTCCAGCAGACGAAATAGCTGTTGTGGTCAGTGTCTCCCAGCTTCGCTAAAACTCGGATGCGATGCTAAAAAACCACATCTTTGCTTCTCGTGAAAATCCCTTTCTTGAGTCATATGCTGAATCACAGCGAATGACGGGCTGGAATATACAGCAGTCATCTCGCCCTCGATGAGCAACGACACGGCGATCCACTACCAAAGAGATCAGATCGGTGCGCCTGGAAACCTGACCATCCAAGGGATGCAGGAGTCTCATCCGGATCCGCTCCAGTGATTTCACACCAACTCCTGAAACACACCAACTCCTGAAATACGATCTCGCCGACATGTCTGGAGTGGGGAATTCGACCCGGTGGAAAGCTCACGGCAACAGCACGTCCCGCAGCGGTTGGCTCTGATCGAGCGAAATGGAACCCCGGTCCCGCAAATCGAGGGTTCAGATCTACCTGGTATTTCAATACAATTTAGACAAGCCCACCATCGTCGATTACTTCTAGATCCAATATTAACAACCGTCACATCGAGGGTCCAAACAGCTGCCTGGCTCGATGTTTGGTATGCCATGGATAGGATGATGGGAGTCGATGAATACCCCACCAAAGAACATGACCTGACAAATAAAAACACCAGGAGCCGACCATCGGCCGGGCAATGGAATGGCGGAGAGGGAGGGATTCGAACCCTCGGTACCCGTGAAGGCACGCCGGCTTAGCAAGCCGGTGCAATCGACCACTCTGCCACCTCTCCGCGACACGATCTTGTCATGTCAGTGACACACTATTGTCATGGCCACACCCATCGGGTGTTCGAGAATTCTATCCCGGCTAACCTATTTCGGCAAGCCAACCCGGTCTTCGGCGAGGGGCTTGCGCTACCCTTGCTTGCCTTGTTAGGTTCCAAGGTCACCCGTAATCGATGCGATGGTGACGTCCTGAAAGGCTCCATGTCCTCCTCCACCGCCAATCAACCCATCGGTACCAGAATTCTGGTCGCACTGAAGGATCGGGTTGACTGTACCCACTGGTCACCGTGGTTTGAGAGCATCGAGTTCATCGAGAGTTCCGCAGGCATCCTGGTGGAGGTTCCCAGCACCCTGCACTCATCCTTTCTCCAGCAGCGCTACATGTCCCTCTTCAAGGAGGTGATCTCTGGCGTCTTCGACGACGGCACCGATCGGGAGATCTCCTTCCAGGTCACCACACCAGCCCAGGATGATGCCACGACCCCCTCACCTGTCGGGGAGCAGCTATCTCTCCATCAAAATCTCACCTTCGACTCCTTCATCACCGGCCCATCCAACCAGCTTGCTCATGCGGCGGCGCAGGCGGTCGCTGACAACCCGGGCGGCTCCTACAACCCGTTCTTTCTCCATGGGTCGGTAGGCCTGGGAAAGACTCACCTGTTACAGGCGGTCGCTCATCATCTTCGCAGCAACGGCGTCCCGGATGTCACCACAATTTCCTGTGCTTCTTTCACCAACGAGTTCATCTCTAACCTCTCCTCGGGAAAAATCGATCAGTTCAGAACTCGCTACCGAAAAGCTGGAGCACTGCTGATCGATGACATCCAGTTCCTCTGTGACAAGGAGAGAACTCAGGAAGAATTCTTTAACACCTTCAATGAGATCTATAACCAGGAAAGACAGATCTTCCTCACATCAGACGCGCCACCATCAGAGATTTCTGGGCTTTCGGAACGTCTGGTTTCCCGCTTCAGGCTGGGCCTTGTGGTCCAGTTGGATCCACCAGATCTGGAAACCCGGATGGCCATCATTCGTCGCAAGGCGAGTCAGAGAGGAATCGAACTTCCCCTTGAAGTGGTCGAGGTGATGGCCCAGAGGATTCGCGACAACATCCGGGAGCTAGAAGGTGCAGTGTTAAGAATTGAAAGCATGTCCAGACACGAAAATCTGGAGATCAATACAGAGAACGTGTCACACACCCTCGATGAATTGATGGGAGAAATCAGTTCTCGAATCGACCTGAGAAAGATAGAAGGTTTGATCTGTGAGGAGTTCATGGTTTCCTCCCTGGACCTCCACTCCCCTCGTCGAACCCGCTCCATCGTTCTCCCTCGGCAGGTTTGCATGTATCTCGGGCGTCGTCATACCAACTGCTCCCTCGGTGAAATCGGTCAGTACTTTGGCGGTAGAGATCACTCGACAGTCCTACACTCCATCGAGAAAATCCGCCAAACCCTGCCAATCGATCCTCATCTGCAAAGAAGTGTCGACATGGTGGAAGAGCGTTTGCGCCATATCTGAAGATCGCCGGTCCTTCCCACCGCGTCAATTTTTGCCGACCCCCCCTTCTACTCCAGCGAACTCATCCTCTTACTGGATCCAGCACGAAAACGGACCCCCTCTCCACCTCCTCGTAACACGGCTGGATCGGTGAGTGGGTCGCAACCGATCCTTGACGAGAAAGTGAAATGGCGAGCCAAAGGGGGTTCATCGACAGGGAACACTGTCGGGATGTGGTGGACAAGTTACCGCCAAGATCGTGGGAAACCTGCTGCTCAACGGTGGACCCAGGAAAGAGTTTCGCCGCGCTTCCACCGGCTCCTCTGGAGAACCTCCTGAAGGGGTTCCAGTTGTGCTCCATCGACTTTCACCTTATCCACAGCCAAAACACCCAGGATCGTTCACATAAGTGATTATAAATAAACGGCTTGTGTAGTTTACAGATGAGGTTATCCACACTTCTTCCAACCCCTATGATGTAAGACTACGAATTGATCTAATTCATCCATCATCTAGAACCTCAAGGCCCCCTCCGAGAAGCCGCTTGTCGCTCCGCTGGAGCGATCCTAAATCCTTTACTAATTTCTGGTTACGAATGCGAATTTGGACCTGTTTCAGATTGCCTGAGACCCCTCTCCAGCCTAGAATACCGCTCCATCACAGGGGCCTTTCTTAGGAGTTTGAAACCACCCCCGGTTTCCGGGCATCGAGAACCCTTCTACGAGCGCTGTGAGTGTCCCGAGAAAGGCCCAGACACCTCCCAGGATCGTGCCGGAGAGGTTCTATTGGTCATGGGGACAAGGGGCTCGGTGCATCTGTTCTGTAGTGGCAGTGAAGAAGTGCGATTTATAGCAGAGGAGGAACGATGAAGATCCAGTGCCAAGCTCGTGAATTGCTCGAAGCGGTTTCCTTGGTGTCCGGCGTAGTTCCGGGAAATCCGACCAGGCCAGTGCTTCAGCAGGCAAAGATCTCGGCCACTCGAGATGGTCTTCAAGTCGAAGGAACGGATCTTGAGGTCGGTCTTCGAGCTCAGATCGATGAGGTGATGGTGGAACAAGAAGGCGCGTGTTTGATTCCCTGCGCAAGGCTACTGAAAGTGTTACGAGAATCCCACAACCCTGAAATTAGCTTTGAAGTCGATGCCGCAGGTCAAGCGTGTATCGATAATGGCAATGCCCATTTCAAACTTCCCACCGGTCCTCTTGAAGAATATCCCAGCATCGAGTTCAACCCACCAGGACCTTCGATTCGTGTCGATCGTGTGAAACTCTTGCAGACATTGAGTAGGGTCAGTGTCGCTGCGGCAAAAGATGCCACGCGATTCAATATGCACAGCGTGTTGTTCGATGGGCATGGAAAAGAACTGAAGGTGGTCAGTACCGATGGAAAACGGATGGCCGTTGGGGCGATTTCCATCAGCGCTGGAGGCAAAGATGGAATTCCAGAAGGCCAGTACATTCTTCCCCTCAAAGGGGTAGACCTGTTGGCCAAGATTCTATCTTCGGAAACTGAAGAGGAAGTGGTGGTTCACCTCGACAAGAACGAGGTGACTTATGTTTCCGACCAGGTTTCACTGACCTGCCGTCTCGTGGAGGGAAAGTTCCCTGAATACGAGCGAGCGATTCCTACAGAACTTGAAAACGTCTACGACATCAACACAGAAGAATTACTGGTGGCTCTTCGACAAACCCGATTGATGACCACCAAAGAGGTCAACTCGGTACGTTTTCAATTCGGAGAGGGTTCAGCAGTACTTTCGAGTTCTGCCAGTAATGTTGGAGAATCAAAAGTTGAGTTCTCGGTCGAGAGAGTGGAAGGGGAAGACGATGGGTTTGCGATTCACTTCAACCCTGAATACTTGATTGAACTGCTCAACAAGATCGACAGTAGCCAGGTTCGCTGCGGGCTCAGGGATGGGAAAACTGCCGGACTGTTCAGTATTCCAGATGGCGAAAATAGCTACCGCCATATCGTGATGCCTCTTGTGGTGAACGAGATGCAAGAAGCTTGAAAAAACCGGAAATTCCTTTAACCAGTTATCTCGAACTGGAGCGAGAAAAGAAACGTGAGCAACGAGCGATGGTGAGTTGCCGTCCGGTTCAAGAGGGCCTTCAAGCGTTGATAAAAAAGCTGGCGCCGACCAGGGGTCAGAATAAAAAAACCGGAATTCAAATAGTTCGAGAGGCGTGGACAGATGCCGTGGGTGTGGAAATCGCTCGGCTGTCGACACCTGTTCGCTATCGAGAAGGAGTGCTGACCGTAACAGTAGCGGCTGCCCCACTCGCCTCCGAATTACAGGCGTTTGGTGAGAAAACACTGGTTGGAGAACTCGCCAACCGCGGGCTCGAAGGCATACACACAATTCGATTCCAGACTGGCGACAGGCCCCAGGGCCAGCCCACAGGAGAGGGACACGAGAGTTGAGCGACGAACAACAAGAGCAATACTCAGGATCAAACATCAAGGTACTCGAGGGCGTCGATGCAGTTCGCAAGCGCCCGGGAATGTACATCGGAAGCACCGGCCCCTCAGGTCTTCACCATCTGGTGTACGAGGTGGTCGACAACTGCATCGATGAGGCGATGGCGGGTCATGCCAACAACATCACGGTGATCATTCATGAAGATGGATCCCTCAGTGTTGAAGACGATGGCAGGGGGATTCCTGTCGATTGGCACGAAGACCAGCAGATGTCAGCGGTCGAGGTCGTGATGACCAAACTGCACGCCGGCGGAAAGTTTGACAACGACACCTACAAGGTTTCAGGCGGACTCCACGGAGTGGGCGTTTCAGTGGTAAATGCGCTGTCTGCTCGCCTCGATGTCAAGGTTCGTCGAGAGGGCTTTCTCTGGGGCCAGTCTTACGCCCGAGGTGTTCCCACCAGTAAATTAGAGAAGGTCGGAGATGCAGACACGACCGGCACCCGCGTTACGTTTGAGGCAGACCCGGAGATCTTCGAGACGGTAGAGTACCAGCGAGAGGTGTTGTCTAAACGCCTGAAGGAACTCTCGTACCTCAACGCCGGGATCAAGATTCACTTCATCGATGAGCGAAGAGATGACGATCTTCGTGAAGAGATGTATCACTTCCCCGAAGGTCTGGTGGCCTTCATCAAGGACATCAATGCGAAGCGATCGACCATCTACGATGACGTGGTGTACTTCCAGAAGGAGGTCGACAACATCGTCATCGAGGTGGCGATGCAACACAACGATGGGTACTCGCAGGAACAGATCCTCTCTTTTGCCAACAACATCAACACCCACCACGGCGGGACACATCTGAGTGGGTTCCGCTCATCCTTGACCAGGACCCTCAATCGCTTCGCCAAGGAAACAAACCTGCTCAAGAATGACTCCAATCCTGACGGTAAGGATTACCAGGAGGGCCTGGCGGCGGTGGTGAGCGTTAAACTCCCCGATCCGCAGTTCGAGGGTCAGACCAAGGAGAAGCTCGGAAACACCGAAATCGAAGGCATCGTTCAGTCACTGGTCAATGATGCTCTGGGACAGTGGATCGATCGCAACCCGGCTGTTGGGAAGAAGATCGTCAACAAGGCTCTCGATGCAGCCCGTGCCCGAGAAGCGGCGCGCAAGGCGCGAGATCTGACCCGCAGAAAAGGCCTCCTCAGTGCCGGAAGTTTGCCGGGAAAACTGCACGACTGTCGAAGCCGAAATCGCGACGAAACCGAACTGTTCATCGTGGAAGGAGACTCGGCGGGCGGGTCAGCCAAGGGGGGTCGAGATTCGATGCTCCAGGCGATTCTTCCCATCAAGGGTAAGATCCTCAACGTCGAGAAGGCGAGGATCGACAAGGCACTCCAGCACGAGGAAATCCAGGCGATCATCACTGCGCTGGGTGCCGGAATCGGTGACGAGTTCGACATCACCAAGTTGCGCTATGCTCGGATCATCATCATGACTGACGCAGATGTGGATGGATCTCACATCCGCACCTTGTTGCTGACCTTCTTCTACCGCCATCTCACAGAGGTGGTGACCAACGGCAATATCTTCATCGCGCAACCACCTCTCTACAGGGTCAAGTGGAAGAACCGAGACGAATATATCGTCACAGAAGATGGCCTTGAGGAGGTCTTGACCGACCTCACTGGAGACCATGGCGAGATTCGCCTCGGAGATCCCGGGGCCAGTCGAGAGATTCGTGGCGACGATCTCCGGTCGCTGATTTCGGCGGTCAAGAACTTGTTACTGGCGCAGGCAAAAATGCGCAAGCGAGGCTTCCGTCTCGATGAATGGCTCGGTAACAACTGGGGTATCGAGGGGACCATCCCCGCCTACATCCTGCGAGTTACCGGCGAGGACAAGGTGATCGAGGATACAGTGGTCGAGGACGCCGAAACTCTCGAGAAGATGGCCCAGGAGCATGGCGAAGATGCCAGGGCGATCGAGGTGCCAGCGATCCCGATGGCGATCGAGGCAATCAAACTGATCGAGGGCCTGGGAATTCCTGCCGATGAAATTCTCCCCGAAGATGAAGTGTTGGATGATTTCGGAGTTCCCACTTTCGACTTCTCTCGAGAGGGCTTTGAGGACTCGTCTCCTTATCGATTCGGTGTCGACGCTGCGGAGGTCGGCGCCCCGTCTCTCTCAGAACTGATCGAGAAGATGTCAATTCTGATGAAGAGCAAGGTGGCCCTGACCCGTTTCAAGGGTCTCGGTGAGATGAATCCGGACCAGCTGTGGGAAACCACGATGGACCCGTCGAAGAGAACCTTGTTTGAGGTCACCATCGATGATGCCCAGGCGACTGACGGTTTGTTCGTCAAGCTGATGGGTACCGAGGTGGCTCCGCGTCGTGAGTACATCGAGAAGCACGCGCTGGAGGCACGGGAACTGGACGTCTAGCGCAGAACCGGAGAATTACGATGAGTCGAATCGCCATACAGGATTTGAAGCGCTGGAAGCAGGAGTCCCGTCGCTGGGTCTGCCTGACTTCCTATGATGCGCCTTCTGCGCGTGTTCTTGCGGCAGCGGAAGTTCCTGTGGTGTTGGTGGGAGACTCGCTTGGAAACGTCATCCTCGGACATGAAAGTACCGTTCCTGTGACCATGGATGACATGGTGAGGCATACCGCTGCGGTCCGTCGCGGTGCACCGGATCTATTTGTGGTGGGAGATATGCCATTCCTCGCCGCACAGATCAGCGATGAAGAAGCGGTGCGAAATGCTGGCCGACTGATCCAAGAGGGCGGGGCCGATGCGGTCAAGCTGGAAGGGGGTGGCCCGCGGGCTTCCACCGTCCGGCGAATCGTCGAGGCGGGGATCCCGGTGATGGGACATCTCGGTCTCACCCCACAGAATGCTACACAACTGGGGGGATACAGGGTGCAGGGCAATAACCCTCAAGATGCACTGAGAATCTCCGAAGATGCGCGGGCGCTGGAAGAGGCGGGAGCTTTCGCCATCGTCCTCGAATGTGTCCCTGTGGAACTTGCTGCGGCCATCACCCGTGTGGCTACCGTGCCGATCATCGGAATCGGAGCGGGGCCAGATGTTGACGCACAGGTGCTGGTGTATCACGACCTGGTGGGATGGTCTGGGGACTTCAAGCCACGGTTTGTGCGGCGCTATGCCAGGGTCGAGGAAACGATGATCGAGGCGGTTCGATCCTTTCAGCAAGATGTGGCACGGGGCGATTTTCCGTCCGATTCCGAATCGTTTCGAGATTCACAGGCAAGCACGCCAGCCGAGGATTCCGCTGCCGGAGTATTGTCGGATGACCTCGAGCCTGAACAAGAAAGACAGACGAGTGGTTGAGCCTGACCTCCCACACGATCGAGACTCCGATTTGATTACACCCTGGAAAGGGCGGCCGGCCTTGAGCTTGGCGGTGGTCGGAGCGGGATCCCTGGGACGCTGGTTGGCGGCAAGGGTGCAGGCCAGTGGGCATGCGGTGACGCTGGTGACCCGGCCAGGATCTGCCGCCCAACAGTTGCCATGTACGGTGAATCGGCTCGAGCAAGTTTTCCATCAGAACGTCGAGTCCGCGCCAGCATCGGCATTGCCTGCGGGTAGTTTTCAGTGGGTGTTCTTTTGCATCAAGGCGAAGGACCTGAGCGATGCAGCGCTGGAATGTTCCCATCTGCTCTCCCCGGAAGGCGTTGCCGTATTGATGGCGAATGGACTGGGTCATGTCGAGTCGCTGGCTGAAGCAGGAATGACCCGAAGCCTGGTGGCGTCCGTGACCTATGGATTGTGTCCCGATGGAAAAGGTGTCGTCGAAGAACGCGGAAGCGGCGGACGGATACGGGTGGGTCCCATTTCCATCGAAAGGTCCATCGAGAGTCCCATCGAGAGTCCTATCGAGGTCTCCACTCAAGCCTCCTTTGCCGAGGCGCGAGCACTGTCTGGCCTGCTGCAGGAGGCGGGGCTTCGAAGCCAAGCAGTGGAGGAAGGCAACCCACTGATCTGGAAGAAAGCGATGCTCAATGCCGGTTTGAATCCAGTGTGCGCGTTGCTCGGCCAGGAAAATGGCATGTTGCCAGAGAGTAGTTCTTTTGCGCTCTCGATCGAGGCGGCAAAAGAGGTGATCGAGGTGGCGAAGGTGGCCGGAGTGGATCTGTCGGAGAGCGATCCTGAACGGTTGCTTCGAGACCTGTGCCGGGATACTGCAAGCAATCGTTGCTCGACTCTTCAGGATCTCGAACGAGGTCAACAGACCGAGATGGACTGGATCTGTGGTGCGGTGACGCGCATTGCGGAACGATCTGGCATCGACACCCCGGCCAATCGCCTGCTGGCGAAGCTGGTGCAGGATGCTGAAGTCGCCAGTGTGGCGATCTGAAATTCACAAGCGAGTAGAAACCAGATAGGCGCAGTCGCGCCGCCCGATCAGGAGACTGAAAACGATGACTGACCAGCCAAGGATTCAGAGCCTTTCACTCGAAGAAGAGATGAAGAGTTCATACCTCACCTACGCGATGAGCGTGATCATCCAGCGCGCACTCCCGGATGTCAGAGACGGCCTCAAGCCATCTCAGCGGAGAATCCTGGTCGCGATGAACGACCTCAACCTGGGACCTCGGTCCAAGCACCGCAAGTGCGCAAAAGTCGCCGGCGATACATCTGGTAACTACCACCCCCATGGCGAGTCGGTGATTTACCCGACTCTCGTTCGTATGGCGCAACCTTTCAACATGCGCCAGACGATGGTCGATGGGCAGGGGAATTTCGGTTCTATCGATGGAGATCCACCGGCCGCGATGAGGTACACGGAAGCTCGCATGACGGAAGCTTCGACCGAGATGCTCGCAGACATCGACAAGGAGACCGTAGATTTTACCCGAAACTACGACGACACCCGCGACGAGCCGACGGTACTTCCTGGTAAGTTCCCCAACTTGTTGGTCAACGGCGGATCCGGGATTGCTGTGGGTATGTCGACCAATTTTGCCCCGCACAATCTGCAAGAAGTATGCTCCGCGCTGTTGATGGTGCTCGACAACCCGGATGTGCAACTGGCAGAGTTGATGCAGGTCATCGAGGGTCCTGATTTCCCGACTGGCGGAGTGGTCTGTGGTCGTAGAGGGATTCTCGATGCATACAGCAAGGGACGTGGACTTCTCACGCTCCGGGCCAAGACCCATTTCGAGGATGTGACCAAGCAGAAGGAAGCCATCGTCATCACCGAGATTCCCTATCAGGTGTCGAAGGCCAAATTGGCCGGAGATATCGCAGGGTTGGTGAAAGATGGGCGAGTCACCGGGGTTTCCGATATTCGTGATGAATCGGATCGTACCGGGATTCGCCTTGTGGTCGAACTGAAGAAGGATGAAAACGCTCAGGTCATTCTCAACCAACTCTTCAAGCACACGCAATTGCAGACCACTTTTGGAATCCAGCAGATTGCGCTGGTCAATGGTAGACCCAGAACCCTGACCCTGCTGCAACTGCTTCACGCATACCGCGATCATCGCGGGGTTGTGATCCGGCGTCGATCTCGCCACCTGTTGGCGAAGGCGGAACGCAAGGCACATATCCTCGACGGGCTGATCATCGCTACCGACAACATCGATCGAATCATCGAACTGATCCGCTCGAAGCACAGCGAGGATGAGGCCAGGGATGCAATGATGGCCGAGTTTGGACTGACGAGGATTCAGTCCGATGCCATCTTGCGGATGCAGTTGCGTCGTCTGACAGGCCTCGAGCGGGAAAAGCTTCAAGGCGACCTGGCTGAAACTCGTGAGGAAATCAGTTACCACAGAACCGTACTGACCGACGATTCCGTGGTACGGGAACTCATCCGCGAGGACATTCACGAGCTGAGAGAGCGCTTCAAGGACACTCGCCGGACAAGGTTCGAGGAAGCCGCAGAGGATATCAACTACGCCGACCTCATCACGGAAGAGGATGTGGTCGTAACCCTGACCCATCAGGGGTACGTCAAGAGGACGCCGTTGACCAGTTACCGCTCGCAGGGACGGGGCGGAAGAGGGGTCTCCGGTGGCTCGGTCCGCGAAGATGACTTCGTCAAGAACCTGTTCGTGGCCGGAACCCATGACACGCTGCTGCTGTTCTCTGATCGAGGGAAGGTCTACTGGCTCAAGGTCTACCAGCTTCCCGACATGACCAGAACCGCCAAGGGCAAACCGGTGGTGCATCTGCTTCAGCTCGAGAAGGAGGAGAAGATTCTCCGGATGATTCGGGTGGCAGAATTTGACGATCGGCAACTGCTGTTTGCGACACGGCTTGGCAAGGTCAAGAAGACTCCGCTGGTGGCCTACTCACGCCCGAAGAAAACCGGCATCAAGGCCATCAAGATCAATGATGAGGATCAACTGATCGGTGTGGCCATCACATCCGGTGAGGATGAGGTGGTGCTTTCGACGGCGTCAGGGATGTCGATTCGATTCACCGAAAAGGACGCCCGTCCGATGGGAAGAGATGCCGCCGGTGTAAACGGGATTTCTCTCGGCAAGGATGACCAGGTGGTATCGATGACTGTTGTCGAGGATGACGGTGCATTATTGACGGTGTGCGAACATGGATTTGGCAAGAAAACCAAGTTCAGTGAATACAGGATGCAAAAGCGTGGTGGCAAGGGGTTGATCGATATTCGTACCACCAAGAGAAATGGAGCCGTGGTCTCGGCAAAGGCCTTATCTGGAGATTGCGACGCCATGCTGATGACTTCCGCAGGCATGCTGGTGAGGATCTCCTTGGCCGATGTGCGACCGATTGGACGCAATACTCAGGGTGTCCGATTGATCAAGGTGAAGAAGGATGACCGGGTGATCGGCATGGAATTGGTCGAGTCTGCCGCAGATGATCCGGAATTCGAGCAGGAACAGGAATAAACAACTCCGAAGTGGGTGGTAGATTCTTGTTCTGGTTCATGGCATATCATTCTTAATTGTCCCATCCGTTTCGGGGTCATTCTAATACTCCCTGCGTTGAGTCGCAGATTGAAGGAGTAAGGAAGAGGAACCGATCCGGGTTGAGACACGTTCAAGCTCTGTGGTGCATGGTACTTCTCACAACTTGCGCGACGCCGATTCGGGGAAAAGGGGATACTGGGGAAGTCGGGGTCTATTGCGGTGCACGGGTACTGTCCTCCGAAGTGCTGGGGGTTCTGGACACGGGAACGGGAAATCCTGAGTTCTGGATCACTGGTGCCGGGGAAATCCATACAGGTTTGCTGGCCCGGATGGGTCACTACCGATAAATCACAAGGAGAATCGTCGGGGACTTCGAGAGCTGCGGCAGAGTGGGCCAAGGAGTCGACTCGCTGCGCCGGCCTATCCGGCCGAAGATCGGTCCTATCGACGGCTGAAAATGACTACTGAACCGAAATCGCTCATCGTACAGAGCGATGGAACCCTGCTCCTGGAGGTCCATCATCCCTCGGCGCAGAGGCTCCGACACGAATTAGCGGCCTTCGCCCATCTGGAGAAGAGCCCCGAGTACTTTCACGAGTACCGGATCACCCCCATCTCACTGTGGAATGCGGCACAGTCGGGCTGGAGTCGTGGGCGGATTGTCGATTTACTCACAGACAATGCTCGTTATCCGGTTCCCAAGGCGCTCATCGATGTCATCGACAAAGCGCTCGAGAGTTTCGGTCGTTTTGAACTGGTGCGCGGAGAAGAGAGCAACGATCTGATTCTGCGCCCTCGTGATGCAAAAGACGATCATCTGACCGCGCTTTCCCAGAGACCTTCTCTGGCAAAGATCCTCGTCGAGCCGATCGAGGGAAATGCATATATCATCGATCCGATCCAGCGAGGTGCGTTGAAGGTCGCAATGATCCGTAACGGATTTCCAGTGGCCGATCGAGCGGGCTTCAAGTCGGGCGCATCTGTAGATGTCAAGTTCGATGAAGCTTCCGAGTTCTCCCTCCGCAACTACCAGGTGGAGTCGGTGGACGCCTTCTTTTCCTCACAAGGTGGCGGCGGCGGATCAGGGGTAGTGGTGCTTCCCTGCGGTGCGGGAAAAACGATGGTCGGAATCGGTCTCATCGAGAAGATCAAATGCGAGACCTTGATCCTGGCTCCGAACATCACCAGCGTCAGGCAGTGGCGCAAGGAGATCATCCGTTGGACCAATCTAGGGGAAGACGATGTAGCAGAGTATTCCGGGGCTAGAAAAGACATCGCGCCGATCACCGTTGCAACTTACCAAATTACCGCACATAGAAAATCAAAGACGGACGAGTTCACCCATCTCGACCTCTTCTCCAGTAATGACTGGGGGCTGATCATCTATGATGAAGTCCACATGCTGCCGGCTCCGGTGTTCCGGTTCACTGCGGAAATTCAGGCGCGCAGGCGTCTCGGCCTGACTGCGACACTGGTGCGTGAGGATGGCCGTGAGGATGAGGTGTTCACGCTGATCGGGCCGAGGATCTACGACATGCCATGGCGAGACCTCGAAAAGGAGGGCTTCATCGCCAAGGTGCGCTGCGTCGAGGTGCGCCTCGATCTGCCCCTGGAAGAGCGAGATTCGTACTTGTCAGCGGATCGACGCCACCGATTCCGAATCTCCTCGGAAAACCCGATGAAATTGAGACGTCTTCATGGAATTTTGAAACGGCATGAAGGAGATCGAATCCTGGTGATCGGGCAGTACCTGCGCCAACTGAAAGAAGTCTCCCGTTCGATCGGCGCGCCGTTGATCACCGGACACACCCCACAAGATGAACGGGAGCGACTCTACAGCGCTTTCCGGGGCGGAGAGATTCCTGTTCTGATCGTCAGCAAGGTGGGGAATTTTGCGGTCGACTTGCCCGATGCATCGGTGGCGGTTCAAATCTCTGGCACCTATGGATCAAGACAGGAAGAGGCCCAGCGTCTCGGCCGTGTGCTACGTCCCAAATCCGATGGCCGTGAGGCCACATTTTACTCACTCGTGACCCGAGACTCCCGGGATCAAGATTTCGCACTGCGTAGGCAGCGTTTTCTGATGGAGCAGGGCTACCAGTACGAAATTGAAGAACAAGAAGAGGTGCTCCAATGAGCGCAGTCTGCGAGTTTTTGAAAGGTCTGAAGAAGGCCGAGTTGCAGACCATTCATCAGTTCTGGCTCCCTGGCGAATCGGTTCAAGCCAAAGCAGAAGTACTACGAACACGAGTGGGTTCCGCGCTCAGAAAAGGTGTGGGAATCGAGGAGCGGGTCGCACGTTTGAGTCAATCGCAACGGCGCTTGATCGTCACGGTGCTGGGCAGGGCGGCACCAAGAGCTCCCCTGGCTGACCTGCAGGAGGCACTCGCCCTCGGCGGTGCATCTCGGATCGAGGTGGAGGCCACTTTACGTCAACTGGTCGAGCGAGGATTCATCTCCAGGAACAAGAAGAAAGACCGGGCCAAACCGGAAGTGCTGGAGATTCCCGATGAGCTCGCTGGCCACCTGGCACGAGTCCTGGAGGTGGGAGGTGAGCCGACGTCGGCAGCGGATGTCATCAGTCAGAAGCGGCTACCCTTCGAGATTGACTTTGAAAGCGGCACCATCGAGGAGCGCATCGATCAACTGACGGACCCGGTACTGGTGAAATTGTGCCATCAAACCCTCAAAAAGAGGGGCATCTTCGACCTCGAGTCGCAGTCGGCGCTCGATGTGCTGGAGGATGCAGGGATCGAGGACCCGGACCTGGCATCCTGGAGAACACTGCTGGAAGACGCCGGGATCGGGACCATCGGTAGCATCAGTCTACAAGACTTTGGGATTTCGATTCCCGATCCTGCACTGGTGATTTTCCAGGAGTGGATTCAAATCAGAGCCAAAGCGCGTCTCAATGATGTCACGGAACCCGACAGCATCATCGAGGCGGGTGTCGATCTGTTCATCGATCTGGAGCGATTCTCTCTTCAGGTGGAGCAAAACCCGATCCGGCTGACCCGATCGGGTAGTTTTCCCAAGAGGCTAGCGGAACAATGTCGCCAAGGGATGTTACTGGAGAGACTGGATACAATCCTCGAGGGAGACTCCGTGACCAGTGTGTTGCGGGTTGCCTTGCGTTTGGGAATCATCGAGAACTTTGCCGGTGAATTGCGGGTCAACAGTGACAGCTTGGCCTCGTGGAGAAACCTGGAGTTTCGGCGCAAGGTAGAAGTGTTGTTACAACGCTTCCTGGAAGAGAGCGCTGGCGAGCGCTGGTCCTTCCACCAGGAAGCACTGCGAGGCATCTTGATGGATGCAATGCGCGCGACCAAGGGAGACCGTTGGTGCTCCCTTGAGGGCCTGATCGACCACTGTGTTGGAACCTACATGCTGGAGCTGGAAGAGCGCGAAGTGGCCAGCTCGTTACGTCTGCGCCGTGAAGAGGACTTCGCGCAGAAGCGGCTGCAGAGTCCGTTCCATCGACTCGGAACCGACCTGGCGTACTGGATTGTCAACCGGCTGTTGTGTCTGGGACTGTGTGAGATCGGCCAGATCGACGGATCTCTGGCGGCCTTCCGGCTGACCTCTCTGGGTCATGATCAACTGGGACATCCATGCGAAGCGGGCGAGTGCCGTATCCTGGTCAATCCAGATTTCGAGATCATGCTGTTCACCGGAGGCGTGGATGGAATGTGTCTCGAACTGCAACTGGCACGCTTTTGTGAGCGGCTCTCTGCAGAACGAGTGAGAAGATTTCGTGCGACACCGGAATCGATGCGATTCGGGATTCGCTCTGGTCTGGCGATCGACGAGATTCGCAAGGTCCTTGAAGATGCCAGCGATCACCCTCTTCCCGAGACGGTGGCGGTGTCGATTCGCGACTGGGGACGCGACATGGATTGGGTACAAGCTCGTCCGGCGATCATTTTTGGCGGACTGCGTCCCGATCGTTGCAAGTCGTTGCGAGAACTGCTCGATCAGGAAAAGGTCAAACACGTCGAGTTGGGAAGAGGTGAGATCCTGATTCCCGGTAGCACCCTTCAGTCGGCGGATGGATCCAACCCTCGATTTATCGATCGTTTGCGAGAAGAGGGCTGGTTGGTGCGGATCGAAGAGGATTCAGCCCTGCGCTTGAAGTCTCCCTCCAAGGAATCGCAATGACCGATTCGATGTCCACTCCAGACTCCAGCACCCTGGGAGTTTCAATAGACCTGATTCATCTCCCGATCCAGATCAG
>LWDU01000694.1_pt1 | contig 17695 bp, 11 predicted proteins | sample 727161 | NCBI WGS metagenome assembly LWDU01 (sample SAMN04566230, study PRJNA314399) | hydrothermal vent metagenome | isolation source: deep sea hydrothermal plume seawater | place: Mexico: Gulf of California, Guaymas Basin | collected 2004-07-11
ACCAGTTCTACTCCGGCGGACCCAATTGCGCGCCCACCCGCGCCTGCATCATGACCGGCATGTACTCTCCGCGCACCCAGCTCTACACGCCAGGCGGCAAGTCCAAGGGCAGCGTAAATCTCATGCGCCTCCTGGTCCCGGCCCGTGGTGGCGACGCCGAGCATAACACCCTGGAATCGCGCAACAACACGATCGAAGGGGCACACACCTGCATCGCCGAGGTGCTCAAGCCCGCGGGCTACACCACCGCACGCATCGGCAAGTGGCACCTGGGCCCGGACACCCAGGGCTTCGACCTGAGCACCTGCAACGGCAATAACGGCCCCGGCAGCAAGCATTACGGCAGTATCACCGTGGCGCGGACCATGACCGATCGCGCCGTGAAATTCATCGACGAGAACAAGGATAAACCTTTCTTCCTCTACGTCGCGCACTGGGACGTGCACGGCCCGCACCGCGCGCTCAAGGAGGAGGTGGACAAGTACAAGAAGAAATCTCAGGGCTGGGACAATGCGACCAACGAAAAGCCCAACCCCGTCTACGCTGCCATGATCACGGCGGTGGACGAGAGCGTCGGGCGCATCCGCGGCAAGCTCAAGGAGATCGGACTCGATAAGAATACGATTTTCATATTCTCATCGGACAACGGCGGCACCCCGGTGACGACCATGGAACCCTTGCGCGGCGCCAAGGGCGCGCTTTTCGAAGGCGGCATCCGGGTCTCCACCTGCGTCACCTGGCCCGGGGTCATCAAGCCCGGCTCCAGCTGCGACACGCCGCTGACCAGCGTGGATCTCCTCCCCACCTTCGCCGAGATCGCCGACGCCCAGCTGCCAAAAAACCAGCCGGTGGACGGCCGTTCCTTTCTGCCCCTGCTCAAAGGCAAGAAAGCGCTGGATGAGCGCGCCATCTTCTGGCACTACCCTCTTTACCTGACAGGCAACGGCGCCGGCAAGGTCAAGCCGGTCTACGGCACGACCGAGCCCTACTGGCGCGCCGTACCCGCCACCGTCATGCGCAAGGGCGACTGGAAGATCTTCTACTTCTACGAAGACAAGAGCGTCGAGCTCTATGATGTGAAAAATGATATCAGCGAGAAAAAGAACCTCACCACCGAGCAGGCCGAGCGCACAGCAACAATGAAGAAGGAATTATTAACCTGGGTCAAAAAAACCAAGGCGCCGACCCCGGACAAGCTCAATCCCAAGTTCGGCAGAACAAGCGAGACGGCACCGATAGGCAAGGGGCAAAAAGCACCTTGAGATTCTCAACGCGCAGATGGCTCTGGGTGACCCTAGGAAGCACCCCGCTGGCTCCGTCAGTAAACGCACTCCAAATGAGACCTTGCTCCGGTGGGGGGATTAGGCAACGCTGCCGCGCCGATAATTCAGTTCACTATGCACAAACTCGCTTCTGTATTTTTGTTCATCGATGAATCCATGCGACAGCCTATAGGCCGCGCCTGATTCAGAACGTTCGGATTAAGGACGAGGAAATTAATGTGAAAAGAATTGCGTATGCGCTGTTGCTGCTGAGCACTCACTGTTGCGCTGTCTCTGCAGAAAATGGAGAGAAGAAGCTGCCGTCGTTACTGCCAAAGCACTACGAGATTGGAATTGCCCCATCCCACATCACCACTCCACCAGGGCCGCTCTTTCGGTCGACCTCTCGGTGGAGCACGGTCGCCACGCATGTGAATCTATACAAGTACTATGGGGTACAGTTGATAGGCGCGAAATGGGCCACGGATCTGGATGGCAAAACCGTTGCTGAGTTCGCGAAGAAGGAGAACATTAATATCGGATGTGAATTTGGCGATTTCCATCTTGGCGATCAAAGGATACCGGAACCGTCTACTCCTGCTTTCAGACAACTTGATCCAGTCTTCAAAGCCGGAGGAAGCGTTTCTTCAATTCATCTGGATGGCCCCATACGGCGCATGATCAAAGGAGTTCAGAAACATCCGAACGCCACCACCTTGGACGAGATTGCCGAAAGAATGGTCGACTTCTGGCAGAAGATCCACGCGAAATACCCTCGCATGCGTATCGGGCTGATCACAAATCTCCCCAACTGGGACTACACAAAGGAGTTAGTCGGATACAATGGGCATTTCACTGATAAATCTGGAGTTACATACACGGAAGCCTTGGACGCCGTGCATCGGGCCCTGACGAAAGCGGGGGAGGAGATGGATTTCATAGAAATCGATTGTCCTTACAACTACTACCGGGAAAAGCGCACGAGAAACAAAGATGCAGCCGTAGACAATGCCAGAATGTTCACCGCACTTCAGAAATGGTGCAAAGCCCGTGATATCGGATTCCACGTGGTCGTCAACGCCGAACCAAGAAACCAAGGAGCACAAGGGTTTCATGACTTGACTTGCGAGTACGTCTGACAATTGCGACGGGACGGTATTTACCCGGATGTCTTCATCATACAATCATGGTACAAGCAGCCCAACAGGAATTCCCCGGAAACCGAAGCGTTCACTTTTATGAACACTGCGAAGGACGCGATCGCCCTAATACAAAAGCTCTACCCAAATAAACAGATCCGAACAAGTCGCTCCAACGGACGAGCCAAGACACGCCGCTGAGTTGGACGTTCTGCGAGAGGAATGAAGAAAACAAAATGATCAGAACATTCTTTTCAACGTTGGTGTTTGCATTCCTGGTTTCAAGAGCCAGCACCGCGGAGCCTCCCAACGTTCTGCTCATCATGGCCGACGACCTTGGCTTCTCAGATCTTGGCTGCTACGGCGGCGAAATCGAGACTCCCAATCTCGACGGCCTGGCGCGCGATGGCCTGCGTTTCACGCAGTTCTACAATACCGCGCGTTGCTGGCCGACGCGGGGGGCTCTTCTGACCGGATACTTTGCCCAGCAGATTCGCCGGGATGCGGTTCCTGGCCTGCCCAGGGGGATACGGAGCGGGGGCGGAGGTAAACGGCCATCGTGGGCGAAGCTTCTGCCCGCCCTGCTGAAACCGGCCGGCTACCGCGCCTACCACTCGGGCAAGTGGCACATCGACGGCATGCCGTTGGGCAATGGCTTCGACCGCTCCTACTACCTGAAGGACCAGGGCCGGTTTTTTTATCCGAAGGTTCACTGGGAGGATGACAAGAAGCTGCCCGAGGTGAAGAAGGATGCCGGCTACTATGCCACCGACGCGATTGCCGACCACGCGGTCAAGTGCCTCAAGGAACATGCCGAGAAGCACTCCGGCAAGCCGTTCTTCCACTACCTGGCCTTCACGGCTCCGCATTTCCCTCTACACGCTCTGCCCGAGGACATCGCCCGCTACCGGGAGCGCTATCGCACGTCGTGGAAAAAGGTCCGCGACGCGCGCTGGGAGCGCATCCAGAAGATCGGCATCGTCACCGGGAAGCTCTCGGAGGTGGAGCGCGACCTGGGACCGCCGTATCACTTCCCCGACGCCCTCAAGAAGCTCGGCTCTGGGGAGGTGAACCGGCCCCTGCGATGGAGAGAGCTGACCGATGAACAGCGCGATTTCCAGTCGAGCAAGATGGCGATCCATGCTGCCATGGTTGACCGCATGGATCAGGCGATCGGCCGCGTGCTCGTCCAGCTGCGGACGATGGACGCCTTTGATAACACCCTCATCTTCTTTCTTTCCGACAACGGCTCGAGTGCCGAGATCATGGTTCGCGCCGATGGACACGATCCCAATGCGCCGCCCGGCTCGGGCCCATCCTACCTGTGCCTCGGACCGGGCTGGTCGACGATCTGCAATACTCCGTTTCGCCGTCATAAGACCTGGGTTCACGAGGGAGGCTGCGCTACCCCTCTCATCGCTCACTGGCCGAAAGGCATCAAGGTACGCGGAGAGTTGCGGCGGGATCCGGCCCACGTGATCGACGTGGTACCCACCATACTGGAACTCGCCGGAGTGAAACGATCACCGGCCGATGCCCCGAAGGCTCCAGGCCACAGCCTATTGCCGGCCTTTGCGAAGGACGACTCCCTGCGGCGTGAGTACCTGTGGTGGCTTCACGATGGCAATCGCGCCATCCGGATGGGGGACTGGAAGCTGGTGGCGGCAAAAGGCGATCCCTGGGAGCTCTACAACCTGCGTGAGGACCGCACCGAAACGAACAACCTAGCCTCTAGCAATCCTGGCAAGGTGAAAGAGCTCGAGCACGCCTGGACTGAACGTATGGACGAATTCCGCAAGCTGGCCAGCCAGAATACGAAGCCATAACGCTGAAACTCGACCGGAAGTGATGAGAACAAAATAATGGCTGAAGTAGCTAAAGGGTGAAGAAAGCCCTAAGATGGCTCGAGTGTACGAGAGGAAAATCCGGATGTCGCCAAGACGGATGAAGAATTAAAAGCTGAAGGCAAATGAAACACATATTAATAACAACAATCGCAGCTGTGCTGTTGGTGGGATTCGCCGGACCGCAGCTCAGGGCTGCCGACAGTCCCAACATCATTCTGATTTTCATTGACGACATGGGGTGGAAGGACGTCGGCTGCTATGGCAATGATTTCATTGATACGCCGTACATCGACCAACTGGCGGCTGATGGAATGCGGTTCACAGATTTCTACGCTGCCGGAGCCGTCTGCTCGCCGACACGATGCGCAGTACAGTCCGGCCAGAATCAGGCGCGAATTGGAATCACAGCACATATCCCCGGGCATTGGCGGCCGTTCGAACGTGTGATCACTCCGCTGACCACCATGGCGCTGCCGCTGGATACGATCACGGTTGCTGAAGCGTTGAAGACGTCCGGCTATTCCACGGGGTACGTTGGGAAATGGCATCTCGGCAATGATCCGCAGTTTCAGCCGGATCATCAGGGCTACGATTTCTCGGCCGTCATCAGCGGCCCGCACCTGCCTGGCAGGTATCGCGTGCAAAGTCCCGGCGTTCAGAAGCCAAGGCCTGGGCAATACCGGACGGAGTTTGAAGCGGATCTCTGCACTGAATTTGTGACGAAGAACAAAGACAAACCCTTCTTCTTGATGCTTTCCCCCTTCGCCGTTCATATACCATTGGGAGCAATGTCCGCCAAGGTGGACAAGTACACAAAAAGGGCAGCAGATACAAAACGGGAGTTGCCGCACCCGGTGTACGCAGCGATGGTTGAACATTGCGACGACATGGTAGGACACATCGTAAAGACCGTTGAAAAAGCCGGCCTCACCGAAAAAACAATGATCGTCTTTACTTCTGACAACGGAGGCCTGTATCGACGCTACGATTATCGAGAAGAGGCTGACGACAATGTATCCAGCCAGGCCCCACTGAAAGGCGAAAAGGGCTCACTCCACGAAGGCGGCGTTCGCGTTCCCTTGATTGTGAAATACCCCCCGATTGTAAAACCGGGCACGGTTTGTTCGGAGCCAACGATCAGCTATGACTTCTACCCGACCTTTGTCGATCTTGCCCATGGAAAACTACCCACCGGGCAAACGATTGACGGGCTAAGTCTGAAACCGCTGCTTGCAGATTCCACCGCCAGGTTGGCGCGGAATGCGCTGCACTGGCACTACCCACACTACCACCATGATCGCCCTGCCAGCAGCATTCGTGAGCGTGACTGGAAGCTGATCGAATACCTTGACGGAACTGGCGACGTCGAGATCTATAACCTTGCCGAGGATCTTGGCGAGACGAAAAACCTCGTCAAACAGCGCGCTGGTCGCGTCGCAGATCTTAAGAAGAAACTGCAGCAATGGCGTCAGCAGGTGACTGCTCGCATGCCCTATCCGAATCCGCACCACGATGAGAAACGAGCTGGGGAGTGGTGGAGGATGCGAACCGGTCAGCCCGTCGACAGTGGCGGGCGCAAGCGATTTCCGCCGACAGAAAAGCAACGGTAGCAAATTCTTGCCTGCAGATCTGAAGCATCCGAAAGAATCCATGAAACAAAAAATAATTATCACCCTTTGGTCCGCACTTTTCCTCCTCTGCGCTTTCACCGCATCCGCGGCTGACCGGCCCAATATCGTTTACATTATTTCCGATGACCAGGCATGGACCGATTATGGTTTTATGGGCCATCCGCATATCAAGACTCCCAACCTAGACAAGTTGGCCAGGCAAAGCGTTGTCTTCGAGCGCGGATACGTTCCGACTGCCCTTTGCCGTCCATCCCTGGCAACTTTGGCGACCGGGCATTTCGCCCACCGGCATGGCATAACGGGGAACGATCCGTCACCCAAGTACGCCGAGCGCGGTTCCGAATTATACAACCAACGCCGGGCCAAGCTCATTTCCTATCTCGACCAGTTCGACACTCTGCCCGAGCTTCTCGGCGAACGCGGTTATCTCAGCCATCAAAGCGGAAAATGGTGGGAAGGAAGTTACAAGCACGGTGGATTCACCCATGGGATGACCCGGGGATTTCCGGAACGCGGCGGTCGCCATGGTGACGACGGCCTGAAGATCGGTCGGGAAGGAATGGAACCGATCGAAAAATTCGTTGACCATGCCGTTGCGGAAAAAAAGCCCTTCTTTCTCTGGTATGGCGTGTTTCTCCCCCATACTCCGCATAATCCTCCGCAACGCCTTCTCAAAAGGTACAAGGAACAGGGCCTTCCCATTAGCGTTGCCAAGTATTATGCCTGCTGTGAGTGGTTTGACGAAACCTGCGGACAGCTCATCGACATTCTTGAGAAACGAAACCTCCGGGACGATACCTTGATCGTATACGTTACCGACAATGGCTGGATCCAAAATCCAAAAAGAAACGGATATGCGCCTCGCTCCAAGCAGACGCCCTACGAAGGCGGGGTTCGCACACCCATCATGTTCTCCTGGCCGAACGGCGGCCTTGATCCCGCCAAGCGCCCCGAACTCGTATCTTCCATCGATCTCTTCCCCACCGTGCTTGCCGCTGCGGGCGCTCGAATTCCCAATGACGTGCCTGGCGTGAATCTCCTGGAAAAGCTACAGAAAAAGCGCCCCATCAAGCGCTCGGGTATCTTCGGGGAAAGTTTTGCCCATGACATCGCAGATATCAAAAAACCCGAAGCCTCGCTTCTTTTTCGATGGCGGATCGAAGGCAAATGGAAGTTGCTCTTAACCTACGACGGTGAAGTGAATCGCTATCAAAGCACTCATCCCCGAACCGAGAAACATCCCCAACTTTTCGACCTGTCAAAGGATCCCCATGAAAAGACGAACCTTGCCGAAAAACATCCCGAGGTCGTCGCTGACCTGGCTGCGAAGATTACCGCATGGTGGCCGGTCAAGGAACGAAAAGTCATTACCAAATACGAATGACCTCCCAATCCGAACCCCATGCAAAACCCAATTATTCGGGAGGAGAAGCCTTGAAACATAATACTCAAATCAGACGACTCATTCCCTTTGACGTCCTCGTGATGGCTGCATTGTCGTTTCAGTTTGCGTCAACTGGCCAAGCCGTCGAGCAGTCTGACAAACCCAACATCCTGTTCATTATCACGGATCAGCATCATGCCAGAATGCTGTCGAGTGCCGGCAATCCCTATCTGAAAACCCGGGCGCTTGATTCCATGGCCAAATCGGGCATTCGGTTTTCGCGCGCCTATGTAACCAACCCCGTTTGCGCGCCTAGCCGCATCTCGATGGCAACCGGAATGATGGCGGGACGATTCGGTGTCTTCAATAATGGCATGAAGGCGACCATCCCGAAGAAGGTCAGCGATAACTCGCTTGGCAAGCTGATCAAATCCGGCGGTTACGACACCTTTTACGGAGGCAAGGTTCACATGGCGCCGGCACTTGTGCCGCTCAAGGCGGGCTACGATGAGTTTTGCAAAGACCAGCGCGACGAGTTGCCCGGAGCCTGCATTGAATTCATGACCCGCAAGCGGGATAAACCGTTCTTTGCCGTGGCTTCATTCATCAATCCGCACGACATTTGTTTTGCCTACAACGCCCGGCAACCCAAGCGCAGGGGCATGCCTCTCGTGAACAAACTTTACAAGGAAGCCCAGGCTCTGCCAGCAGACAAGTTGCCTCCGCTGCCGAAGAACAGCGCGATCCCTGCACAGGAGCCAGATGCCATTGAGGCAAACATGAAGGTGACCGCCGTCACGCCTGCCAAGTTGATCCGCAAGGATTACAACGAACGCGATTGGCGCAATTACCGCTGGATCTATTGCCGACTTACCGAGCGGGTCGACGCCCAGATCGGTCAACTGCTGAATGCCTTAAAAAAGAATGGGCTGGAGAAAAACACCTTGGTGATCTTCACGAGCGATCATGGCGATATGGATGGTAGTCATCGCCTGGCCTCCAAGAACGTTTTCTATGAGAACTCTGTCGGGGTGCCTTTCATCATGCAATACAAGGGGGTGATTCCCACTGGTGTGGTTGATAATAAGAGCCTGATCTCCAATGGTCTGGATGTGTTGCCCACCCTCTGTGATTACGCCGGGGTTTCGGCCCCCAATTATTTGCTTGGCCGATCCCTTCGTCCCCTTGCCGAAAACCAAGAGGACAATGCCCGGCGTCCTTACGTGGTGGCCGAGAACAACACCGGCCGCATGCTCCGCTCTGATCACTACAAATATTGTGTCTATACAAGCGGTGTCATCCGCGAATCCCTTGTCGATCTTAAGACTGATCCGGGCGAAATGAAAAATCTGGCCGGTCTGCCGCCATTCCATAAAACGCTCAACCAACACCGCGACTATCTAAAACAATGGATCGGGGAATCCAAGGACACCCCTGCCAAATCCTTCGCGATTGCGCCTGATTGAAGAATGCAATTTTCCCGGAATATTCCATGAAACCAATAACTGTTCTTCTAACCTTTTACTTCTGCCAACTATGGTTTTGGGGGAAGTGAAGAAACAAAACCAACCCAACATCCTGTTCGTCCTGGTGGCGGGAATGATGGTGATAACGGCAAAGAATGTTTTCGCCACCAAAGATGGGACGGGAAAACCCGCGATGGAGATCTTTACCTGACCTGCTCATGAGAATTCGATCCACCGTGGCATCCATTGTGTTGATGCTCCCAGTCTTCGCCGTGCCTCTGTTGACCTCTTTCGCATTGGGAGAGGAGCCGGATCCACTGAGCTTCAATCGCGACGTCCGTCCGATCCTTTCAGATAATTGCTTTAGTTGCCACGGACCGGCAGCGAAGGACGCGAAAGCGGGGCTGCAACTTCATTCATTCGAGTCGGCGACGGCGCTGCTCGGAAAGGGGGAGGATCGCCAAGCGCTGGTCCCCGGAGACCGCAAGGCAAGCGAGCTGTGGAAGCGCATCACTTCGAGGGATCCGGATGAGAAGATGCCTCCTCCGGACTCAAACCATCGGCTCACCCCAGGGCAGATCGAAGTCCTCGGGCAGTGGATTGACCAGGGCGCGGAGTACGAGGGACACTGGGCATTCCAAGCGCTGAAGGCAGCACAGGGAGCATCGATCGATTCGCTGATCCGAGCTCGCCTCGACGGGACTGGATTGCGCCCGGCACCGCCCGCCGATCGGGCGACCTTGTTGCGCCGAATCACCCAGGATCTTACCGGTTTGCCGCCGACGCCGGAGGAACTCGACGCGTTCCTTGGGGATCACAAACCGGATGCCTACGAACGGGTGGTCAATCGGCTTCTCCGGTCGCCAGCCGCCGCCGAACGCCTCGCTGTCGACTGGCTAGACGGGGCGCGTTATGCGGACACAAACGGCTACTCGATCGATGACCACCGCGACATGTGGATCTGGCGCGACTGGGTGCTCAATGCCTTCCTCACCAACAAGCGCTTCGACGAGTTCACGGTCGAGCAGATCGCTGGAGATCTGTTGCCGGGCGCCACCGAGCAGCAACGCGTCGCCACCGGGTTCTTGCGCAACAGCATGAACACGCACGAGGGCGGAACGATCCCCGAGGAATACCGGGTGACCTACAACGTCGATAAGGTCGATACGGTCGCCACGGTGTTCATGGGGCTAACCATGAAATGTGCGCAGTGTCACGATCACAAATACGACCCGATCTCGCAGAAGGAGTTCTACCAGTTTTACGCGTTCTTCAACCAATCTAGCGAACCGGGCAACGGTGCGACCAACGCCAACACGGGGCCGCTGATCGAGGCGGGTTCAGCGATCTGTCCACCCGAGCGGGTGAAGCGGGACGCCGCCGTGCGTATTGCCGAATTGAAGCGCCTCCGCGCTGTGCCCCCGGCGCGCATCGCGGTGCAGCGTGACCGATGGGAAACGGAGCAGCTGGCGAGCCTCGGGCTGCTTAAAAGTGGCGGAGCAGTCGCGAAGAAGTTGGTTCTGTTCCCGCAAGATCAACCGTCGTGGATTTGGTCTGCCGCGGACAAAACTGCCGAGTCGGTCGAGTTCGAACGCCGGTTCAACTTGGAAGCCATTCCGGCCGAGGCGCGACTATGGGTCACCTGTGACAATGCTTGCGAGGTGGAAATCAATGGCCGGTCGATCGGTTCATCCGATGATTGGACAAGACCGAAGGTTTTCGAAGTCCGCGGACTGAAAGTCGGCGACAACACCATCGCCGTGCGCGCGACGAACATTGGCGCTAGCCCAGCGGGGCTGTTGTTGAGCTTGGCGATGCGAGCGGCGAATGGCGAGGAGTGGCACGTCGTCACCGACAAGAAATGGCAGGCGAGGTTGCCGGTTGCGGGGGCGGCTGGGACAAATTGGGAGCCTGCCGCGGAGCTCGCCAAACATGGCGGCGGCGCATGGGGAACGCTGTATGGCAAGGAGCCATCGGACGCTGGACCCGATGCGCTCCACCAGGCGCTGGGCATGGCCAAGCCGGATCGCACGACCGAACATTGGGCAACGATCAACACCGCGTTCGCGGAGATGCAGCCGGCCTTCAAGACCTTGACGAACCAGCTGGACCTCGAGGAGAAAATCTTGCGCAAGGCCGCCGACACGGGGCGAACGACCGTGATGGTGATGGACTACAAGCCGCGCAAGACGCACATCCTGACCCGCGGTGCCTACGACCAACCCGGGGCCGAGGTGAGCGCAGGGACGCCTTCGACTCTCCCTCCCCTGGGCGCAGTGGACCCCCCGAACGGCAAACGGACGCGTCTAGATCTCGCCCATTGGCTGGTGAATCCAGATCACCCGCTCACCTCGCGCGTCATCGTCAACCGCTACTGGCAGATGCTGTTCGGGACCGGTCTGGTGAAAACCGCCGAAGACTTCGGCACGCAGGGCGAGTTCCCCTCGCATCCCGAACTACTCGACCGGCTGGCGGCAGATTTCGTCGCCAGTGACTGGGATCTTCGTCGCCTGCTGCACCAGATGGTGATGTCGGAGACCTACCGTCAACAGTCCGCGGCGACACCGGAACTGCTGGAGAAGGATCCCTACAACCGCCTGTTGGCGCGTGCGCCGCGGTTCCGGTTGGCGGCGGAGTTCGTGCGCGACGGCGCGCTCGCGGCGAGCGGCCTGCTGAACGACGATCTCGGCGGCCCGAGCGTGCACCCCTACCAGCCCGACGGCCTGTGGGAAGAGGTGAGCCACTACGGCTACCCGAAGCCGTTCAGCTCGCAGAAGTTCCTGCCCGGCAGCGGTCGCGTACTCTACCGGCGCAGCCTCTACACCGCGTGGAAGCGAACCTCGCCGCCACCGAGCATGGCGATCTTCGACGCCCCGAGCCGCGAGACCTGTAGCGTCCGACGCCTCAATACCAACACGCCACTGCAGGCGCTGGTGCTGCAGAACGACCCGCAATTCCTCGAGGCGGCGCGCGCCCTCGGAGACCTCATGGCGGCAGCGGGCTCGCCGCAAGACGGGATCGATCTCGGAGCCAAACGGGTTCTCGGCAGAGCGCCGACGACGAAGGAACTGGACGTTCTCACGGCCGCGCTGGTCCGCTACCGGCAGGCTTACCAATCGCAGGCGGAGAAGGCGCGCCAATTGCTAGCCTCTGCTGGGGCACCGGGCAGTGGCGATCCCGTGCAAGTCGCGTGGACGCTGGTCGCCAGCACTTTGCTAAACATGGACGAGGCCATGACAAGACAATGATCAACGACGACACCAAAACGCTACTATCGCGCCGCGCCTTCCTCGGGCAGTCCGGCATTGGGCTCGGAGCTCTGGCGACGACGTCATTGCTCAGCGAAGCCTCCGCCGGGCAATCAGGAAACCGCGAGTTGCCGCATTTCCCCGCGAAGGCGAAACGCGTCATCTACCTATTCCAATCCGGCGGTCCGTCGCACATCGACCTGCTCGATCATTCCCCCGCGTTCGAGAGACTGCACGGCAGCGAGTTGCCGGACAGTGTCCGCGGTGGCCAGCGCGTGACTGGGATGACTGCTGGCCAGAAGAAATTCCTGGTGTGTGGTCCGGTATCGCCGATGAAGCAGCGTGGCCAATTCGGGACGTGGATGAGCGACCTCGTCCCGCACACTGCTGACATTGCCGACAAGATCACGGTGATCAACTCGATGCACACGGAGGCGATCAACCACGACCCGGGCATCACTTTGATCAACACCGGCTCGCAGATCCCGGGGCGCCCGAGCCTCGGCGCGTGGGCGAGCTACGGCCTGGGGAGCGTGAATGCGGACATGCCCGCCTACATCGTGTTGCTCTCGCAGGGCAACGGCAAGAACCCTGGCCAACCGATCTTCTCGAGGCTCTGGGGAAGCGGAATCCTACCCTCGAACCATCAGGGGGTATTGATGCGTAGCGGTAAGAATCCGCTCCTCTACCTCAAAGATCCAAGTGGGCTCAATCGCCCGACCCGGCGTGAGATGCTCGATGATCTCGCCGCGCTCAACGAGGGCTCGTTTGCGCGCTTCGGCGACCCCGAGATCCAGACACGCATTGCCCAATACGAGATGGCCTTCCGCATGCAGACCGCGGCGCCAGAGATCGTCGACCTGTCGGACGAGCCCGAGAGCACCTTCAAGCTCTATGGCGAGGACGCGCGCAGGCCCGGCACCTACGCCTACAATTGCCTGCTCGCCAGGCGCCTGGCCGAGCGCGACGTGCGCTTCGTGCAACTCTTCCACCGCGGCTGGGACCAACACGGCAGCCTCGTCCCACACTTGACCGCGCAGTGCAAAGACACCGACCAAGCCTCCGCGGCGCTCGTCACCGACCTCGAACAGCGCGGCCTGCTCGAAGACACGCTAGTGATCTGGGGCGGCGAGTTCGGGCGCACCAGCTACAGCCAGGGGGGGCTGGGCAACGGCCGCGACCACCACGGCCGCTGCTTCTCGATCTGGATGGCTGGCGGCGGCATCAAACGCGGCGGCGTCCACGGCGCAACCGATGAGTACTGCTACAACATCGTCAAAGACCCGGTGCATATCAACGACATGAACGCCACCATCCTGCACTGTATGGGGATCGACCACGAGCGTTTCACTTTCAAATTTCAAGGCCTCAACACCCGGCTCACCGGTGTCGAGATTCTAGCCTAGCCATCAGATTGTTTCCCTCCCTCTACAACGACTGATCGGATGAGCCCGAGCACGGCGGCGTGTTCGACGCCTGCACATCAAAAGGCCCCACCACTACCGGCGCGGCCCATCCCGGCGCGGTAGCTTGGCCAAGCGGCACAGTCGCCCGCCACGGCAACAGCAGCCAGGGCCAATGTTGAGAGCAGACGCGCCATGGATGTTGGGCTGCTGGAGAGCACTGCATTCATGCGGCAGCAGCATTGCAGATTGCGCTTGTGAGCCTAGGGCAATCTCATACCTTCGTCGCCATGAGTTCCTCTCGACGTGATTTCCTCAAGGCCTCCGCCGTGCCCAAGCCGAGCCTAGGCGGCAACTCAATGAAGATTGGATCAAGAGGGAAAATGAACGGGAGGGGGCCAGTGACTGGCAACTCACCCGGGTGCGGCCCGAGGATTACAACAATCCGAACATCGAGGGTTACTGCTCGCGCCAGTCGGTTAAGGCCGGGGAGAGCATCGACGTGGCGGTGAGCACAGCGCCGGCAGCGCAGTTCACGATCGAGATTTTCCGAATGGGCTACTATGGAGGACGCGGTGCGCGCTCCATGAAAACACTCGGCCCGTTCAAGGGCAAACCGTTGGAGAGAAACGCCTGCGCCGTTGCCGATGGGATCCGGCTGTGTCGCTGACGATCCCCCACGACTGGCCCAGTGGTGTGTACCTTGGCCGGTTGACCACCTTGCCGGACAAGGCAAACACACCGTACTGGCAGAGCTACGTGATTTTCATCGTGCGCGATGACCGTCCGGCGGATTTTCTGTTCCAGTGCAGCGACAACACGTGGCAGGCTTACAACAGATGGCCTGACAATTTCAGCCTTTACACGGACCCACGTGGTTCGCACGCGTTGGATGTGGCCGTGAGTTTTGACCGGCCCTATGCGAAGTACTCACAGATATTTGAGCGACCGCTCTCAACCGGATCAGGCGAGTTTTTGCTGTGGGAATATCCGCTGGCTTACTGGATGGAAAAGCATGGCTACGATGTCACGTACTGCTCCAACAGCGACTGCCTCGACGCCGGACAAATCACGCGCTGCAATACTTTCATCAGCGTTGGCCACGACGAGTACTGGGATGTGCTCCAGTATCACGCTGTGAAGAAAGCCATCGGCGCCGGCACGAATGCGATGTGGCTTTGTGGCAACTCAGTCTTTGCTGTCAGCCCCTTCAGCGAAGCCAGGCGCGTCATCACACGCGACGGCATCTACAGCGGCCTGACTGATGATGAGATCATCGAGTCCATTGATGTCTTCACCAAAGACTGGCGGCGGCGTGGCCCGGACGAGAGTGACATCATCGGAGCCCGGAGTATCGTGCCTTTCAACGGCGGTGGCGACTGGACTTGCACAAAACCCGGGCATTGGATTTTCGAGGGTACCGGCATGAAGAAGGGAGATGCCATCCCCGGCCTTGTGGGCTGGGAGCATCACGGTGCGCCTGCGGACAAGTCCGGCCTCGAGGTGGTGGCTGAGGGCACCGTCTGGCGCGGCGGAACCACTCCCGCCCACTGGACCGCCACGCTTTTCCCGGGGCCAAAAAAGAACATCGTCTTTAACGCTGCCACCATCTGGTGGCCGCAGGGCTTGGCCAGTCCGCCCGGCCACATCCTCCCGTGGAGCCATTACTCCCGCCCTCACGGCCCGGACAGGCGCGTACAGCAGATCACCCAAAATTTGTTCGGAGCAACACTCCAATAAAAAATGGCCAAGAAGGGTCGCCGCTTGGCCAGAAAAATTGCCCGTGAAAAAATTAAGGAGCAGGGGTGATCACCACCGCGACACAGTCGCTGCTGCTGCTGAACAGCGAGTGGACGCGCAAACCACCCAAGGCAGATTCTGATTTCTAAGAAGGCTATGACCGAAAAGAAACAGGTAACGAGTCGGGTTGTTAAACCATAACGAATTACTTGCGGACGATTAGTCTGTCTGCAATTTGAAGAGGACACCATGCTGAAATACTACACTACATTCTTTGCCGGTTCGATCATCTGGGCCTGCTTCGTCGCAACTCTCGCTGCTGCGGAAAAACCGGTGGAGGGACCGATTGGTGCCTTTCTGGGCAAGCCCCGTATGGAAGTCCAGCCGCTCTTCAAGGCCATACGCCACCCCAACGTTGTCGTCACGCTCAAGGGAACGGTTCTCGCCACCTTGGGAGACAAAAAGCTTCTCGCGCGTCGTAGTGAGGATGGAGGCAAGACCTGGGACGAAGAGATCATCGTCGCCGAGCCGGCCTTTCAGGGAGGGGGCCTAACTGTCGACGAGACCACCGGAGACATCCTGGCGTTCGCCGAGGATCGTCACCCGCCCGCTCCGTTGTCGGTCTATCGCAGCCAGGACGACGGCAAGACGTGGCAGAAGGTGAAAGCCACGATTCATCCGGACACCCGAGGAAATGTGCCGTCGATGCACATGAACGAACACGGCATCACGTTGCGACACGGCAAATATGCCGGACGATTGATCCGCGCGGCGCGGCATTACGGCGAGTCCAATTACCCTAAAAAACACTGGCCGACGCACTACACCACCGCTATCTACAGCGACGACCACGGAAAAACCTGGAAGACCAGCAAGCCGTTCTCGGAGATGGGGACCGGCGAGGCAGGGATCGCCGAACTGTCTGACGGCAGGCTCTACTACAATTCCCGCTCGCATTGGAACGCGAAGAAGCCGCCGCTGCGGCGACGCTGTGCTTGGAGTGCCGACGGTGGCGAGACCTGGACCGGCTGGCGGATCGTCGACATCCTGCCCGACGGACCGCAGGACACGAACTACGGTTGCTTCGCCGGACTTGTCCGCCTGCCGATCGCGGGCCGAGACATCTTGCTCTACAGCAACTGCGACAGCCCTGCCGGCCGCAAACGTGGCACGGTCTGGGTGAGCTTCGACGGCGGAAAGACCTGGCCTTTGAAGCGATTGGTGTGGAAAGACCCCTTCCAATATTCCTCCCTTTCCGCGGGACGCCCCGGTACGGCGAGCGAAGGTTGGATCTACATGCACTTTGAAGGCCGGCTTCCCCAGACGCGCGTCGCACGGTTTAACCTCTCCTGGTTAATGGCCGGCGAGCCGACAGGTGATGGGGCGGTCCCGAAGATCGGAAGTCGGTGATATCCGCAGAAACCTCACGGAAGTGAACCAAGCCAAATCAAACTGTTCCATCCCGGAGACAATTTGCGACCAATTTACTGGTGAAAATCTCTGAGGATGGACACAATCTCTCTCTGATGAATAAATCTTACTTAACCCTCTTCGCTTTACTGCTTCCTCTTGCAGTTTGGGCCGAAGTAAAGCATCCACCCAACGTCGTTCTGTTCCTTGTCGACGATATGGGTTGGATGGACAGCACACCCTACGGCTCGAAGTACTACGAAACTCCGAATATGAAACGTCTGGAACGGCAGTCGATGCGTTTTACGAATGCGTACGCTACCCCGTTATGCTCACCGACTCGCGCGTCGATATTGAGTGGCCAGTATTCATCGCGTCATGGCGTGACCTCTGCCAGCGGTCATCAGAAAGCACTTCCCGCTCGGGCGTCTCGATATCCTGAGAAGGCTTCGCCCAGCCAAAAGTTCATCTATCCGATAAGCAAGCGGTATCTTGATCCCGAACTCGTCACGATGGCTGAAGTGTTGCAAGGCGCAGGTTATCGCACCGGGCATTTTGGCAAATGGCACCTGGGCTTGAGTCAGGAGCATTGGCCTGAGAAGCACGGCTTTCAGGTGGCGTTCCATGCTCAACCCAGTCCCGGACCGCCCGGTTCGAATTACTTCTCACCGTATGGCGTTCACAAAACCGGCGAACCCAGCCCCAAACATCCGGTGGGGACGATCACCGATGGCCCCAAGGGCGAATACATCACCGACCGCCTGACCGACGAGGCAATCCGTTTCGTTGAAAGACATAAGAATGAACCGTTCTTTCTAAACTTCTCGCACTACGCCGTTCACGGACCGTGGGGGCACAAGGAGGAGTACACGAAGCAGTTTGCCAATAAGGTCGACCCGCGCGGCCAGCAAAAGAATCCAATCATGGCGTCGATGCTTAAGAGTGTGGACGAAAGCCTGGGCCGTCTGTTGGACAAACTCGATGAACTCGGGTTGACGGGCAACACGCTCTTCATCTTCTATTCAGATAATGGAGGTAATACGCATAGTAACTTGCCGGGTGCCCGAGGAATGGACGTAAAACAAGGCCATCCGAAATGGAAGTTCGTACAGGACTGGAAGAAATGGGCCGGCGACCAACCTCCCACCAACAACGCTCCGCTGCG
>LWDU01037738.1_pt1 | contig 17693 bp, 18 predicted proteins | sample 727161 | NCBI WGS metagenome assembly LWDU01 (sample SAMN04566230, study PRJNA314399) | hydrothermal vent metagenome | isolation source: deep sea hydrothermal plume seawater | place: Mexico: Gulf of California, Guaymas Basin | collected 2004-07-11
CTGGCGGATCAGTGGGCGAGGCTCGGACACGCGGTGGAGGAGAACGCCGAAGGCCGGTTCGCGGTCGTCGAGACGCCCGTTGTGGGACGCGGGATGAAGCTGTTCGGCGGCCTCGCAACGGCCGGCATCCGCGGTCAGGTGGAGGGCGAGCAGGAGCACGCCCGGACGCTCCCGATCTACGTGGACAAGAAAGCGTTCCGCAAATCCCTCCACCTCTCGAAGGAAGGCGAGGTCTACCCCTTCCTCGTGCATCGCGAGACCGGCCGGGTCCTCTGGGGCGGCGAGGGCGAGATCGACATGGACGAGGTGGAGGGCTTGGAAGCCGCCGTGTCCGAAGCGCTCGCGTCTCCCCCGCCCCCCCTCCCGGAGGAACCAGCGGACGCCGCGGAGCCCGCCCCATCCGACTCGGACGAGTAGCGGCTCAGTACGCCCCGGAGCCCTGCAACACCACGCGGACCGTCCGCACGAGGATCACCGCGTCCAGCCACGGCGACCAGTTTCGGACGTAGTACGGGTCCCAGCGCTCCATCCCGGCGTTGCCGCTGTCGCTCCTGCCCGAGACCTGCCACAGACCGGTGATGCCCGGCCGGACGCGCTCGCGCAGCTGGCGGACGCGCGGCACGAGCTCTTCGTGGTGGTAGCGCGGCAAGGGCCGCGGCCCCACGAGGCTCATATCGCCCACCAGCACGTTGATCAACTGCGGCAACTCGTCCAGGCTCGTGCGGCGAAGCAACCTCCCGACGCGCGTGATGCGCGGGTCGTGTTCCAGCTTGAAGAACGTCTCCCACTCCTCGCGGAGCGCGGGGTCCGCGTCGAGGGCGCGCTGGAGAGCGGCATCGGCGTCTGGGACCATCGTGCGGAGCTTCCAGGCCGTGAACGTCTCGCCGTCCTGCCCGATCCGGACCTGCCCGTAGAACGGGTGCGCCCGATCCTCCAGCCAGATCGCGGCCGCCAGCAGCGCGACGACGGGCACCCAGAATGGCGCCAGCGCGACGACCACCGCGAGGTCCACCAGCCGTTTCAAAATCCGAGGCGCGGGGCGCGTCAGCGTGGCCGCGATCTCGAACGCGAGGATGCCGCCGATGTCACGCGGGCGGACGCCCAGCGTGGGGCCGTCCACTAGCTCCGGCACCACCACCACCGTGGGGTACAGGGAGAGGGTGCCCTCCAGAAGCTCGGATTGGTGATCGCGCTCGTTCTCCGGCAGCGCGAGGAATGCCACAGCCGCCTCCGGCGCCACTTCGTTCAGCTCCCCGACGATCGGGATCGTGTCGAGGAAGCCGCCCCACCGCTCCGGGTCGTCGTCGAACACCGCCACGGGGCGGTAGCCGATCCCCCGCTCCTCCTGCAGCTGGCGGACGACGCGAGCGCCCGCTTCGCCGGCTCCGTACACCACCGCCGGCACGCCCCAGCCGTCGCGATGGATCAGGACGCCCTTGGCCTTCCCTCGTGCCAGCGGTACGGCGATCAGGCTCAGCCCGCCCGCCAGCCCGAGCGTGAGACGGCTCACGACGAACCGGCTCCCGGGATCGTGGCCGTACAGCCAGAGGCCGAGCGCCGCCAGCCCGAACGCGCCGATCAGCACGAGCGTCTGGCGCCGGAACTCCTCGACGGCTCCGAGCCCCCAGCCCGGTAGCATTCGCCAGAGCGCCATCCCCGCGAGGTAGAGAGGCACCACCACCCAGCCCACGCCCACCACGAGCTTGAGCTCGCCCGCCCAGAGAAGGCGGACCCCACCCGCGACCAGCAGACAGGTGGCCAGCGCGAGGCCTTCCGCGAGGCCAAGCGTGACGGCGTTGAGAATGGCCCGCCGCGTGTGCACGGGCGCGTGCTGCTTCGCGAGCGCAAGCTGGCTGCGGAACGAGCGGGAGGTATCGAGGACGAGCGTTTCCATAGACCTGCGGGGAGCCACCCACTCCGCAAGCACCTTGCCGTCTCCGCCCCTCCACGTACGGACGCCCTCGCTGCAACCCTAGGGCGACACCACGCGGCCCCGTCAATATTCCGAGCCATCCAGAACGGGTTGTTCGGGACGCCCCGCACCTGGACCTTGGGGCGTCACGATCCCCCCGCCCCGTGCATCTCCCCCTCAACGACCTGCGCGACGCCCACGCGTCGGTCTCCGCCTCCCTCGACGCGCTCCCCCCTGACGCCCGCGACTGGCGCCCTGCCCCCGAGGCGTGGAGCGCCACCGACGTGCTGGAGCACCTCCTCAAAACGGAAGCCGGCATGCTCCAATTCCTCCGCCGCCAGCTGGCGGCCGGCGAGGACCGGCGCGACCTCGGGCCCCGCCGCCCCGGTGCGATGGACACGCTCCGCGCCACGATGGGACCGGACCAGCGGCTGCGGGTCCCTCCCGCCTCCAACCGGTACGTCGCCCCCTCGGGCACCGCGGATCTCGGAGAGCTCCGTGACCGCTGGGACGCTCTCCCCGATGCGTGGGCAGAGCAACTGGCCGCCGTCCCCCCGGTCCTCACCGAGGTGGGCCTCGTCCCACACCCGTTGGTGGGCCCACTCACTGCGAGCGAAGCCACCCAGTTCGTCGCGATCCACGCGCGGCACCACGTCCACCAGCTCCGTCGCCTCCGCGACGCGCTCGGCGCCTCGTCCTCGTAATGCCTCTCTCCTTCTCCATGCGTGGTCTCGCCCCTCTCGCGCTCCTGCTCCTCGCGCCTCTCGCCCTCGCGCAGCCGTCCGCGGACGTGCCCGTGCAGCGTGTCATTTTGTTCACCTCCGGCGTCGGCTACTTCGAGCACGAGGGCACCATCCGCGGCGACGCCGACCTCACGCTCCGGTTCGAGCAACGCGCGCTGGACGACGTGATCAAGTCGCTCGTGGTGGAAGACACGCGAGGGCGCGTGAGCGAGGTGGTCTACCCGTCGCAGGCCCCGCTGGAACGGCGGCTCCAGGCGTTCGCGGTGGACTTCTCGAACGTCGGCGGGATTGGCTCGCTGTTCTCGCAGATGCGCGGTGCCGTGCTGGAGATCGAGACCGCCGCGGGCACGTTCCGCGGACCCCTCACGAGCGTAGATGGCCCAACCGGAGGCGAGAACGATCCGGGCACGCGCCTCACCGTCCTCACCGCCACCGGCCTCCGCACCATCGCGCTGCAAGACGCCCGCCGTGTAGGGATCACCGACCCCGACCTTCGCGCGGAGGTGGAAGGCGCGCTCGCCGCGCTGGCGGAAGGCACCAGCGGGGAGCGGAAGCCCGTCACGGTCCGCTTCCGCGGCGGCAGCTCGCGCTCCGTCCGGCTCGGGTACGTGGTAGAGTCGCCCGTCTGGAAGACGACGTACCGCCTCGTGCTGCCCGCGCGAGGCGAGACCGAGGGCTACCTCCAGGGCTGGGCGGTCGTGGAGAACCCGACGGAGAGCGACTGGGAAGAGGTGTCGCTGGAGCTCGTGAGCGGCCGTCCCATCTCGTTCGAGATGGACCTGTACTCGCCGCGGTACCTCCAGCGCCCGGTCGTGCAGCTCCCGGACGAAGCGGCGGGCGTCGTGCCGCGGACCTACGCGGCGGGCTCGGGCGGCGGGAGGCTCAGCGCCCGGCCCTCCGGCGCTCCGGGCACGATCCGCGGACAGGTGCGCGACGGCTCCACGGGTGAGCCGCTCATCGGCGCGAACGTGCGGTTGGAGGGCACACCGCTCGGTGCCGCGACGGATCGCCAGGGCCGCTTCCAGATCGACGGCGCACCGCGCGAGGGCACCCGAACGCTCACCGTGAGCTATGTCGGGTACGAGTCCACGAGCCGCCGGCTGGACCTCGCTTCTGGGTGGACTGTGGACGCGAGCCTCCAGCCGTCCCGCAACCTCAGCGAAGTCGCCGTCTCCGCCGAGCGTCCCATAATCCAGAACGACGCCATCGGCGCTCCGCGGGCGGTGGCGGGAGAAGCGAGAGCCAACCTCCCGTTGCGCGGGGTCGCGGCCGCAGAACCTGCCCCGCCGCCTCCGCCCATGGCGATCACCGCGGGCGTGGAGTCCAGCGCCGAGGCCGGGCAGCTCGGCGAGCTCTTCGTCTACACCCTCGGCGACGTGTCCATCCCGCGGCGCGGCTCCGCGATGCTGCCCGTCGTGACGGACCCCGTCCGGGCGGAGCGGCTGAGCGTGTTCACGCCGGGCGCCAGCGGGCGGCACCCGCTCCGAGGCGCCCGCCTTCGCAACACGACGGAGAAGCACCTCCGCGGCGGACCCATCACCGTCTTCGACGACGGCTACGCCGGCGACGCCCTCCTCCCGGACCTCCCGCCCGGCGACGACCGCCTCGTGACGTACGCCGTGGACCAGGACGTGCTCGTGGACCCCGTGGACGACGAGACGCGCTCGGGCACGGTGGAATCCGCCAGCCTCGCGGACGGCGTGCTCGTGCTGCAGCGCGAGCGCATCCGGTCGTCGTCGTACCGTGTGGAGAACCGGGGCGAGCGCGAGCGGACGGTGCTGATCGAGCACCCGCGGCTCTCCGGCGGCCGCCTTACCGGCGGTCTGGACGCCGACGAAACGGCGCCCGGGCTGTACCGCCTCCGGCTGGCGGTCGCGCCCGGCGAGACGCGCGAGGCCGCGCCGCTCTCCGAGACCTACCGGATCGGGCAGCTGTCCGGGCCGCGGATCCTCGCGCTCGTGCGCTCCAACGCCGGGCTCTCCTCCGACGTCCGCCGCGCGCTCGAACGCGCCGCCGACCTCGCCGAAGCCGTCGCCGAGGCGGAGCGCCAGCTGGACGTGCTCCGCTCGGAGCGGCAGACCATCGCGCGGGACCAGGACCGCATCCGCGAGAACCTGCAAGCGGTGGACAACGGCACGGACTACGCCCGCCGGCTCCTCCGCAAGCTCAACGAGCAGGAGGACCAGCTGGAATCGCTCGACCGGCGGATCGCGTCGGCGCAGGAGGAGGTGGAGCGGCGCCGCGAGGCGTTCGAGCGGGGCGTCCGCGAGCTTCGCGCGGAGTAGCACAGGCCGCCGGCGCCCTCGTCACGGGGGCGCCCGGCGCGTCTCTACTTCGGCGCCTCCTGCTCCACCACGACGAGCATTGAGGTCCGCCCGCCGCCGTCGGCCGGGTGGAACGCCTCCGTGCGCGTGACCCGCCAGCCGCTGGCCAGGAGGTCGTTGAGTTCGTCCAGATCGGGCTCGCCGCGCTTCTCCAGCGTCACCACGAGGGCCTGCTGGATGGACGGCGTGCCCTCGGCCGTGATGGGGGACGAGCGACGCGCGGACCGGATCGGCGCGATGGTCTCACGCAGGCTTGGAGGCGCGAGCCTCCGGCACCGGGACCGACTCCTTCGGCGCCGGCGCCCGGCTGGCGGGCTCTGGCGGCGGGAGGGGAGCGAACATCACGTCCGAGAGCTGGGCTTCCGCCAGCATCGGATCGGACGCCTGGTCCACGTCCTCGAACAGCGCGGCAAAGGGATTGCTGCTCATGAGACCGGGCTAGGCGGCCTGCGGGGCCGGCTCGTTCTGCTTCGCGCGGGCCTTCTCGAGCGCCTTGGTGAGCGTCCCGATCCGTTCGACGACCTCCTCCGCTAGCGCGGCGTACTCCAGCGCCCCCGGGGTGTTGGCGTCGATCTCAAAAACCGTCTTCCCCTGCAGCGGCGCCGTCTCCAGCTTCGCGTCCGGGTGGATGACCGTCTGAAAGACGCGGGCGCCGTAGCGCTGGCGGATGACCTCGGCGGCCAGCCGCACCTCGCGCTTCTCGACGTCGGCGCGTGTGATGGCGATCCCGAGCACGGGCGCCATCCGGCCCACGCCGCTGTGGATGTGCCGCAGCATCTCGCCGAACGAGATGAGCCCCTCGATGGAGAGGTAGCTCGGCACGACCGGGATGATGAGGGCGTCGCCCGCCATCACCGCGTTGATCGTCAGCAGCGACGCCGAGGGCGGGCAGTCCAGCAGGATCAGGTCGTACTCCTCGCGGGCGGCCGCCAGCGCGGTGCGCAGGCGCGTGACACGGTCCGGGAGGCGGCCGAGGCGCAGGTCCGCGCTCGCGAGGTCCATCGACCCCGGCACGAGGTCCATGTTGGGGACGCGCGTCTGCTTAATGGCGTCGGCCACGTCCACTTCGCCGAAGAGGACCTGCGCCGAGGACACCTTGAGGTCCGCGCGTTTGAGGCCGAGAGCAAGGGACGCGCTCGCCTGCCCGTCGAGGTCGACGATGAGCGTCCGGCGCCCCGAGCGCGCGAACGCGGCCGCGAGGTTCACGCACGTCGTGGTCTTGCCCACGCCGCCTTTGTTCGTGATGACCGGGAGGATCTGGATCATGGGGGGCGATCTCGTAACGCGGGCGGGGACCGCGGTACGCCGAAGGGGGCTGGAGGGGCGATTTCGAACGTCCCGCCCTGTAGGGCAAACGCCGCGCCACTTGGCCTCTCGCACGGGGCGAGGCGCCCACTTTCTCTCCACCGCCGCCCGCTGGCGGCCTGAGCGGGCCAGGGCTCCGGCTGCACACGGCCTTCGTTGCCCCCGGCGGCTCCCGGCGCTAGCTTGCGCGCCATGACGACGTCTGCCCTCCGCGCCTGGACCTGGTGGCACCCTGCACGAGCAGTGGGCGCTCCGGCCCGGCACGCGTAGACGCGCGGCCCCTCACAGACCGAGAGCCCACTGCATCCGCAGCGGGCTTTTTTTATTTCCGTGACTTCCGACGCCTTCCGCGACCTCGTCGCCGAGCACCTCCCCAGCGCCGCCGCCAGCGGCCGGCGGCTCGCCGTGCCCATCTGGCGCCGCCGCTCGGCGGACCTCCTCACGCCCGTCGGCGCGTTCCTCGCGTTGCGCGAGGCGGGCACGTTCGGCTTCCTGCTGGAGAGCGTGGAGGGCGGCGAGCGCCTCGCCCGGTACTCCTTCCTCGGGAAGAACCCGTACCTCGTCGTCGAGAACCGCGGCGCCCGCGCGATGCTCCACCGCCCCGCGGGCGGCTACACGGGAGACGGCGCGCCACACGGCGTGGAGCCCGTCCAGGCCTCCGCGTTCGACGCCCTCGGCGACGTGCTGGACGGCGTGCATCAGGCCCCGGTCCCCGGCCTCCCCCGCCTGACCGGCGGCGCCGTCGGGTTCGTCGGCTACGACGCCGTCCGCCAGCTGGAGTCGCTGCCCATCGGACCGCCGGACATGCTCGGGCTGCCCGACGCCGTCTGGGCCTTCTACGACCTCCTCGCCGCGTTCGACCACGTCCGCCACCAGCTCGTGCTCATGGCGACGGTCTTCGTGGACGAGGACTCCGATCTGGACGCGCTCTACGAGGACGCGCAGGCCCGGCTGGCGGAGCTCGAGAGCGAGATCACGCAGCCCGCGCTCCCCGGCCCCGAGGTCACGCTGACCGGCGAGCCGACCTCCAGCGTCGCCCGCGAGGACTTCGAGGTGGCCGTCCGCCGCGCGCAGGACTACATCCGCGAGGGCGACATCTTCCAGACCGTTCTCTCTCAACGGTTTGCGACGCCGTTCGAGGGCGATTCGTTCAACCTCTACCGCGCCCTCCGGCAGGTCAACCCGAGCCCCTACCTCTTCTACATCGACGTGGACGGGCTGGACGAGCCGGGCGCCGACTTCTCGCTCGTCGGATCCAGCCCGGAAGTCCTCGCGCGGGTGGACCCGCGAGGCCCGAGCCGCCGCGCCGAGGTCCTCCCCATCGCCGGCACACGCCCCCGCGGCGCCACGCCAGACGAGGACCGCCAGCACGAAGAGGACCTCCGCGCCGATCCCAAGGAACGCGCTGAGCACCTCATGCTCGTTGACCTCGGCCGCAACGACCTCGGCCGCGTGGCCGACGTGGGCACCGTCCGCGTGGAGCGTTACGCCGAGGTCGAGCGCTACAGCCACGTCATGCACCTCGTCTCTTCCGTGACGGGCGCCGTCGGCGAGCGCCGCGCGACCGACGTGCTGGCGGCGTGCTTCCCGGCCGGAACCGTGAGCGGTGCCCCCAAGGTTCGCGCGATGGAGATCATCGACGAACTGGAGCCCATCCGTCGCGGACCGTACGCCGGCGCCGTTGGCTACGCCGGGTTCGACGGCGCGCTGGACACCTGCATCGCGATCCGGACCTTCGTCGTCAAAGACCAGACGGCCTACGTGCAGGCCGGCGCCGGCGTCGTGGCCGACAGCGACCCGACCGCCGAGTACCACGAGACCCGGCACAAAGCCGCGGCTCTTCTCCAAGCCCTCCAAACCGCTTCGAGCGACCTGTTGTAACACGGGTCTCGCCCCCTTCGCCCCCGCACCGCCCATGTTTCCTGCCCTTCGCCCCATCCTGAACAAAGGAGGCGCCGGCCGCTACATCTCCCGCGAGGAGTCCGTGGACCGTCTCCAGCCCATCGTTGAGAGCCAGCTGCAGTTGCTCCGCGCGTATGACCACGTCTGCAAGCGGCTGGAGGACGGCACCACCCGCCAGCGCTTCGAGGACGTGGTCCTGCCGAACATCCGCACGGAGCTGAACAAGCTCTACGAGACGGTCTTCTCGCTCGGCGGCTCCGCCCCCACGGGCGCCGCCGCGGAGTGGCGCGTGGACGGTTTCGACGGCTCCGACACCGACATGCTGAAGGCGCTCCTGGAGCGCGACCGCGAGTTCGGCCGGATGCTGACGGAGGAGATGGACGCCGTGCACCACCAGGAGCGCACGCGCGCCATCCTGGGGCACAACGCCGCCAAGGCGGACGACCGGCAGACCATGCTCCGCGCCCTCCTCGCCGACCTCGGGCGGTAGGCGCCGGGCCTCACGCCCGTCCCCTTCTGGACTCCCCCTCTCCGGCTGGCGGCGCCAGTCGGCAGGGCTCACACGCTCCGTTTCAGACGTGACCACCGCAGATCCCGGCGTCCCCTCCCTCCTCTCGGGCATCCAGCCCTCCGGGACGCTCCACATCGGCAACTACCTCGGCGCGATCCGCCAGCACATCGCGAACGCGGCCCAAACCGAGGGCCGCGGCGAGGCGTTCTTCTTTATCGCCAACTACCACGCGCTGACCACCCTCCGCGACGCCGAGCGCCTCCGCCAGCTCTCGTTCGACGTCGCGCTGGACTACCTCGCGCTCGGGTTCGACCCGGCGAAGGCCCGCCTCTTCCTCCAGAGCGACGTGCCCGAGGTGACGGAGCTGACCTGGGTCTTCCTCACGCTCACGCCGGTCAGCCAGCTGGAGAAGGGCGTCTCGTACAAGGACAAGGTGGCGCAGGGGCTCTCCGCGAACGGCGGCCTCCTCTGCTACCCCATCCTCCAGGCCGCGGACATCCTCGCCTACGGCGATCCCCGCCAGCCCGTGCTCGTGCCGGTCGGCGCGGACCAGAAGCAGAACGTCGAGATCGCGCGCGACCTCGCGATGCGGTTCAACCACACGTTCGCGACCGAGGACGCACCCGTCCTGCCGGTCCCGGAGCACGTGATCCAGGAGGAGGTGGCCGTGGTGCCCGGCACAGACGGCCGGAAGATGTCGAAGAGCTACGGCAACACGATCCCCATCTTCGCCGAGGGCAAGCCGCTCAAGAAGACCGTCATGTCCATCGTGACGGACTCCACGCCGCTGGAGGAGCCGAAGGACCCGGAGGCGGACAACGTGTTCGCGCTCATCCGGCTGTTCGGGACGGAGGCGGAGCGCGAGGAGATCGCGGCGAGCTACCGCGCGGGCGGCTACGGCTACGGCCACGCCAAGAAGGCGCTCCTGGAAATGCTCAACCGCGAGTTCGGCGAGGCCCGCGAGCGCCGCCGCCAGCTGGCGGAGCGCCCGGACGACGTGTGGGACGTGCTCCGCGAGGGGGCGACCGCCGCTCGCGCCGCCGCGTCCGCCACCCTCGCGCGCGTCCGCGAGGCGACCGGCCTCGTCACCACCCTCGACCGCTAGCGCCCGCTTCCCCCACTCCGATGATCCTCGTCGTCGATAACTACGACTCGTTCACGTACAACCTCGTCCACCTCGTGGGCGCGGAGACCGACGACTACCGGGTCGTACGGAACGACGACCTCGGCGTGGAGGACGTGCGCCAGCTCGCGCCCGCGGGCATCCTCCTCTCGCCCGGCCCCGGCCGCCCCGCCGAGGCCGGCATCACCGAAGGGCTCATCCGCCAGCTCGGCGAGACGACGCCCATCTTCGGCGTCTGCCTCGGGATGCAGGCCATCGGCGAGGTCTACGGCGGCGACGTGGTCCACGCGCCGGAGCTCATGCACGGCAAGACCAGCACCGTCCGCCACGACGGCACCGGCGTCTTCGCCGATGTCCCGCAGGACTTTACGGCCACCCGCTACCACTCGCTCGTCGTGGACCGCGCCACGCTCCCCGACGCGCTGGCGGTCACGGCGGAGAGCACGGACGCGGCCCCGGGCTCCGGCCCCATCATGGGGCTCCGCCACCGCCGGTTCCCCGTCTGCGGCGTCCAGTTCCACCCGGAGTCGGTCCTGACCACGGAGGGCCCGCGGATCGTGCGCAACTGGGTGCGGGCGGCGCTATCCGGTTCGGGTTCCGAGTTGGGAGTTCCGAGTTCCGAGTGATGGCGACGGTTCAACGGTTCGAGGATCTCACGGCTTGGCAGCTCGCGCGGGAGTTGAACCAGAAGGTCTACGCCCTGTCGGCTGGCGGAGCGTTCGGGCGAGACGTCGCGCTACGGGACCAGATCCGCCGGGCGTCTATCTCTGTCTCTTCTAACGTGGCCGAAGGCTTCGAGCGCCGATCGCCCGCCGACTTCGCACGCTTCCTGACCATCGCGAAAGCCTCGGCGGCGGAAGGCCTTTCACAACTGTATCTCGCGCTCGATCTCGGCTACCTCACCCCCGACGACTTCTCGTCCGTCTCCGAGCACCTCGATCAGACAACGAGAACCATCGCCGGGCTCATCCGCTACTTGCGCTCAGACCGTGGGCGCGTCGCCAGAGAACCCGACGCCCCGTACGACCTCCACCCGGAACCCGGAACTCAGAACTAGGAACCCCCAGATGAAACCCCTCCTCCAAGCCATCGCCGAGGGCGAGACGCTGACCCAGGCGCAGGCCGAGAGCGCGATGCACCTCATGCTCCGCGGCGAGGCCTCGCCGGAGCAGATCGCCGGGCTCCTGCTCGGGCTCCGCTCGCGCGGCGAGACCGTGGACGAGCTGACCGGGTTCACCCGCGTGATGCGCGAGTACGCCGTGCCCGTGGAGACCGGCGACCTCAACCCCATCGACCTATGCGGGACGGGCGGCGACCACTCCGGATCGTTCAACATCTCCACCGCCGCCAGCTTCGTGGCCGCCGGCGCGGGCGTGCCCGTGGCGAAGCACGGCAACAAGGGCGTGAGCTCCTCCAGCGGCTCCGCCGACGTGCTGGCGGCCCTCGGCGTCCGCGCCGACCTCGACGCCGCCGGCGTGGAGCAGTGCCTCCGCGAGACCGGCATCGCGTTCCTCTTCGCGCCGCAGTTCCACCCCGCGTTGACGCACGTCATGCCCGTCCGGCGGGCGCTCGGCGTGCGGACCTTCTTCAACATCCTCGGGCCGCTCTGCAACCCCGCCCGCGTCCGCCGCCAGCTCATCGGGGCGTTCTCCGACGAGACGGCGCGGATGATGGCCGAGATCCTCCTCCGGCTCGGCTCCGAGCACGTCGTGGTGGTCTACGCGCACGACGGGCTGGACGAGCTCTCCACCACCTCCCCGACGACCGTCTACCAGACCGGCTCCCACGCCTACGGCGGCGGGATGCTGGAGCAGACCGTCGTGCCAGAGAAGTTCGGCCTCGCGCGGGTGAGCGCGGCGGCGCTCCAGGGCGGCACGCCCGAGGAGAACGCCCAGATCGTGCGCGACGTGCTGAGCGGCACGCCCGGCCCCCAGGCCGACATCGTGCTCCTGAACGCGGCCTACGCCCTCCTCGCCTCCGGCGAGTTCGACGGGCTGGACGCCGCGCTGGAAGCGGCGCGCGAGAGCATGGCCGGCGGCGGCGCCCTCGCCAAGCTCGACGCGCTGGCGGAGGCCACCCACGACCTCGCGACGGCATGAGCATCCTCGACACCCTCGTCCAGGCCTCGCGCGAGGCTGCGGAACGGCGCCAGGCGCTCATCCCGCTCGCGGCGCTCCAGCAGCGGAGCGCCTTCCACGCCCCCACCCTCTCGCTCCGCCGCGCGCTCAAGCGGCCGGACGGCCTCGCGTTCATCGCCGAGTGCAAAGCCGCCAGCCCGAGCGAGGGCCCCATCCGGCAGGAGTACCACCCCGCGCAGCACGCCCGCGCCTACAAAAACGCCGCCGCCAGCGCGATCTCGGTCCTGACCGAGGAGAGCCGGTTCGGCGGCTCGCTGGAGCACCTCGCGAAGGTCCGCACCGAGGTGGACCTCCCACTCCTGCGCAAGGACTTCCTCACGATCCCCTACCAGATCGCCGAGGCCCGCGCGTTCGGCGCCGACGCCGTGCTGCTGATCGCCGCCGCGCTCGACGCGCCCCGGCTGGCGGAGCTCGTGGACGCGGCGCACCGCCTCGGGCTGGGCGTTCTTCTCGAGGTCCACAGCGAGGCCGAGGCCGAGATGGCCGACTCCGCCGTGGACCTCGCGACCATCGAGGCCGTCGGCGTCAACCACCGCGACCTCAAAACGTTCGAGGTGGACCTCGGGCTCTCCGCCCGCATCCTCCCGCACCTCCCGGTGCAGACCGCGCGCGTCGCCGAGAGCGGCGTGCACTCCGGAGCCGACGCCGCCCGCCTCCGCCAGTCGGGCGCGGACGCCGTCCTCGTGGGCACCTCGCTCATGCGCCAGCCCGACCCCGGCGCGGCCCTCGCGCGCCTCCGCCGCGAGACCGCCATCGCGCTCGCTTCGGGCGTGGAGTCTGCCGTCGCGAGTTCGTAGCCCCGTTTCCATCGCCCCCACCATGAACGCAGAACCCGAATCCCCGACCGCGACCCGCGTCAAGATCTGCGGCATCACGCGGCTGGAAGACGCGCGCTACTGCGCGGCCGTCGGCGCGGACTACCTCGGCTTTATCCAGCACGAGGAGAGCCCGCGCTACGTGGACCCACGGACCGCGAAAGAGATCATGGAATGGTCCGTCGGGCCGGAGCCGGTGGGCGTGTTCGTCAACCGCGAGGCGCAGGACGTGATCGACACGTGCGCGGCGGGCGGCTTCACCCACGCGCAACTCCACGGCCACGAGACGCCCGAGACGTGCGCCGCCGTGCGCCAGGCCGGGCTGACCGTCATCAAATCCATCCAGGTCGTCTCGGACGCCGCGGCGGAGAGCCGTACCGCGGATCGGTGGACCACCTCCTGCTGGACACGCACCACACGAGCCTGTGGGGCGGCACGGGCGAGAGCTTCAACTGGCGCCTCGCGCGGCAGGTCGCCCGCGAGTGGGAGCTCTTCCTCGCCGGCGGCATCTCCGCCGAGAACGTCGCCGAGGCCATCCAGACGATGCGCCCGTTCGCCATCGACCTCTCGTCCAGCCTCGAAGAGTCCCCCGGCGTCAAAGACTTCGACAAGCTGGCGGACTTCTTCGACGCGTTCCGCGCCGCGCTCGGCACCGAGGGCAGCGGCTCCCCTACCTCCGCCTGACCAGACCGCGTTCGTTCCCCGCGACCGCCCCGTCCCCATGCTCGCCCCAGCAGAGTCCCCCCGCCCCTCCGCACTCCCCGACGAGCGCGTCCGCTTCGGCGCCTTCGGCGGCGCCTTCGTGCCCGAGATCCTCCAGCCCGTTCTGCTGGAGGTCCGCGAGGCGTGGCGCGAGATCCAGGACGACGCCGCGTTCTGGGACGAGCACCGCCGCCTCCTCCGCGATTACGTGGGCCGCCCCACCCCGCTGAGCCGCGCCGACCGGCTGGCGGAGCGCAGCGGCGGGGGCGTGACGGTCTACCTCAAGCGTGAGGACCTCTGCCACACCGGCGCGCACAAGATCAACAACGCCATCGGGCAGGTGCAGCTGGCCATCCGGATGGGCAAGACGCGGATCATCGCCGAGACCGGCGCCGGCCAGCACGGCGTGGCGACGGCCACGGCCTGCGCCCTCTTCGGGATCGAGTGCGTGGTCTACATGGGCGAGGAGGACATCGCGCGGCAGCACCTCAACGTGCAGCGGATGCGGCTCCTCGGCGCCGAGGTCCGCCCCGCCACCTCCGGCTCCCGAACGCTCAAGGACGCCACCAACGAAGCCTTCCGCGACTGGGTCAGCAACCCGCACGACACGCACTACGTCATCGGCTCGGTCGTGGGCCCGCACCCGTACCCGGCGCTCGTGCGCGATTTCCACCGCATCATCGGCGAGGAGACGCGCCGCCAGCTGGCGGAGGCCGAGGGCCGCGAGACGCCAGACGCGATCGTGGCCTGTGTGGGCGGCGGGAGCAACGCCATCGGCATCTGGGCCCCTTTCGTGGACGACGCCGAGGTCCGGCTCGTCGGCGCGGAGGCCGCGGGCGAGGGCCTCGCGCCCGGCCAGAAGCACGCCGCGACCCTCGCGAAGGGCTCCATCGCCGTCTTCCACGGCTCGCGCTCCTTCCTCCTGCAGGACCACGACGGGCAGGTCATCGAGCCGCACTCCATCTCGGCCGGCCTGGACTACCCCGGCATCGGCCCGGAGCACGCCTACCTCTCGGACTCCGGCCGTGTGGACTACCGCCCCGTCACGGACGACGAGGCGCTGGCGGGCGTGCGCCTGCTCAGCGAGACCGAGGGCATCATCCCCGCGCTCGAGACCGCGCACGCCGTGGCGCTCCTCCCCGCGCTGGCGGAGGAGATGGGCGAGGGCGTGATCGTGCTCAACTGCTCCGGCCGCGGCGACAAGGACATGGAGACCATCACCGCCCGGCTGGCGGACGACCCGAGCGAGGCATGAGCGAGACCCCCAACCGACTCACCGGGCACCTCGGCGCGCTCCGCCAGCGCGGCGAGACCGCGCTCGGCCTCTTCCTCACCGCCGGCTACCCGTCGCCGGAGGCCACGCTGGACATCCTCCTCGAAGCTGACGCCGGCGGCGCCGACTTTATCGAGCTCGGGATGCCATTCTCGGACCCGGTCGCGGAGGGGCTGCCCATCCAGCAAGCGTCTGAGCGCGCCCTCGCGGCGGGCATGGATATGGAAGGCGTCTTCGCCATTGCCGAGGGCTTCCGCCAGCGGAGCGAGACGCCCCTCCTCCTGATGGGCTATGCGAACCCCGTCCTCCGCTTCGGGGTGAGCGACTTTTGCGCGCGCGCGCAGTCTGCGGGCGTAGACGGCCTCATCCTCCCGGACCTCCCCCCCGAGGAGGCCGACGAACTGGACGAGGCCGCCGCCACCCACGCCCTCACCACGGTCTACCTCGTCGCCCCCAACACCGCGCCCTCGCGACGGGGTTCGTCTACGCGGTCTCTCAGGCCGGACTCACTGGGGCCGCTCTCGCGGACCGGGACGCCACCGCCGCCTACCTCGCGCGGACCCGCGAGGCCGTCCACGCCGCGGGCCTCCCGATGTGCGTCGGCTTCGGGATCCGCACGCCGGACGACGCGGCCCGCCTCGGCGCCGAAGCGGACGGCGTCATCGTGGGGAGTGCACTCATCCGCCTGGCGGACGACCTTTGGTCCGGAGACTCCACCGATTCCCAACGCCTCGCGCGTATTCGCGAGTGGGCGGCCGCGTTGAAAGCGGGAGCCACACGACACGACGCATGATCCGACCCCTCACCCTCGCGCTCGCCGGGCTGGCGGCACGCTGCTCGGATGCAGTGACCAGCCGCTCGTCGGCCTCCCCACCGCTACTGGCCCCGCCCCGGAAGTGCTCGTCGTCTCCGACTCCACCACGTGGAACGGGATCGTCGGCGACGCCGTGCGCGAGGTCATCGCGCAGCCGATCCCCACGCTGCCCAACCAGCAGGCTTTCCTCCGGCCCCGGTTCCAGCAGCTGGAGCCCAACCTGCTCGCCACCATCCGCAAGACGAAGAACGTCCTCTTCATCGCGCCGATCGACGTGGAGACGCCCATCGGGGACTACCTCCGCGCGCGCATCCCCGAGGGCCAGCAGGACGCGCTCACGAGCGGGCGATCCGTGGCCGTCACCGTGCGCGAGGACCTCTGGGCCAACGGGCAGGTCGTCGTCACCGCGACGGCCGCGACGGACACCCTCCTCGCCCAGGCCATCCTGGACCGCGCGGACTCCCTCCGCTCCGTCTACGACGCCAACGCGCTGGAGTGGACGCTGACCAACATGTTCGACCGCGCGCAGCAGACAGAGATTGAGGCCGAGCTGATGGCGACGAACGGATGGACCGTCAACATCCAGCACGACTACCTCAAGGTCCAGGACACGACCGTGACTGCCGACGGCCGCACCGGCGAGTTCGTCCGCTTCCGCCGCGTGGTCCCAGAGACCTGGCGTGACTTCTTCGTCTTCGCGCAGGACGGCGTCTCCGAGTTGCCCTCCACCGCAGAGATCGACGCGCTCACGGACGACCTGCTGGCGACGTTCGCCCGCGGCGAGATCGACTCCTCGTTCGTGCAGCTGGACCCGCGGCGTCCGGTCCGCCGAGACACCGTCCAGATCAACGGCCGGACGGCGCGCGAGACCCGCGGCCTCTGGCGCATGGTCAACTACCCGATGGGGGGCGCCTACATCCGCTACGCCTTCGTGGACGAGGCCACGGACCGCCTGTTCGTCTACTACGGGATGGTGTTCTCGCCCGTCCCGCGCTACGACAAGCGCGAGTTCCTCCGCCAGATGGAGGCCATCGCGACCACCTTCCGCACGCAAGCAGACGAGCCGCAGGCGGCCGCAGCGGGCTGATCTCGCCCGATCTTCCCCGCACCCGCCCGGCCTCCGGGCCACCTTCCCGCGAACCCCTCCCCTGCCCCATGCCCCGGCTCCTCGACCTCTGCTACGGCCGCTCCGGTGATAAGGGCGACGCTGTCAACGTCGGCCTTATCGCGCGCGACCCCGCCCACTACGAGTTCCTCCGCCAGACGGTCACGGCCGACAAGGTGAAGGCCCACTTCGGCCCGCGGGTAGAGGGCGAGGTGGAGCGGTTCGAGCTCCCGAACCTCTCGGCGCTCAACTTCCTCCTCCACGGCGCGCTCGGCGGGGGCGGAACGGTCTCGCTCAAGCTGGACGCGCAGGGCAAGACCTACGCCGCGCACCTCCTCCGCATGGAGGTCCCCGCTCCGGACGCCGCGTGAGCCGCCCCGTCTCGGGTCTTCTCACCGCCGCGCTGGCGCTCGCGCTGGGTGCGTGCGGCGAGCCCCAGGACCTTGAGACACTCGCGCTCCGCGACTCGTCACTGGTCCCCATCACCGCGGACCTCCACCTCGCGGACGCGCGCGCCGAGGCGACGGGCGAGCCCCGCGACAGCCTTCACCGTGCCGCCCTCGACGGCCACGGCCTTGACTCGTCGGCGTTCGCGGAGCGACTGGCGGACGCGACACGCACCGCGGCAGACGCGGCCGCGTTCTACCGCGCCGTCACCGACCACCTCCAGACCACCGTCGTCCAGACGGAAGACTCCCTCTCCCCATGATCCAGGTTTTCACGACGGGCGGCACCATCGACAAGGTCTACTTCGACGCGAAGAGCGAGTACGCCGTCGGTGAGCCACTCGTGGCGGAAATCCTCGAGACCGCCGGCGTCCAGATCCCGTTCGAGGTCGAGGTCCTCATGCGGAAGGACAGCCTGGAGATCACTGACGAGGACCGCCAGTCGATGGCGGTGAGCATCGCGAGCTGCGAGGCGCAGCGCGTCCTCGTCACGCACGGCACCGACACCATGGCGCAGACGGCCCTCGCGGTCTCGGACGAGCTCCTCAACCGCTCCGGTGACGCCGGCTTCGTCAAGACC
>LWDU01033653.1_pt1 | contig 17670 bp, 19 predicted proteins | sample 727161 | NCBI WGS metagenome assembly LWDU01 (sample SAMN04566230, study PRJNA314399) | hydrothermal vent metagenome | isolation source: deep sea hydrothermal plume seawater | place: Mexico: Gulf of California, Guaymas Basin | collected 2004-07-11
CATTAGATTCAAAAATTACAGCGTTTAAACTATTTTCTACTAAAAATTTTTCATATTTTGTTCTTGAAAATTTTTCATCTTTTTTGAAATTATTTTCATTTTTTATAAGAGTGCTTAAGGATTTATCAGAAAGAATTATATCAAAGTCATCTATTTCATGAACAATCAATTTTTCACCAATAAAATTAGATAAATATATTTGAATTTTATTAATATTTCCCATGTCTTCTTCTGTTGCACGGAATTTCAAAAAATCTGCAAACTCTTGTGTTGAAATTTTATTTTTTCCAATTTCAACTATTACATTTAAATTACCACTAGTGAAAAGTGGACCCATTCCCCAAAACACAAAAGGAATAGCTACTATAAACAAAAAAACCTTTGAATATACAGATTGTGAAAATTTTCTAATTGAACTAAGCATTTTTAAATATAATTTTTTTATTCTATTGTTATATAATTAGATACTCTATAAATTAAATTTTAAAACATGACAAATAAATTAAAGTATTTTGTTGGTAATTGGAAAATGTTTGGTGATATAGGCTCTATTAAGATCCTTCATCAAATATCTCGTTTTTGTGTTAAATTTAAAAAAAAAGTAAGAAAAAATAAAATTATCATATGTGTACCAAATACGTTAATTTATCCTTTTAAGAAAAAAGTCCAATCAAACATTATTTCTATAGGTGCACAAAACTGCCATCATCATCCATCTTATGGGGCATTCACAGGCTCAGTTAACGCATTAATGCTTAAAAACATTGGAGCAGAATATGTAATATTAGGACATTCTGAAAATAGATCTAAAGGAGAGTCTATAAGCTTGATTAAAAAAAAAATTCAAACTTCATTAAATATAAAGCTGAATGTTATTTTTTGCATAGGAGAAACTCTCAAAGAAAAAAATAAAAAAAAAACTTTTTCAGTTCTTAGGAAGCAAATAAAAGGATCGATAGAAAAAAAATTTAATCTTAATAAAATTATTATAGCTTATGAGCCAATCTGGTCTATTGGAACTGGAAAGATTCCTTCTGTCCATGATTTAAATAAAACATTCAAATTTATTAAAAATGAATTTAAAAAAAGTTTTAGATCAAAAACACTACCTACGGTTTTGTATGGAGGATCTGTAAATGATAAAAATATCGGGATTCTTTCATCAATTTCTGAAATAGATGGTTTTTTAGTAGGTGCTGCCTCGAGATCACCTAAAAAATTTATTGATATAATAAAAAATTACTATAAATAACACTCATGGAAAGTTTCATTTTAATTTTAAATATCATCATAGCTGTTTTACTCGTTATTTCGATTTTACTCCAAAAGTCTGAAGGTGGAGCTTTAGGTTTAGGAGCTTCCCAGGATAGCTTTATATCATCGAGGTCAGCAGGCAACTTTTTAACTAAAACTACAGCTATATTGGCTACTTTATTTATTTTCTCGAGTATATTTCTAACAATTTTATCTCAAAATGAAATTTCTACATCTTCAGTTTTAGAAAAAGTTGAGGAAAAACAAGATTCTTCAGAACCAGAAATTCCAAAATCAGATCAATAATTTATCTTTAATTTTTTTTATAAATCCATTATATTGTTCTTCCATGGCGCGATACATCTTCGTAACTGGCGGCGTGGTCTCATCACTTGGAAAAGGATTATCATCTGCTTCTTTAGCTTCTCTGCTTCAGCTTAGAGGTTTTAAAGTTAGAATTAGAAAATTAGATCCTTATTTGAATGTTGATCCAGGCACAATGAATCCTTTTCAACATGGAGAAGTTTATGTAACAGATGACGGTGCAGAAACTGATTTAGATATAGGACACTATGAAAGATTCACAGGAATTTCTGCTACTAAATCAGATAATATTACAACAGGTGGAATTTATAGTGAAATAATAAAAAAAGAAAGGAAGGGAGATTATTTAGGAGGAACAGTCCAAGTCGTACCACATGTTACCGATCGAATAAAAAAATTTATATCTAATAATGTAAAAAATGAAGATTTTATAATTTGTGAAATTGGTGGAACGGTTGGTGATATTGAAAGCTTACCTTTTCTAGAAGCTATAAGACAGTTTTCAAATGATGTAGGAAAAAAAAATAGCTTATTTATCCATTTAACTTTAGTTCCTTATTTAAAAGCTTCTGGTGAACTTAAAACGAAACCAACACAACATTCAGTTAAGGAATTAAGAAGTCTAGGAATCCAACCTGATATTATAATTTGTAGATCAGAAAAAAAAATTCCAGAGAATGAAAGAAAAAAAATATCTTTATTTTGTAATGTAGAATTTCAAAATGTTATTGAAACTATTGATGTAAGAACAATTTATGAAGCACCAATTAGTTTCTACAAAGAAAAGCTTGATGAAAGAGTTTTGACTTACTTTAATATTAAAAAGAAGAAAGAACCAAATTTAGCGAAATGGAAAAAAATAACTTCCAATGTTTTGGGTTCTAGAAAAAGTGTGAACATAGCAATTATAGGAAAATATGTTAATTTAAAAGACGCTTACAAATCAATAGATGAAGCTTTAGTACACGGAGGTATATATAACAATCTTAAAGTTAACCTTACAAGGATTGATTCTGAAAATTTAAAAATTAAAAACATAAAGCCTAGTTTAAAAAACATTTCAGGAGTGCTGATTCCTGGAGGATTTGGCAAAAGAGGTAGTGAAGGAAAAATTGCTGCCATAAAATACGCAAGATTAAATAATATACCTTTTTTTGGAATTTGTTTTGGAATGCAAATGGCTATAATTGAGGCTGCAAGGAATTTATTAAATATCAAAGATGCTTCTACTAGTGAGTTTGGTAATAATTGTACACCAGTAGTTGGACTGTTAGAAGAATGGCAAAAAGGAAAAAAAATATTTAAAGGAAGTTCAAAAAACTTAGGTGGTACTATGAGATTAGGTTTATATGATGCGGTATTAAAAAATAATTCATTAATATCTAAAATATATTCAGTTAAAAAGATTAAAGAAAGACACAGACATAGATATGAAGTAAATTTAAAGTATAAAGAGAAATTCGAAAAAAAAGGATTAATTTTCTCCGCATTATCTCCAGACGGTTCATTGCCAGAAATTATAGAATTAAAAAATCACCCATGGTTTGTTGGTGTTCAATTTCATCCAGAATTTAAATCAAGACCTTTTAATCCTCATCCGTTATTTGCATCTTTTATTAATGCCGCTGAAAAAAACAAAGGAAAAATTTAATGAAAAGTAAAATAATTAAATGTGGAAATTTAAGAATATCTAATTCTAAAAGATTTACTCTTATAGCTGGCCCATGCCAATTAGAAAACGAAGCGCATGCAATTAATGTTGCTGAAGAACTTAAACGAATGACTAATAAACTGGGTATAGGTTTAATTTACAAAACATCTTTTGATAAAGCTAACAGAACTAGCCTAAAAGGAAAAAGAGGTAAAGGTTTAGAAAAATCTTTACCAATCTTTGATAAAATTAGAACAGATCTAAAAATACCTGTTTTAACAGATATTCACACTATAGATCAGTGTGAAATAGTTTCTAAACATGTAGATGTTTTACAAATACCAGCCTTTTTGTGCAGACAGACTGACTTATTGGTAGCCGCAGCTAAAACAGGAAAAATTGTTAATATAAAAAAGGGTCAATTTTTAGCCCCCTGGGATATGGTTAATGTAACAAAGAAAATTGAAAATTCTGGAAATGAAAAAATCCTGGTAACAGAAAGAGGTGCTAGCTTTGGTTATAACACTTTAGTTTCAGATATGAGATCGTTACCTATAATGGCAAAAAATGGTTATCCCGTTGTTTTTGATGCAACTCACTCTGTACAACAACCTGGTGGCATGGGAGACAAAAGTGGAGGGCAAAGAGAATTTGTAGAGTATCTTGCGCGTGCAGCAATAGCTGTAGGTGTTGCTGCGATATTTATTGAAACCCATCCGGATCCTGACAACGCACCTTCAGACGGACCTAATATGGTTCCGTTATCAAAAATGGAAAATTTATTAAAACAACTGCTGGCAATAGATAATTTAATTAAAAATGACAAAGATCAGTAAAATCATAGGTAGACAGGTTTTTGATAGCAGGGGAAACCCAACGGTAGAAGCTGAAATTTTTTTAAATAGTGGCGAAAGAGCAACAGCAATAGTTCCGTCTGGAGCTTCTACGGGTACCTATGAGGCGTTTGAATTAAGAGATAAAGATAATAAAAAATACTTAGGGAAAAGTGTTTTTACAGCTGTTGAAAACATAAATAAAAAAATATCTAAAAATTTAAACAGCTTCGATATTTTTGACCAAAGAAAAATAGATAAAGCATTAATAGATATAGATGGAACAGAGAATAAAAGTAAACTAGGAGCAAATTCAATTTTAGCTGTATCAATAGCAGCAAGTAAATTAGCAGCTAAGTATAAAAAAATTTCTCTATTTAAATATCTAGGTGGCTCTAATGCTTGTCAGTTACCTATACCATTAATGAATATAATTAATGGTGGAGCCCATGCAAACAATTCCTTAAAAATACAAGAATTCATGATCAGACCTGAAAATGCCAAAACATTTTCAGAAGCAGTAAGAATGTGCTTCTTAGTAATTCAAAATTTAAAAAAAATTATAAGTTCAAAAAACTTTTCAACTACAGTTGGTGATGAAGGTGGATTTGCCCCATCATTAAATAATAATGAAGATGCAATAGAGCTTATTTTAACATCTATTGAAAAATCTGGTTTTAAACCCGGTGAAGATATTTCTATATGTTTAGACGTTGCATCAAACGAATTATTCAAAGATGGAAAATACTCTATTAGATCTTCAAATTTTGAAACATCAAAAATTACAATTGATTATTATTTAAATCTTATAGATAAGTACCCTATCAAATCTATAGAAGATCCTTTTTCAGAAAATGATTGGGCTTCTTGGATTAATTTAATGAAACTTTTAAAAACAAATAATAAGAACACACAAGTTGTTGGAGATGATCTTTTTGTTACTAACAAAGTTAGACTTGGAAAAGGCATTAAAGAAAAGGCAGCAAATGCAATATTAATAAAACCCAACCAAATAGGAACTTTAACGGAAACTTTTGATGTTATTAAGATGGCACAAAAAAATGGATACAAAACAATTATTTCACACAGATCAGGTGATACTGAAGACACATTTATTGCTGATTTGGCTGTTTCGACAAATTCATCACAAATTAAGACCGGATCATTAGCAAGGTCTGAAAGAGTGGCTAAATACAATCGTTTAATTAGGATAGAAGAGGAACTTGGAAATTCTTCAAAAATGGCTAAAGTTTAATAAAAATGAAATTTATAAAAGCAATTAGTAAAAAAAAGTTTTTTATCATCAGCACAATTCTGTTCTCTTATACTATCCTCAATTTTTTAGAGGGAGAAAGAGGCCTTATTTCATTTTATAATAATAAAAAAATGATGAAAAATCTTGAAAATGAGAAAATTATTTTAATTGAAGAATTAAAATTAATAGAGAAAAAAAATAGGCTTTTAACAGATACGATTGATATTGATTATTTAGAAACTTTGTATAGACAAAAATTTATGGTTGGTAAATCTAATGAGAAAATTTATAAAATTAACTAAATGATTATTCGTCATCCTGAAAAAGTAAATAATTTTTCCACCCCAATAAAAAAAAAACCTAAATGGATAAGAACAAAAATTCAAAATTCACAAAATTATTTTAAAACTTTATCAGTTGTTAACTCAAAAAAGTTGCATACGGTTTGTCAAGAAGCAGCTTGCCCAAATATTACTGAATGTTGGAGCAAAAGACATGCGACGTTTTTGATAATGGGAGATATATGCACAAGAGCTTGCTCTTTTTGTAATGTCAGAACTGGTAAACCAAATTCTCTAGATCCTTTTGAACCATCAAGAATAGCTCTAGCAACAAAAGAGCTAAATTTAAAACATGTTGTGATTACATCTGTAGACAGGGATGATTTAGATGATGGCGGTGCTAATCATTTTTCTGAAGTTATTTTAGAAACTAAAAAAATAAATCAAGGTACAACTATTGAGGTTTTGACACCAGATTTTTTAAGAAAAGAAAAAGCGTATAAAAAAGTTGTTGTCGCTAATCCTGATGTCTTTAATCATAATATTGAAACCGTCCCGAGCTTATATAGAAGTGTTAGACCTGGATCAAGATATTTTGCCTCAGTTGATTTGTTAAAATCTGTTAAAGAAATTAACAAAACAATATTTACTAAATCAGGAATCATGTTAGGTCTTGGAGAAACTAGAGATGAGGTGCTTCAAGTGATGGACGATTTACTATCTGCAAATGTAGATTTCCTAACTATAGGACAATACTTGCAGCCAACACCCAAGCACTATCCATTAAAACGATATGTCCATCCAGATGAATTTCAAGAATTTAAAAGTATAGCGTTATCAAAAGGTTTTTTAATAGTATCTTCTTCACCTCTTACAAGATCATCCTATCATGCGGATGATGATTTTTCTAAAATGAAAAAATTGAGAGTGAAACAATCTCAATGCCATCAACCTCAATAAAAAAAAAAATAGCCTGTTCTAAAGAAAATTTAATTAAAATGGTCCTCGATATTGAAAAATATCCAGAATTTGTTCCCTGGTGTATTAATGGAAAAATTTATGAAAAGATAGACAAAGGTGATAATATTGAAATTATAGCAGACCTCACTATTGGTAAAAAATTTTTAAACCAAACATATAAAAGTTTTGTTGTTTACAAAAAAAGAGAGGACTTAATATTAGTAACAAACATAGGTGGTCCTTTACAACATTTAGAAAACAAATGGTTATTTAGACATACAGATAATGGTAGCGAAGTAGATTTCAAAGTAGATTTTGAGCTAAAAAATAAAATACTAAACCTACTAATGATCAAGTCTTTTGATATCGGATTAGCTAAGATCGCTAACGCATTTGAAAAGAGGGCAAATGATTTATTTAATAGAATTAAAAATTAATTTTAAAGATTTTTTAACTGTTGCTTTCTGTATGTAAATACGTCCTTTATCTTGAAAAAAATTTTTTATAATAGTAATTTTATTACCATTTTTAAAACCTATAAATACTAAACCAACTGGTTTCTTTTTTGATCCACCGCCAGGTCCAGCAATACCTGTAATTGTCAAAGCTATTCGTGTTTTGCTAATTTTACTCAAGTTTTTAAGCATAGATAGGCAAACTTTTTCACTTACAGAGCCATATTTCTTGATTACATCTTTTGGAACCCTAAGAACTTTGACCTTAGATTTATTCGAATACGTGACTAATCCAAGATTAAAAATAGAAGAAGATCCTTTAATAGAAGTTAATGAGCTAGCTAAAAGACCGCCAGTACAAGATTCAGCGGTAGAAATTGTTAATTTTTTTTTAATTAATTTTTTTACAACTTTATTGCATAATAGATTCATAATTTACCACCTATATAAAAAAATAATGTACTTAAAATAATAATTGTAAACACACCAGCAATGATATCATCAAGCATTATTCCCAAAGCACCCTTAACATTTTTATCTACATAACCGACTAGTAAAGGTTTCCATATGTCAAAAAATCTAAAAAGAACAAACGCAAATATACAGTAATATAATTTTTGAGTAGGATACAAAGTCTCATAAACTGGGATTGCAATTAATGTTAGCATTTGCCCAACAACTTCATCAATTACTATTTCTTTGGGATCTTCGGAATTAAATTCTTCATAAGAAGAATTAATTGCTACAAAAGAATATATAAATATTATTAAAGTAGATAAAAAAATAATTGATAGACTAACAAAATTTATTAATATTAAAAAAAGCGCGCATGTAATGAAAGAAGCTATAGTTCCAGGAGCATACTTAATATTACCAATTTTAAAAAAGGTTAAAAAAAATAAATTAATTTTTTTATTCATAACTTGATACTGAAACAATAACTTCAGATGCAATAGCTTTTTCTTTTCCAATTATCCCAAGTTTCTCAGTTGATTTTCCTTTTATATTTATTTGATCAACTTTTACATCACATATTTTACTTATAACAAAGAGCATTTGTTTTGAATATTTATTAATTTTAGGCTTTTGTGCAATAATATTAATATCAATATTATTAATAAAGTATTTATTATCTGAAATTAATTTAATTACCTTTTTAAGCAATTTCGTTGATCTAATATTTTTAAATTTTTTATTTTTATCAGAAAATAACATTCCAATATCTCCTACCCTGCATGCACCTAACAGCGCATCTATTAAAGCATGCAGAACTGGGTCTGCATCAGAATGGCCATCTAGACCCATCTTAAATGGAATTTTAACTCCTCCTAAATAAAGTTTTCTGTATTTAACTAACTTATGAATATCAAAACCTATTCCAAAATATGTTTTTAATTTATTAATAGATTTAAACACATCAAGATCTTCTTTATCAGTAATTTTAATATTTTTTTTGCTACCAGTTATTATTTTTACTTTTTCATTATCTTTTGTAAATAATGAGGCATCATCATCAATTATCATGTTTTCACTTTTTTTATGTTTTTCGTATATTTTTTTAAATGTAAAACCTTGTGGTGTTTGAGAAAATCTTAAAGTATTTCTATTAATATTTTTAAAAATATTATTTCTTTTAACTCTTTTTACCGCATCATTTACATTTATAATTGGTAAAACAGCATGATGTTTTTTAAGTTCTAGTATTACAGTTTTAATAAGATTCTTTGGAGTAAATGGTCTTGCAACATCATGAATTAAAACTTTATTACAGCCCATTTTTTTTATTTTTTTTAAAGCAAGGAATGCAGATTTTTGTCTAGTTTTTCCACCTTCTACATATAAGATATTTTTAAGATTTAAGTTTTGCAGAAGTTTCTTATGATTCTTATTATAAACAATAATAATTTTTTTTATATCTGAATTTTTTTTAAAGTTATTAATTGAATGTTCTAATAATGTTTTATTATTAACTTTAATATAAGCCTTAGGAATCGTACTTTTAAGTCTTTTTCCATCACCAGCTGCTAAAAGTATAAGAAATAAGCTCATTTTTTATAAATTTCTATTATATTTGATATAAATATTAATTATTATTCAACATATGATTCATACCATTAAAAATAATAAATGGGTAATAGGAATGTGCTTCGTCTGCATATTGTTTGGAACACTTACATTTTTTACGTTTATTAATCAAAGTTTTTTGAAATTAAATAATTCAAATCTACAAATATTGCTTTTGATAGATGCTTTATTATTAATAACATTATTTATCATAATTTTTAATCAAATTTACAAAATTTTAATAAATAAAAAAAAGGGAAAATTAGGATCCGAAACTAGTTTTAAATATATAATTTTTTTCTCAACAACTGCACTTATACCTTCAATTTTAATCGCCATATTTTCTCTATTTTTATTTAATGTAGTTATTCAAAAATATTTTGAAAAAAAAATAAAAACTGTAGTCAATACATCTGCTGAAGTTGCAAAAAATTATGTTGAGGAAACCAAGAAATCAATACAGGCTGATATTTTATTAATAATTAATGACTTAAATAGTAAATCAAGTTTATATTATGTTTACCCCACTCAGTTTCTCAAGGTCTTAACAACACACAGATTATTGCGAAGACTTGATGAAATATATTTATTAGACAGCAGTGGAAATATAATAATGTCTAATGTGATAAATATAAATTTTGAATTTGTCCCACCACCAGACGAAGCCTTTACAAGAACTTTAAATGGAATACCTGTTAGAATTACTGATCCTGTCACAAATAGAATTTCTGCATTGGTAAAATTAGATAATTTTATAGATACCTATCTTTATATAGCTCGATTCATGGAGCCAAGAGTTATTAATTATCTAAAGCAGTCAAATGAAGCGATTAGTTTTTACTATAGTGTGCAAAATCAAAAAACAGGTATCAAAATTACTTTTGCAGTTATCTATGTATTAATTGTTTCACTATTACTTTTTTTATCTGTGACTATAGCTATTAACTTTGCTTCAAGACTGACGAAGCCAATCATAAATTTAATTAACGCATCAGAAAAAATAAGTTCAGGAAATTTAGATGCACAAGTACCAAATATTGCTGCAGATAAAGAGTTTGAAATGTTGAATAAAAACTTCAACTTAATGATAAAAAAATTAAAACAACAACAAGCTAAACTGCTTTTTACTGAGAGGCATAAAGCTTGGGAAAATGTTGCTAAAAAATTAGCTCATGAGATAAAAAATCCGCTTACACCAATTCAGTTATCTATTGATAGAATAAAAGAAAAGTATTTCAATAAAATTGGAGATGATAAAGAAAATTTTTTAAATTATTTAAATACTATAAATAAACAAATTAAAGATATTGAGAGTTTATTAAATGAGTTTTCTAATTTTGCTAGAATGCCTAAACCTCTTTTTAAAAAAGTTGATTTAAACGATATGCTTTTAAGATCATTAAGTTTACACGAATTATCAGAGCCAAAAATTAGTTTTGTTTTTTTAAAAGATCCTACCGCAGTTCAATTAAGCTGTGATGAAGAACAGTTTAATAGAGTGTTTGTTAACTTGATAAAAAACTCAATTGAGTCGATCAAAGAAAAGAATGAAAAGATTGTTGATTTTAAAGGGAAAATTAACATAGAAATAACTTCTGATAGTGCTTATATATACGTTAAAATTATAGATAACGGAATGGGTTTCGATCACGTTGATAAAGATAAAATGCTCACACCTTATTTTACTACTAAAAAAAAAGGTACAGGATTGGGTTTAGCAGTAGTTAGCAAAATCATAAGCGATCATAATAGTGAAATCTTATTTAATTCTATAAAAAACGGGGCAAAAGTAGAAATTAAAATACCCAAAATATCATGACAAATGAAATTTTAATTATTGATGATAATTCAGATATTAGAAAATTAATTTCTGGAATTTTACAAGATCAGGGATTTAGAGTGAGAGAAGCAGCAAACTTTGACCAAGCGATTGAAGAGTTTAAGAAAAAAATTCCTGATGTAGCAGTCATAGATGTTAAATTGGATAAAGGTGACAATGATGGAATCGAGCTTCTAACGTATTTAAAAAAACTAGATTCAGATGTGCCAGCTATAATGATTTCAGGGCATGCAAACGTTCAAATGGCCGTTGATTCTTTAAAACTTGGAGCTTTTGAGTTTATGCAAAAACCATTTTCATCTGAAAGACTAATAAATTTTGTTAATAGAGCAGTAGAAAACATAACTTTGAAGAAAGAAAAAACGGTTTTAGAAAGCAAACTTTTTCATTCCTATGATATTATAGGAACAAGTCAAGCAATAGAAAAAACCAAAGATCTAGTTGATAAGCTAAGCAATACAGAAAGCAGAGTGTTTATAGTAGGACCGGCAGGATCAGGAAAAGAATTAGTAGCAAGACAGATACATAAAAAATCTTTAAGATCAAAAGAACCATTTGTTATTGTTAATGGGGCTCTATTAGATCCTGAAAAGTATGAACTAGAACTATTTGGATCAGAGAATTCAGATGGAATAATTAATTACGGTTTCTTTGAGAAAGCAAAAAATGGAACTTTGCTCATTGATGAAGTATCAGAGATCCCATTAAAAACACAGGCAAAGATCCTAAGAGTTCTAATCGATCAAAAATTTAAACGCGTCAACGGCTCTAAGGAAATTAATGTAAATGTCAGAATAATTAGTACCTCAAGCAAAACGATTAGAGAAGAAGTTGATAAAGGAAATTTTAGGGAAGACCTATATCATCGACTTAATGTAATGGCAGTTTTTTTACCACCTTTAAAAGATAGAACTGAAGATATTCCAGCTTTAGTGAATTATTTTTCAAAGAAAATATCTGAGCTAAATGGCACAACTGAAACAAAAATAGATGCTAATCTTAATTTACTTTATAAATATCATTGGCCTGGTAATGTTAGAGAGTTAAGAAATTTAGTTGAAAGGATTTCTATACTCTCAAATAATGAAAACAATGAGAATATAAATAGTTTGGTTCAAGATGCTTTGTCGCAAAAAAGTTTAAAATCAGAAGCAGATTTGTATACGAACGTTCTTACATATCCATTAAAAGAAGCTAGAGAAAAATTTGAAAAAGACTACCTGACATCACAGTTAAAAAAACACAAAGGAAATATTTCAAAAACTGCCGAATTTGTTGGAATGGAAAGATCAGCTCTTCATAGAAAGCTAAAAACTTTAGGTATTAAAGGCGTTAACTAAATGAATATAATTATATGTGGAGCTGGAAGAGTTGGCTTCTCTATTTCAAAACAACTATCAGCACAAGGTCACTCTATAACTGTAGTCGATCAATCAAGTGAATTTATTCAAAAAATTAACGAAACTCAGGATGCTAAAGGTATAGTTGGTAGAGCCACTTTCCCTTCTGTTCTTGAAAAGGCTGGCGCAGAAGATGCTGATATGATTATAGCAGTTACACAAAATGATGAAACAAACATGGTAATTTGTCAGGTGGCTTACTCTATTTTTAAAATAAATAAAAAAATTGCAAGAATAAGAAGTCAACAATTTCTTGGAACAAAATGGAGTAAATTATATGGACAAGCAAACCTGCCCATCGATGTAATAATTTCTCCTGAACTTGAGGTTGCTAAATCATTACAAAGAAAACTCGATGCTCCAGGAGCTTTAGATAGTGTACCTTTTGCAGGTGGAAAAATAAAAGTTTTAAAAATTAACATTAACAAAGATTGTCCTTTAGCAAATACAGAATTGAGCTTACTTACTAAAAGATTTCCAGAAATAAGAGCAAATATCCTTGGAGTTGTGAGAAATGATAATTTTGTAATATTAAGAAAAAAGGACAAGCTATTAATAGATGATAAAGCTTTTGTAGTAATAAATGCTTCACAAATAAAAAAAACCCTTTCTGCTTTTGGCCATGAAGAAAAAATGGCAAAAAAAATATTAATAGTTGGTGGTGGTAATATAGGATTCAATTTAGCAAAAAATATAGAGACAGATTCCGAGGGAGTTAGAGTAAAGATTATAGAAAAGAACAAAGAAAGAGCTGAATTTATTGCTAACGAATTAAATAATACAATAGTCATTAATGGAGACGGTTTAGATGAAGAAGTTTTAAAAGAAGCCAACATCGAAGAGGCTGAAACAATTTTGTCTCTTACTAATGATGATGAAGATAATATTATGGTGAGTGTTCTTGCAGAGAAAAGCAATCCTAATAAAAGAACAATTGCTTTAGTTAATAAACAAAACTATAGCATACTACAATCTTCACTTAAAATTAATGATCTTGTTGATCCTAGACATACTACCATATCAACAATATTAAAACATGTTCATAAAGGAACTATAGAAACAGTCTATACACTACTAGATGGTGAGTATGAATTTATAGAGGCTGAAGTTTTAGAAACATCAGAATTAATTAGCAAATCCCTCAAAGATTCTAATCTTCCAAAAGAAATAAGAATTGGAGCTGTTGTAAGAAGTAAAGAAGTAATTATACCAAAGTCAAACTACAAATTTGAAAAAAAAGATCTAGTTGTTTTCTTAACTAAAAGAGAACATCTAGAAAAAGTAGAAAGTTTATTTAGAATAAGTTCATTAATTTAATGAATTATAAAGCTATACTATTTTTTTTAGGGGTCAATTTACTAATAGTTTCAATTTTTTCTATTTTTAATATTTTATATTCAATTTATTTTGATTTTTTTATAGATTTAAATTCATATTTAATAACATTTATAATTTCTTTTTTATTAGGTTTTTACTTATGGTATACAGGTAGACAACATAATAAAGACATTTCACTAACAGACCAAATAGCTTTTATTGCGTTGTGTTTATTTTCTGTACCTTTACTAATTAGCATTCCATATTTTTTAAGCATATATAATATTAATTTTGTAAATTCATACTTTGAGGCAGTATCAGGATTTACCACAACTGGTTTTTCTATTATTAAAAGTACAAAAAATATTGATGACCCTCTTATATTATGGAGATCAAGTTCTCAATGGATGGGAGGTTTATTTTTTTTACTTGCTGCAATAGGAACAATAGGATCAAAACAAGCTAAAATAAGACCAGCTTACTTAATTTCAGGAGGCGCCTCAGGAAGAAATTTTTACAATAATTTTAATTATAATTTTATTAAGATTTTATTAATTTATTTATTTTCAACAATTTTAATTATTTTTTTATATAATTTAGCAGGAATTAGACTTTTAGATTCTTTCAACCTATCATTCACTACAGTTTCTTCTGGTGGATTTATTCCATCTAATAATTTAGCTAGTATTATAAATACTGATTCACAAATTTTAGCTTTATCTATTTCTTTATTATTACCGATATTCAATTTTTTTTTATTACATGATATAATAACAAAAAAATTTTCATATAGAAAAAACCAAGAAGATGTGCATTTAGCGTCAATTATTTTCTTTATAACATTATTCATTTACTTTTTTATTATTCCTCAAGAAGGAATTAGCAATGTTTTTTTTGCTATAACTTCATCACTTTCTACGTCAGGAATATCTGTATATTCATCAAGTACAGACTTATCATTATTTTTTATTCTACTTACAATAATAGGTGGATCTTTAATATCAACATCATCAGGGTTTAAATATATTAGACTATACATTCTATTCAAGATTTCTTACCAAGAAATTTATAGATTAGTTAAACCAATTAATATTATTGATAAAAATTTATTCAATTCAGAATCTAAAATTGAAGATCAAGATGTAAAAATTGCATTTCTAGTTTTCATTTCATTTATTGTTTCTATTTTCTTACTATCAAGCATATTAAGTTTAGATAACCTAAGTTTTGAAAGCTCTTTTAAATTGTCAATAATAACTCTTACAAATACGGTAAACTCATCATTATATGGTTTAGAAAACTTAAGTTTTTTTGATTTGAACATTCTTACTAAAATATCACTCGTTTTATTTATGATTATCGGTAAAATTGAATTAATAGCACTAATATATCTAATTAAGAGATTTATTTTTAGAGAATAATTTCAGAGAATACTTTTATGGCTAATATATTAATTTTAGGAGCTGGATCAATGGGAACTGCTTTTGCAATACCGTGTTCCGACAATAATCATTCAGTAAGTATTATTGGCACTCATTTAGAAAATAATTCTATTGACTTGATTAATTCAAAAAAATGGCATCCAGCACTAAGTTGTGATCTTCCGGAAAATGTTAGTTTTTTTAAGTTTGATAAATTAGAAAATGAAATTAATAAAAAGGTAGATTTAATAGTAGTTGCTGTAACTTCTAAGGGAATTGAATGGGCTGTAACAGAATTAAGCAAATATATAAAAAACAGCGAACCCATTTTAATACTTACCAAAGGATTGGATGTACACAATGGACGTTATGAAGTTTTAGTTCATAAAACTGAAAGATTGTTTAAGAAAAAAGGTATTAAAGAATTAAATGTTACTGGCGCAGGAGGCCCATGCTTAGCTAAAGGTTTAGCAAATCGCGTTCATACCTCTGTTGTTTTTGCAAATTCTAATATTAAATCTGCCCAAAATATTGCTTCACTAGTTTCCACTGATTATTACCATGTATATACATCAGCTGATGTAATTGGAGTTGAGATTTGTGCAGCAATTAAAAATATTTATTCAATGATCGTAGGAGCATCAGAAGGTCTATGTGGAAAAAATTTAAACGAAAAATCTAATAATAAAAATTATTTAAACACTGCGGCATCACTAATTCAACAATCTATAAATGAAATGACTATTTTTACAGAAAAAGCTGAAGGTAAAAAAGAAACTGTTATGGGTTTAGCAGGTATCGGTGATTTATATGTTAGTGCAGACGGTGGAAGAAATAGTAAAATGGGACAATACTTAGGTAAAGGAATGAATTTTGATGAAGCTAAAAAAAATAAAATGCTTAAAGATACAGTTGAGGGAGCCGATCTCGTGCATAATATTGGGGCACAAGTGAAAAAAGATTTTGATGAAAAAACTCTTCCTCTTATGTTTAGCCTGATAAATACTATTTTAGATAAAGTAACATTAAAAGTTGAGTGGAAATATTTTAAATAAAATTATTATGAGACTAAAACTATTGATTCAATAATATTTTTTAGCATAACTAAGTAGAGCGCCCTTAGCTCAGTTGGATACAGCATCGGTTTTCTAAACCGAGGGTCAGAGGTTCTAATCCTCTAGGGCGCGCCAATAAATCCAGGGTTTTTGTTAATTTCGCACAACTACAATTTTAATTTATCCTGCTTTCGTTCTAGTCTGGTTCTAGTTTAATCCCTTAAAACCCTACAATATATACGACTGACTTACCATTAATTTTTTGCTAAGATATAGTGAAATGAAAAAGAAAAAAAAGAATAGAATTAAAAAAACAAGAAAAAGAATTAAAACAAGAAGCAAAATTCAGAAGAGGAAAAAACCTCTAAAAAAGAAAAATAGAATAAAAAAAAAGAAAAAAATTAATAAACGTAAGATCAAAAGAGTAATAAAGTCTAAAAAAACAAAATCACATCAACGTGAAGAGAAGCGTAGATTAGACGAAGAAATTGAAGAAAGATTGGAACAACAAAAACAAGAGGAACAAATCAATCAGCCTGAAGAGGACAAAAAAGAACCAGAGGAACAAATCAATCAGCCTGAAGAGGACAAAAAAGAACCAGAGGAACAAATCAATCAGCCTGAAGAGGATAAAAAAGAACCAGAGGAACAAATCAATCAGCCTGAAGAGGACAAAAAAGAATAAAAATTTATCTCCTTTTCGTTCTAGTCTAGTTCTAGTTTCCTAGCTTAGGCGAGTGAGTTTTTAAGCCGTTTTCGTAGACATCTTGTAAAATGATTATTGTAATGTAATAAAACGAGACAACTCGCTGGGCTGGAATTCGTAACTACAATCCCACGCATTTCTAATATACGACTTTAACTTCCCCAGTGTGTATCACTGTTTGCCATAAACAAAATTCAAAGGACCTACCTTCTCGAATTACAATAGTGATACATCATTAATCCTTTTTAAAACCTTCACCAATCCATTTGAGTAAAAAATATAAGGGTAAAGGAACAAACGATGCCATTAACCAATAATATTTTCTCCTCTCTTTTGTTCACTATTTTTTATTTATTTGATTTTTTATGGTGGGTAACAAATCCTGCTACTGCAAAAAATAATGCAATATAAGCATAACTAATATAGTTATAAGCATAACAGAGAACACACGAGATGACACCGCCCCAGCCCAACGCTAAATACATAATATTTTTCCTTTCTTGATTAAGGTACCATTTTTAAAAATATTTTCATTTGATAAACCAAAGAATGATATTTATTAAATAAAGCAAAACACTGTAAAATATGATCATTTGGATCTTTTTTAGACCCGTTTTTTCATCCCAATTAAATTTAAATATTTCTGATGAAGAAGCCGTCATTATGAAGACTCCAATAACAATTATAAGTATTGATAAAATTATAAACACATTCATAATTTTTCCTTTCCTGATTAAGGTACCATTTTTTATAATATTTTTTTATTTTTCTTCTTATTTAAAAAATGCGATATAAACCAATAAAGCAACAATCAGCAATTTACCATAATCAAGGTCAAATGCTGTTCCTTGACC
>LWDU01035601.1_pt1 | contig 17653 bp, 21 predicted proteins | sample 727161 | NCBI WGS metagenome assembly LWDU01 (sample SAMN04566230, study PRJNA314399) | hydrothermal vent metagenome | isolation source: deep sea hydrothermal plume seawater | place: Mexico: Gulf of California, Guaymas Basin | collected 2004-07-11
TTGGAAGTTACCTGTCACACGCGGGCACCATCGCCAGAGAATATGGTATGCCGTGCGTTGTTGATGTCGCCAACTGTACCAGCAAGATCACGACAGGAACGCGCATATCGGTTAATGGCTCCAGCGGTAAAGTGACGATCCTGACGCAGCAGGAGCCCATATGATCCTGTCCGTCCTTATGTTCTTCATCGGTATTCATTTTATGATCATGCTGCTGGCGGCAGGTTATCGAATCACTGACCTCTGGTATCGAATCGGCGATTTCTGGAAAGGCATCCTGGCAAGAATTGCAGGTCTAACATTGCTTGATGGAATTCTTCTGAGCACGCTGTCCGGCAATGCACTGAGCAGCTTTGCCTGGGGCCAGTTATGCTACCTCGTTTTTCATATTGTGATTTTTTGGGTGGCCCGAATGGGCATCTACCTCATGGAAACCAGGAGACGCTAGCCGGGTTGGTACCCGTCGGGTTTTGCTGAAAAAAAATAGCAGATGGTTTTACCAACCATCACGCCGATGTCTTGCCTGTCCATTTCCAGACCACACTCGGCCATCACCAGAGCGCGTTGCCTTTTCCTATCATTTCAAATAATATCGATTTCGACTGTTTTACGATCCCGGTCGGCCTAAGCTTTCGATGAACCACGCTGCATAAAAGGCGAGTTACTCAGCTAGCAGTCACACCTGTGTTCATTCAACACCCGTGTGACGTTATCAGTATGAGGCAACGGGCAATTAGACATAAACACGTCTCTACTGACATCCGGATGTCAGCGCTTGTCAAGCAAACTGTTTTCACCGCGATCATCACTGCCTCAGGTCTATCGTTCAGCGCGCAACTTTATGCCTGAACGATACTTGAACCAACTTATTTGGATCAGAAATATGATTGAAAAAGTTGTAAACGACAGAAAAAAGGTTCGTTTGCTATGGACACACACTGAGGGCTATCGCGGCGCCTTTGGGATCGCAATTCTTGCAATGGCGATCGCCTACGTCTTTATGTTCGGGGCACCGCTGCTCGCGGCTTTTTCAATCGACGCGATTCGGGCTGGTGAAGAATTCTCGCCGGCCCCAGGTACCATCCTAATTGCTCAGTTTTTCTCCGGCAATGACATCCCGGGGATGATGGCTTACCTGGCACTTGCCGCAACCGGAACGATTTTACTTACCGCGATTGCCGGTGGATTTCTGTATCTGCGCGGCAGGTATATCGCATTCGCCTCGGAAGGTATTGTCAGAAGATTAAGGGATCGGCTTTTCGATCACATCGAGCACCTGCCTTCCACTTTCCATGACACCGCTGATACCGGAGACCTGGTGCAGCGGTGTTCCTTTCGGGACAAGTCATTGAAATAAGCCGCGCCTTTCTCATGCTGATCGTTGTTCTTCCTATCCTGTTTGCTTTGGATGCGAGGATGGCGTGGTTGTCTTTGACTACCCTGCCGCTCCTGCTCATTGCCGCGATCTTTTTTTTCCAGCGGGTCAAGAAAATTTTCGAATCCGTGGACAAGGCAGAAGCAGAGCTCACGACGGTAATACAGGAGAACCTCACCGGAATTCGAGTCGTTCGTGCATTTGCACGACAGGAGTTCGAAATCGAAAAATTCGCACTCAAGAACAAGACATTTCGTGACCACAACAATCGCCTGATTGGGCTGATGGGAATCTACTACGGGTTCAGTGATATCGTCTGCCTTGGACAGATCGGCCTGCTGCTCATCGTTGGGGGTCTCTGGGTGATGGATGGCACGTTGACCGTCGGGACACTATTCGCATTCCTCACCTACGAGGGCATGATCATCTGGCCTATTCGTCACATGGGCAGAGTGCTGACCGACTCAGGAAAGGCCATTGTTTCAATCGGCAGACTCGCGGAAATACTGTCAGAACCCATTGAATCCCAGAACGAGGTCGCCCCATCGAACCGACTCAAAGGACGAATTGAATTCCGGGATGTATCGTTCGCCTATGCAAACCCAAGGATTCTGAACAACCTATCGTTTACCGTAGAGCCAGGCGAAACCCTCGCGCTGCTCGGCCCACCTGGCTCAGGCAAGTCGACGATTGCACAGTTGCTGCTGCGCCTTTACGACTATCACAACGGGTCCATTCGCCTGGATGATCATGAACTCAATACGCTGAATCGAAAATACGTCAGGTCTCAGATCAGTATTGTCCTGCAGGAACCATTCCTCTACTCCAACACCATTGAGGGCAACCTGAAAATAGGCCGTCTTGACGCCACCTTCGAAGAAATCAAACAGGCAGCCATGGACGCCTGCATTTTTGATTCCATTGAAAGATTCCCTCGCGGATTCGATTCACAGGTTGGGGAACGGGGAGTCACGCTGTCCGGCGGTCAACGCCAGCGCATTGCGCTCGCAAGAGCGTTATTAAAAGCGCCACCGATTCTGATTCTTGATGATGCGCTTTCTGCAGTGGATACGGATACCGAATCACAGATTCTCGGAGCCCTGAAAAACAGGCGGCACCATCAGACAACTATTATCGTCGCGCACCGATTATCGACCGTCATGCACGCCGACAAAATCCTGATGCTGCACGACGGGGAGATAATCCAGCGCGGCAACCACGAATCACTGTCGAGGGTTAAAGGGGTTTATCAACGGCTCTGCTCGATCCAAGGGGCGATTCAGGATCAGATACAACACGATATTGAGGAGGTTCGAGACCATGACTGATGCGTACTTTGATGACGAAAACTTCAAGGACGGGTTCGACGACGACTCCTTCAATACAGGAATGGATCTTCATCTATGGCGGAAGCTGCTCTCTTATGCGCTGCACTACCGCAAGGAAGTTATTATTCTTGCCACCTGTGCTTTCTTTACTGCCGTCGCAGAGATCGCTTTCCCGCTGATCACCAAAGGAGTCATTGATACAGTTGCAGCAGACGGTCTGGACGCAGACCTTAGCCAGTATGCAGCCTTGTATGGTGCGTTCACTTTACTGCTCGGTCTATCGATCAGCGGGTTTATCTGGTATGGCGGCAAGATCCGGACGCACGTTGCCCACGACATTAGAATGGACGGCTTCTGTAATCTGCAGCGCCTGTCCTTCAGCTACTACGACTTTCGACCAGTTGGCTGGTTGATGGCAAGGATGACGTCCGATTGTGAACGACTTTCAAATATTCTGGCCTGGGGCATGCTCGACCTGGTCTGGGGCTGCACAATGATGCTTGGTATCGCTATCGCGATGCTCTTCATGGACCTCACGCTTGGACTGATCGTGCTATCGGTATTGCCTGTGCTTGCCTGGGTGAGCCTGAATTTTCAACACAGGATACTGTCCAGCGCACGTATTGTGCGAAAAACCAATTCCAGGATTACCGGCACCTACAATGAAAGTATCATGGGCGTCCAGACGAGTAAGGCATTCGTCAAGGAAGCCGAAAACCTGAAGAAATTCGGTGGTCTGACAGACCAGATGCACTCTGCATCCGTCATTAACCTGGTCCAGGCAGCACTGTACCTGCCGTTAGTCCTGACACTCGGGTCTGTCGCCATAGGGCTCACACTGGTATTCGGCGGCCTTGAAGTTGTCTGGGGCACCATAACAGCTGGTACCCTGGTGGCTTTCCTGACATATGCTCGTCATTTCTTCGAGCCTATCGAACAACTTGCACACTGGTTCGCAGAAATGCAGATGGCACAGGCGTCTGCAGAGCGAATCATGAGTCTGGTCATGGCTGAGTCTGAAATCAAAGATTCCGAGGAAGTCATCGAGGCGATGAAACAGGATAAAACGGCCAACGCGGCCATCGACGGCCACGCAGACCAGATAAACCGGATTGCCTTTGAAGACGTTTCATTTTCATATGATGTTGGTGACCCAGTCCTCAACAATATTGACCTGGACATTCATCAGGGTGAGACGCTTGCCATCGTGGGATCAACCGGTGGCGGCAAGTCCACACTTGTAAGCCTGCTATGCCGGTTCTATGAGCCTACAACGGGGAAAATATCAATCGATGGAGTCGATTATCGCAATCGTAGCCTGCACTGGCTTCAATCAAGCCTGGGTATTGTGCTTCAGTCTTCCCACATATTCGGCGGTAGCATTATCGACAATATTCGTTACGGCAACCTGAGCGCGACCGATGGGGACATTTTTCACGCGTCAAAGCGCGCCGGCGCGCACGCATTCATCGAAGCACTGGAAGACGGATACCAGACCTCAGTGGGAGAAGGCGGTTCAAAGCTAAGTGCAGGCCAAAAACAACTCATCTCAATTTCCAGAGCAATCCTTGCTGATCCAAAGATACTGATCATGGATGAAGCAACTTCATCAATAGACACTGAAACAGAACAACAGATCCAGCAGGGTATGGATGCCCTGCTTTCTGGACGTATCGCCGTGGTCATCGCGCACAGATTGTCGACCATACGAAACGCAGACAGGATCCTGGTCATTGAACATGGGGAAATCGCCGAACAGGGGAGCCACGAAGAGCTCATGGTCATCCAGGGGCGCTACTACAAGCTGTACATCCAACAGAGCCTTTCCGAGTTTGTTGACGAAGAAAACTATTGGCGCACTTGAGCCGCTGATTTATGGTTCTATCCCTTATCCTCAAACCATTTGACCCGTTAACAACCGAAGGAGTATTCGACCATGAAAGTTGGCTACAAAACGCTTATCGAAGAAGCTGAAAAAAACATCGAGACCATGAGTGTCGATGAAGTCGCAGGGTTGTTGCATGACGAGACGGTCACCATCGTCGACATCCGGGATATCCGAGAGCTCCAGCGGGAAGGAAAACTGCCCGGCGCGATTCATGCACCGCGAGGAATGCTGGAGTTCTGGGTTGATCCAGACAGCCCCTATCATCGCGAACTGTTCTCGGAAGAGAAAAAGTTTGTGTTTTATTGTGCCAGCGCGTGGCGGTCTGCGCTCGCGACACAAACTGTCCAACAGATGGGAATGAACAACGTCTGTCATATGAGCGGTGGGTTCACTGCCTGGAAAGAAGCTGAGCAACCGATTGAACCAGTAGAAAAGAAAGCCTGATGACTTCTCTCGACTGGAATTGCCCTTACCCTTCCCAACGATCGCCGATTTTCGCCCCGAATGTTGTAGCGTCCTCGCAACCACTTGCGGTCGAAGCGGGCATATCTGCACTGCGTCAGGGCGGCAATGCCGTCGATGCGGCAATTGCCACCGCAATTACCCTGACGGTGGTGGAGCCTAACAATAATGGCATAGGCAGTGATGCATTCGCGTTGATTCATGACGGCAAGCAGCTTCATGGCTTGAATGCTTCAGGAAGGTCACCCGCAGGACTCACACCGGACCGCTTTGCTGGACTTGATAAAATGCCTGTCTGGGGGTGGGATGCCGTTACGGTACCTGGCGCTGTATCGGCCTGGGTGTCTATGTCGGAAAGATTCGGAAAGCTGCCCTTTGCAGATTTATTCAGCGACGCAATCCGCTACGCCAGCAACGGCTACCAGGTTGGGCCAAAGTCAGGTGTCTTCTGGAAGCATGCAGTTAATCGTTATAAGAAATTCGATAGTTTTCTCGAAACATTTACCGTGAACGGTCGTGCGCCCGAAATCGGTGAACTTGTCCGCCTGCCTGACCATGCCCGGACGCTGGAAAAAATCGCTGCCACAAAAGGCGAAGCTTTTTACAAGGGCGAACTTGCAGACGCCATCGCAGCAGATGCTGCCGCTCATAACGCTGCAATGACACTGGAGGATCTTGAAAATCACGCCTGCGATTGGGTCGACCCTATTTCCATGTCTGGCTTCGACGCAGAGTTGCACGAAATACCACCCAACGGGCAGGGACTTATGGCGCTTATTTCTCTCGGCATTCTCGAGCAGTGCCATAGCAGAGACCTGACACTTGATTCCGCTGACAGCGTACACCTTCAGATCGAGGCCCAGAGAATAGCCTATGCTGATGCCGAACGACATCTTGCGGATATCGCGCACATGCGCACATCGGTCGATGCGCTATTGGATGAAACCTATCTGAAAGAACGTGCGCATAGCATCAACTTGCGCACAACCAACCCGCACCCAACTGCATTAGGCACGGCGCCAGATACCGTGTATCTCACTACCGCCGACGCTAGTGGCATGATGGTGTCGATGATCCAGTCAAATTTTCGCGGTTTTGGATCCGGCATTGTTGTTCCCGGCACCGGCATCAGTCTCCAGAATCGAGGCTCAGGTTTTGTTCTGGAAGAAGGACACCCAAACCAGGTCGGTCCCGGCAAACGCCCTTATCACACGATTATTCCCGGTTTCATTACCCGTAATAACCAACCCTTTATGGGATTCGGCGTCATGGGTGGTCACATGCAGGCGCAGGGTCACCTGCAGATGATGTTACGGGTTGCGCACTTCAAACAGAACCCGCAGGCGGCATCGGATGCACCTCGCTGGTACGTCTTTGAAGATGGGCGGGTCGCTCTGGAAGATGGATTCGATCCAGATGTCGCTCGCGACCTTCAAGCACGCGGACACGACATTGTAACAGGGAGTCCTGAGTACCTGTTTGGCGGTGCTCAGTTGATTGTAAAACTGGAAGACGGCTACTGTGCGGGTTCAGATCACCGGAAAGAAGGACTCGCCTCCGGCTACTGATGGTGCTGGCGAACCTGGTTACGCCCTGCCGATTTAGCCTCGTAGAGCACAGTATCGGACCAACCGATCAAGTCCCTGGACCGGACTTCGTCGCCTGGAGTAGCAGTTGCAACGCCGATACTCACTGTCACTTGCAATTCATGCCCGTCGGCTGAATAGGTAGACTCCGCAATGATTTTTCTTAGCTGTTCGGCGAGACGAAGTGCGTTGTCTCTGGAAATATAGGGCAACACAATCACAAACTCTTCACCCCCATAACGCGCCACCACGTCAGAAGGTCGGTTGAACATCCGGTCCACTTCTTTTGCGATAGCCGCAAGACATTCGTCTCCTGCGAGATGCCCATAAGTATCGTTCACCCTCTTGAAATGATCGATATCCAGCATAAGCATCGACACTTCATACCCCTGACGCTTCGCCCTGCGCCACTCATGCTCAAGGTTTTCATTAAAATACTGGCGATTGTGAATGCCCGTTACAGCATCAATGGTGTTCATTTCTTTTAAAATGATGTGCGCTTCAGATAATCTGGTCAGCGCATCTTTCAATTCTTCCGTCCGGACGTCAACTTCTCGTTCCAGCTGTTGCTTCCGAGCTTCCTGCTCATCCAGCAACGCGCGGTTTTCCATTGCAACCGATGCCTGGGAAGCAAGCGCCTCTATCAGAGGAATGATTCCATCTGAAAACGGGCCAAAGTTTCCCTCACTATCAGTCGCATTCAGTAACTGTAGTACACCCAATGACTCATCAGACATCGTTTTAAGTGGCACTGTCAGAAGAGAAATTGTCGGGTAATCCAATAGCTTGCTAAATGTCTTGGGCCCCGAAAAACCTAATTCTTCAATGCGGGCAGCATCACCTACCACGATAGTCTCACCACGATGCACGACACTACTGGCAATATTATTGAGATTTGGTGAACCATCCCCGTTGTAGAGCGAGATGTCGGGGAGATACATTGGGCCTGAAGCATGATCTTGTCGAGAACCACTCAGGGTGTCATTCAATACGATGGCAAATTTAAGGCTGGTTTTATCCGAATTGAGATAGATTGTTCCCGCATCTGCGGTCGCCAGAGACTTCGCTTCCTGCAAAATATGCTTAAGCAGGCTATCAATGTTTCTCTCTGCGGATAGCGCTTTGCCAATTTCTATCAGCCTCAAATACCTAAATTCCTTAGTTCTATCTTGAGCATGGCGGTCGCTACAGTCACTATAGTATCAATATGGCGCTTTCCGCTAGTTTTACACATATCTCGTCTACCTGTGAAGCGAATGACATTACGGCGACTGAACTGGCATTTCAGGCCGATCAAGAAAATACAGGCTCAGTTCTGGAACGTAGGTAATGAGTACCAATGCAACCAGCAACACAAGCATAAACGGAATAGTGGCCTGGTACAGCTCAGTTATCGGTTTCTTGAAGCGATAACTGGCAATAAAGAGATTCATTCCTATCGGCGGCGTGAAATATCCAATCTGCATATTGGCAAGAAAAATAATACCCAGGTGCACCGGATCTACCCCAAAGCGCAGCGCCAGGGGCACAATAAGCGGAATCATGATCACCAACGCAGAGAAGATATAACAAGATCAGAAAGGTGAACTTGCTTTCGATGAAAGTCCTGATCCATTCAAACAATGCCTGTGGAATCTCTGCATCCACCAGAAAATTGGTGAACGCTAAAGATACGCCGAGAATCAGCAGGATTCCCCCAACCATTACCATTGCTTCACGAATAACCCTGGGCAACTGTTTGACCGGGACTTCCCTGTGAATGAATACCTCTACAATTACGACATAAAATGCCGTCACGGCAGCGGCCTCTGAAACGGCGAAGAATCCCGAGTAGATGCCTCCTAAAACGATGATGGGTAACGGAGCCTCCCACTTCATATCCTTCAGGGACTGCCACGCCACCCCACGATGAAAAGGCGTTGCCTCGAGCCGATCGTGCCTGGTCGTCCAGATGCTGTAGAGGGTTAACAGGACAATCATCAAAAGCGCCGGAACGATACCCGCAATAAAAAGCTCCTGGATCGTGAATGGATTCGGGAGGTCCATTTGCTGAACGATAACTCCATACAAAATGAGGGGAAGCGACGGAGCCAGCAGCAACCCGAGGCTACCCGAGGTTGTTACAAGCCCGAGGGAAAACCTCTCTCGGTAACCACCCTCAACAAGAGCAGGGAACAACAACGCTCCAACGGCGACAATAGTGACGCCTGACGCTCCGGTGAAGGCAGTGAAGAACGCACAGGTAATGAAGGCAACAACCGCAAGCCCTCCTGGCATCCATCCCAGGAATGATGCCGTTACTTTTACCAGGCGTGTCGACAGATGGCTTTCTGCCAGAATGTAACCTGCAAAGGTAAATAGCGGTAACGCTAACAACAGTGGTGTATCAACCAACCGATAGATTTCAATGGGAATAACCGTCAACGGGATGTCGGATATGTAAAAACCCAACATGGCCGCGGCGAGAATCACGGTGAACAGTGGCGTCCCAAACAGTGCGAGCAGTGCGATGACAGCAGATCCAAGGATGCCCAACTATTGCTCCCTCACGAACACTGCATAAAAGAAACGTAATGCCATCACACCGAACCCGATTGGCATAATTGACTGGCATAGCCACACAGGCACTTCAGCAAAGGCGATCGTCCGATCCTCGTATTCATAACTGATGAACACGACTGAATGGTATGCGGCTACCGCACAAAGAACAGCGGCGAATAACAATGAAACTATCTGAAGCGGCACAAAATATCCGGCCGGGAGAAGTCGGGACAAGAGGTCAATACTGATATGGTTTCTGTCGCGCGTCGCGACCATGGCACCGAGGATGGCAACCCACAGCCCACAGAAACCCGCTGTCAAACAGGTTACGAAGTAAAATCTGGGTGAGTGCCATTACCAGCATGCTAACCAGCGCCAGCACAAGCGCGCCATCTTCCAGTCGATGAAAGCCGGTCCTTAGCGTCAGGAAATTTTTTCTAAGAGAAGCCATTGGCCTGTCATTCTAGCGCTAGTCAGACCGTGCAGGCGAACCATTCCGATACTTCTGGAGATTAGCCAGGTAAAGCCGAACGGCTTCGGGGGTGATTTTCCCAGACCCAATGAGCTTCTCAATAGAGCCATCAGCAACGGCTCGCCATTCATCAATATGGTCAGCGACGATAGTTTCGATCCCGATTGACTTTATGGCCTGATACGCCCTCTCGTTGTCCAGGCGATTTTCAGAGTCCATTTTCAGAAACATCGAATCCACGACTGTGCGTACTACCAGCTTATCTTCATCGGAAATCCGTTTATAAGCCTTGCTATCCATTGCCAGCATTGAATAGATATAAACCAGTGGTAAATCTGTCATATACGACACGTGATTGTGCCACTGAAGCGCAAGCACAACCGCTGGAGGTGCCAAGGCCCGCGAGTACGTCTGTGATGCCGAGCGGTATTGGGCTGACGTCAAAAGATTTAATGAGTTCGGCGGCAATCGGATCGTTATCGGGAATCCATGCTTTCAGGCCTTTAAGATCAGCAACTGTTCTGACGGGTTCCTGGGTGAGCAGATACGCAAACCCGGTTTCCGAAAACGCAAAGCTCACAATACCTGCTTCCGCCAGTCCGTCGGTAATCATCTGGTCCATCTCTTTCCGGATATAATCAACTTCCTCGTAGGACTGAAACTGCAACGGTAAATTGTAAATCTGCAGATCCGGGTAAAATCGTGTTAGTGATCCCGCCGCCAGCACACCCCCATGTAATTGTCCGATTCGCATTTTCCGGAGTACCGTTTGATCGTCACCCTGGACACCACCCGGATAGATTTTGAATTTTACCCGGCCATCTGTCGCGGATTCTATTTGCTTTACACCAGCCCGAAGCTGCTTCATCCATGAAAGCCCATCCGGCGATATAGTAGCGATTTTATATGTCGCGGCAATGGCAACATCCACATGTAGCAGACATACAAACAGGCAAATAGCCAGAATGGACTTGTTAATCATCTTCTATCCTTAAAAGTAATCTTTTGATGAAGCCAGCAGATCTTTGGCCCGCTCTTGTGCAATTCGATTAGTGAGCGTCATGCCTTCAACCACAGGGTCTGCCGACAGGACTTCGTTAAGTAACCTGTCATGAAGTTCCTGGTCAAACATCAACCGGGCATACTGCTGGGCATAGATGACTTTCGTCATCAAATAAGCTTCGTTAATCTCGATGGCCTTCTCAAAGTGCGCCCTTCCCTCTTCGGGTTTGCCACCCATTGAAGCCGGTAACAGCGTTTCCATTCCACCCATGTACAAGTGAGGACCGCCATTTTCATGGTTTTCGTCCAGCTCGATCACGCGCTCCATCAGCAGCTTGGCTCGGCTGAGTTCGGCAATAACGGCCCAGTCATCACTATTCGCCTGCAGCCTGCCAACCCAGGCAACGCCCAAGGAATAAGCTATATGGACATCACTAACCTTAAGTGAGCTTACGGTCTGCTCAAAGTCGGCGTAGCTTTGCTGGCGGGCATCGCAAAGAGGCGATTTTAAAACACAGGCAGCGTGCTCTACATATCGCATACTTTTGTCGCTGAAGAGTTTTATCCGATCCTCATCCACAATCAACGCTGAAAAAGCGCCATTTAGGTTTGATGCAGCCAATAACAGATCTACCGAATCCGGGCTACTGCGAAGGAAACTGTCCATCAGCAGCAAGTAAGCGGGTACACCTTCCCTCACGGTATCGATGTCTTCGCTGTTGAGTATGCTACCCGCGAGATCATCAGCCAACTGGGACGTGATTCCAGAAACCAGATTCGCGCAACCACTGCCCAACAAAAGGAAACTGGCCAAAAACAGCCCGGGCAATCGACTAAACATTGTTTCTCCTACTAATGGACCCGCGAATTCTAGCGGTTTTGAGCTTCCAGGGTAATACCGATCACCCATTCCCACCAAAGAAAGGGTTCGCCTGCTTCTCAAAGGCTAGTGAGGTTGATGGACCATGACCTGTAATTACCAGGGCATCATCAGCGAGCCTGAACAACCGGTCTGTAATTGAGTGCTCGATGGATTCAAAACTGCCGCCGGGCAAATCAGTCCGGCCTATACCAAGCTGGAACAGGGTATCGCCGGCAATCAACAGATCATGGTTCTCGAACCAGAAGCTGCTGGAACCCGGCGTGTGGCCCGGTGTATGAATGGCAACACCACCACAACAGTCTAACGCAGCATCATCTTTCAGCCAGACATCTGGTTCCGGCGTTGGCGTGTAATCCAGACCAAACTTCTGGCACTGGTCTTCCAGTGCGTCCCACAAGAATTTGTCACCCTGGTGAAGTAAAAGCGGCGCCCCGGTGCGGTTCTTGATCTCGGCAGAAGCCAGGATGTGATCCAGGTGGGCATGCGTGTGAATTATCCCTTTTACCGTCAGCCCGTGCTCATCAACAATCGCCATGATCTTATCGGGATCCCCACCCGGATCGATAATCAGACAGGTCTTGGCTATCGGATCACCAATGATTGCACAGTTACACTGCAACGGGCCGACCGGGAATGATTCAAAAATCACATCACCCCTAACCTCAGGAACGCTAAATGGCATATCAATACTCCGGCTGGACCAGTTTCTGTGTAATGCTACAATTTACCACTCTAGACCTTAACTTCCACAGAACATCAACAAAACATCGATGGTTCAGCCTCTAATTTTTCGACTCATTGCCATTCTTTATATTGCATTCGTCTTCCTGACGTCAGCTTTCTTTTTCCTGATTGCCCTGGCGATTTGGCTGACGACTGTACTTTTTGATAAGCGACTCTGGCTTTTACACGGGTTCACCTGTTTCTGGGCCAGTTCGTATATCTGGCTTATGCCGCCATGGTCGGTTTCAATAAAAGGCAAAGAGCACATTGATACAAACGACACCTACATCATCGTCTCCAACCATCAGTCGCTAGTCGATATTCTTGTTGCGTTCACGCTGTTTACACATTTCAAATGGGTCTCTAAAGCGGAACTATTCAATATCCCATTGATCGGCTGGAACATGTCGCTCAACCGATATATAAGACTCAGGCGCGGCAACAACAAGAGCGTCAAAACGATGTACAAGGCATGCGAAAAACATCTGAAACGCGGTAGTTCTATCTATCTCTTTCCCGAAGGAACAAGATCCGAATCCGGCAAGATGAGGAAGTTCAAGGAAGGTGCTTTTGTACTTGCCAAGCGCCTGCAAAAACCAATCCTGCCTATAGTCATCAATGGATCAAGAACAGCGCTGCCCAAAAAAAGCTTCAACTTTCACGGCGAAACGCATATTGAAGTGACGGTGCTGCCGCCTATTCTTCCAGAATCCTTCAGGGAGGACAGCGCCAAGGATCTGGCGGCAAAGGTGCAGCATCGGATCAAACAACACCTTGTCCTGGACTGAACTTCTAGGCTTTGATAACACCGCGGCAGGTCGGAAAGTCGTTACACACCCAGAAAATCTTACCAGCACTCTTGCCCTTAATCGCCTTGCGGATCGTCATGGATCCCGCGCAACCGGGGCAGGCCTGAACTTCACTGCCGAGTAATACCGGATCAAGTTTATCCCGCACTTCATGTTCGGAAATATCATTGCTGACAGGGAATTCCAATAGCGGTAAGCCGATATCACCGAATACGCTCTTAACAAGGTCGATGGGTTGTCGTCCGGTAGCGCCCGCATCCCGATGCTGGACACCACAGATGACTTCGAGCATGGTTGCATCACAAAGCAGGTAGGTCACTTTTATTGCGTCCAGGTTCGAGGTCTCTCCTGTATCGGTTTTTACAAACTCGGACAGGGGCACATTCAACAACACCAGCACGCCTCTTGGAGCAACTTTCCCCAGCAATACCAGCATGTTGCGAGTTACTTCATCAAACGAATAGCTTTTAAGACGATGCAGTATTGGCACCGGCGCATCAACGAAAATCAGACTACCTGGGTTGACCCCAGCATCCGCACCAGGACTATCTTTTTTGAGTTCAATGACACCTGGATTTATTGCCGCGTAAGCTTCAGCCTGGGCAATAATGGGATATGGCTTTTTCAGATCCTCATGTGTCTGCCTGAAAGTCTGAAAATCCGCCATATCGGATTCCATAAACGATTCTACTTCTCGCTTACGGAGATACCGGAGCAGCAACACAAAGCCAGCGATGAAAACAACGAAGAAGAAAAAACCTTTCATGGGCTTGGAGTATAGCAATCCTCGCCGTAATATTTGTGGTTTGCAAAGCAGAGAACCTCAATGACAGACATCGTACTCACCGAAACCAACGAAGGCATTACCACCGTAACCCTGAATCGCCCTGAACACCTGAATGCACTGTCTGTCGAACTTCGGCAAAAGCTGGGTGAAGTGTTCATAAAACTAAGAAATGATACTGAAACCCAGGTGATCATACTAACGGGCAATGGCCGGGCATTTACAGCCGGTCTCGACCTGAAGGAACTCGGCCGGCAGGGCATGAATACACCCTCCTCCGGGAATGAGACGGTAGACCTGCAAAAAGCGATTCGTGAGGTCGGCAAACCAGTTATTGGCGCCATCAATGGTTTTGCCATCACCGGTGGGTTCGAACTGGCACTCGCCTGTGACATCCTGATTGCGTCCACTGAGGCTAAATTTGCCGATACTCACGTCCGGATGGGTGTTGTACCCGGCTGGGGGCTTTCTCAACGTCTGTCACGACTGATTGGCGCCTCTCGCGCAAAACAGCTCAGCTTCACCGGCAACTACCTGAGTGCTGAAACTGCGGAGCGATGGGGATTGGTCAACGAGGTCCTCGAACCGGACGAACTACTCCCCTACTGCCAGAAACTGGCCAAAGACATTACCTCCGTAAACCAGGACACTCTGAAAGAAGTTCACCGGTTAATCGACTATGGTTGGGAAAATTCACTGGCCGAAGGTGTCGATGAGGAACGCCGTGCCAGTCGCGGCAAGAACCGCGACCTTGAAGCCGACACCCTCGAACAGAACAGACTTGACGTTCAATCAAGGGGAAGAGAACTAAACTCATAGCAAGGAACTTCAAAAAAGAGATCTCTCCACCAGAGTCGACATGAACGAGTTCATGGCATGTTCGACGAACAGACACCCCTGAAGGGCCTAACCCCGGTTAGAGTTAAGCGTGATGATTGAACGCTCGCCGGAACTCGCCCCCATATACCTACTGATACTCGTGTAATTCGGGTTAAAGAACATTCTGGGCTCCATCCCCATGACATGTGCGGTCCAGGCGTTCACCACCCCCCCATGACAGGTGACCGCGACAGTTTTGCCACGGTGGCTATCGATGATTTCGTTCAGGGTTGTGACGACCTCCACACAGAATTTAGGGAAGTTAACATCTACAACCTTGCCACTCATTACGCGCAACCAGCGGTCATAGTCAGATTTCTTCAGATCTTCCACTGGGATGTAGTGGTCTGCATGCCTATCGTATTCCGCAACACCGTCCCTCAGCACTGGCTCCAGCCCTTTTAACGCTGCAAGTGGCGCCGCTGTCTGGACCGCACGCTGCATTGGGCTCGAATACAGGTGATCAATATGCTCGCCCTCAAGCCACTTTGCCATTCTCTGGGCCTGCTTGTGACCGACTTCAGACAATGGCGGGTCAGCAGGCGTGCCATCTTCAGTTTCAACCTGTAATGGCAGGCCGTGACGAATCAGGATTAATTCCATGCGGTTCTCATCTCTTGTTCAAATGTATTAACTGTTTAGTGCGCTTAGTAACTCAAAGGTCGGTGCCCAGTCTTCAGCAGATTCGTAAGTCCTGCCTATGATAATGCGAGTGACCCCGGCGGCTTCATAATGTGAAATCATTTCTCTTGCGCGGTCCACGTCACCTTCCGGCAGTGTAGCGAACGTGACCACTTCCCCCGGTTTACCCTGTGATGCTTCAGACCGTTCACGGTATTGCCGAATCTGGGGCGCAATTTTATCCAGACGGCCCATCGGCAACCAACCGTCGCCATACTTTAGCGCTCGGTCAATCGCATGAGGTGCTGACCCACCAATATAGATAGGTGGTCTCGCAGGCCTCGGCTTAAACAGGAAGGACTGGTCGTTTGCCGTGACAATATCGTTGTCAAAACACTCGTGCAGAAATGCCAGGGTCTCATCCGACAGTCGACCTCGCTGGTGCCTGTCGACTCCCAACGCCCGAAACTCCGGGTCCATCCAACCAATTCCAACCCCAAGCAAAAGACGCTCACCGGACAACTCCTGGATGGTGGCGATTGCTTTCGCGGTGGGCAGCTTCGGACGATAAGGCAGGATCAGAACACTGGTGCCAATCATGATTGACTGTGTCTGGCCTGCCATCCATGCAAGCGACGTCAGCGGGTCCAGGTATCGCCCCCCGGAACCTTCAGCTTCATCAGGGGGAATGGCGATATGATCGACGATCCATGCGGATTCGACACCCGCAGATTCGGCTTGCTTAAGAATACTAGTAATTGTGTTACGGGACGACTGAGGCCCCATAACCCTGATGTTAATGCCGATTTTCATGGCATCGACGGATCTAGCCAGCGGCTATAGAGACGTTGTAGACCCCTGCCTGTCGGGCAGAATCCATTACCTGGATCATGGTATTGGTTTTACTTTCCGGATGTGGCTGAACAACAACCGGCGCATCCGGGTTTTCAGCGTGCAATCGTTCAATGTTTGCCCTTACTGCACGAACATCAATATCCCTGCCTCTGATTCGAATTCGATCACGACTGGTAATCTGCACCACGATACTTTGTTTGTCAGCATCTTTAACATTCTGGTTTTTGTCAGGGCTGTTAACGTCCAGACCAATTTCCTTTACGAATGTCGCTGTCACAATGAAAAAAATCAACATGATGAACACAACGTCCAACATAGGGGTCAGGTCTATTTCACTATCTTCGTTATACTTTGGGGCTAGTACTCTTCGCACTGTGTTACTCCAGAATGATTGCTTCTAAGTCAATTCGCCGACGAAGCATACTAGGACTTTTATTGGACGTCTACCTGGGGTCTTTAAACAGCCCTGAGCGGTACTCGTAAACAGCCCTGAGCGGTACTCGTAAACAGCCCTGAGCGGTACTCGTAAACAGCCCTGAGCGGTACTCGTAAACCGACAGCCCTGAGCGGTACTCGTAAACAGCCCTGAGCGGTACTCGTAAACAGCCCTGAGCGGTATTCGACAGCCCTGAGCGGTACTCATAAACAGCCCTGAGCGGTACTCGGAATCAACTAAATTGGACCGGATTAAGGTCAGAGGGTCACAAGCGCCTAGTAGACATCCATAAAAAAGCCTAAGCGTTGATAACCTTGGAAACTGTTGTGTAATGCAGTCCCAGATGGTCACCAATTTGCATGAGGGTATAGCCGAAATCTACGTGCGCCTTCTTCATCAGCTCGTTTCGCTCACCACGGGTCTTGTCATCGACCTTCTTGAACAGCGCATTCAGGCTGCGACGTCTTTTGACCGCTTTCGGCCCCCTCTTTGAGAGTCTTTCACCCTGGAGAATTGGCTGCATTTCGCTCAAAAACCGATTACTGCCGAGTAGTACCTGATGAGTACGTTGTTTCAGCGGTGAGTCTTCCCCAACGCCTTCCTTAACGTACTCCCGGTATTTTCGCTGCGCATCTTTTTCGCGCTTGCCGAAATAGTTCAGCACATCAGCTTTGTGAAGGAAGGTTGGCGCCTTCACCTGACCGGCTAATGCCCGATAGCTGCTCCATTTGTACGATGAAAAGTTTGGCGCACGACGTGCCGACAGACTGGTAGCAGGTAATTTTTCTTTTCGAGTAAAATACTCTTGAATCGCCCATGAAAAATTGGACCTTCCTGGGCATGACGACGGTTTACATGCTGGGTGTAAACTCCGTTTAACTGTCGCATACCTTTCGAAAGGTTTGCCTCAGGAACTTCAACCACCAGGTGGTAGTGGTCATCCATCAACACATAACTGTGAATCAACCAGCCGAACCGGACTACAACATTGTCAAGAACATTGAGGAAG
>LWDU01043784.1_pt1 | contig 17647 bp, 34 predicted proteins | sample 727161 | NCBI WGS metagenome assembly LWDU01 (sample SAMN04566230, study PRJNA314399) | hydrothermal vent metagenome | isolation source: deep sea hydrothermal plume seawater | place: Mexico: Gulf of California, Guaymas Basin | collected 2004-07-11
TGCCCAAGTATTCTTGGGATGAAAGTCTAGAGATCGCTCAATTGCTGATTGACACCGAGAAGCCCGACGTTATCGTTGGATCAAGTCGAGGCGGAGCAGTTGCATTGAGTGTTAACACATTCGGCGCAAGGATGGTGCTGATCGCACCTGCCTGGAAGCGATTTGGCGGAAACATACAGACTGCGCTGGGGGGGATTGTGCTTCATTGTCGAGATGACAAATATGTTCCCTATGAAGACAGCGAAGAACTTAGAGACAAGACAGGAGCTGCCTTGATCACATGTGGTACCGACCATAGGATGAACGATCCGGATGCTCTTGAAGCTATTCTGGATGCTGTGAAGTGGTGTATAAATGAGGGTCGGTGACCTGGTCAGACCAACACTATCGGCTTCCCCTAACTGGTGGGACATTGGTATAGTGGTCGAATATATCGTTGACTCCGACAGCACCATCAATCCCGATGCCGTCGCAGTATTGTGGTCAGACACATCCCAAACCGAACAACCCATAGGAAGTTTAGAGGTAATCAATGAATCTTAAGAGTTCACTCCAAGCATCAGCGATTTTTACAGGAGTTGTCAGCATGTATGTTGGACCACTTCTGGCATTTGCGATTAGTAATCGTCCACCTTCTGTAGCAGTCGTTGAGGAGCCTGTACGAGTCAGGAAGGTCCAGTTTCATTTTGAAGATCATGCTGAAGAAGTGCAAGAAGATTCGTCAAAGCGAAGTGACAGCCAGCTTGAAGGGACACGGGATAAAATAAGTTCTAAAACATTTGATCCCTCACCGGTGGTGAAGATCAATGAAAGTATCGAACCTGTCCGAGGGTTGACAAGCGTAAGAAAGAGTGTTAAGAAGAAACGAAATCGCTATCAGGATTGTCAAGATAATCCAGGTATTTCACAATCAGGAGACCGCTACCACGTGGATCGAGGAATAGTTGATTATTACGCTCATCGGACGCGGTATAACGAGCTCGGTCATGCACGCTGGCATGAGGGATCAGCCGGGGAAAGAGATGGTTTCCGCCTACGAAGGATTCATTGCGATTTGCATGAAGCAGGAATGCGTAACGGGGATATTGTCAACAGCATCGATGGACGCACAGTAACCACAATCCGGGGAGCAATTCGATTGTGGTTTAAGGTTCGTCGTAAGAATCGGGTGGTCATGAACATTACACGTAAGGGACGACCTCTAACGCTTACATATCAACTCACATCATAGGCGATAATAAAAAATGGAAGTCGGTGACTTGGTGACACTTAGAGATAGAGGAATCAGCAAGAAGGCTGCAAAAGAGTATCTCGGTCATGTCGTGATTATCTTTGAGATTCGTGAGAAGCGTGGTGAGGTGTTTGTTTTCATTAATGACAAGTTCGCATCATTCTTGCCGCGATATCTTGAGGTGGTGGGATGAGCTGGATCGGTGTGAGCTGGAAGGGTAAGATGGTACGCTGGATTCACAATCAATATGAGGGTGCTGGTATTATCATTTGTGATAATTCGCCGTCTAGACCTGCGCATGTGCACCGTTACGTTGACGTCTTGTGGTCGAATGGAGTAATAGAAGAAGAAATCCACACTAGCGACCTCGAGGTTATCGATGAAAGAGGGTGATATCATCTGGCAAAGGCGATTACCCGGTGGTGATTGTTTGCTTATACAAGTGTATGAGACAAAAGAAGAATATGCGAAAGAGTTAAAAGAGCGCCGCCCTGAGGCTGGCGAGCCAATATGGTCTGACCTTGACTTTCCAATACTACGAGTGCTTCATCCTTCAGAGGGAATGATCGAAGATCCTTCTTATTATTATCAAACTATGAAGGAAGCCCTTGAAAAAGCTGGGTATACACTCTAAGATATACGATTAAAGGTTTAATAGATGGCAAAAATGAAGTACCTTTGTTCGGTCTACGACAATCGACCGGAATCATGTCGAAAATATCCATGGAACTTCTCTAATTCAATTTTCTTAAACTGCATCTTTTATGATGCAGAAAATAAAAAGCTTCGTACTCATGATGAGCAACTGGAAATGAATTCAGAAAAAGAAATCAGCGATTATTGCACAGAGTGCGGAGCGTGTTGTTACTTCGGTCCCGCACCTTGCGAAAAGTTGCGTATCATTAAAGTAGATGATGAAAAGAAAAAGTCTGCTGTTCAAGATGAGCGAGAACTGGCAAATGATCCAATAGAATGGTAGGCTTTGTGTAAATGAGCTATAAGAGTATATAATAAAACTATAAAAGTTAAGGGAGAAAACTTGCAGACGACTGATACGGAAGCCCAGCATGAGAGCTTGATTGAAAGACACCAACAATTAGACGATGAAGCAGATCAATTATCTGCTCGAAGAATTCTCACTCCCAATGAACAACTTCAACTTAAAGTTCTTAAAGTAGAACGCCTGATGGCACGTGAAAGATTAGACAAGTTTCGAATACTACATGATCTCACGATGAAGAGTAGAAAAGAATGACGAAAGCAACGCGTAATTACGAAGGCGGAAAAACAGTAGTCTGTATTGATATAGGCGTTATTCATCTTGAACATCATCGTGGTGGTGTATGTGTTGAAAAGCGAACGTACACCGCTCAGGACTTGATTGATGGAAACATTGATCAAATGCTTTTTAATTCTGCTTTGGGTTCCATCAACATCACCTCTCTGAAGGACTCGTCTAAAGGAGTAGATCCCTTTGATTTGAGTGATCTCAGTCAGATGGGAGATTACAGCAGTGAGTGGGCGCGAGGGGAAATACTAAAAACCCCCTAAAAAAACATTTTTTATGTGTAAACATTTGCGGTAATCGCTATAATCTTATCACAATCGTTCTTTAACAACTTACATGACCCAGGTTCTCGGGTCCTTAAAACTCAGGTAAAGTTACTGGTTCCTGAGTCTCAAACCTTCGGGGGAGAGGATAGAGAAAACCTTGATTAGGAAGGTACCATTCTTATGGTATGCCGCCTAACTAAGAGAGGGGACGAGTCAAGGGAGGTGGAACTTCCGAAGTCGTTCAGTGATCTGACGCATGAGTCCTCATTCCGCTGAGGAAGTGCTGCTGAAGGTATCCACGGACTTGTAGGTTCATCGTGGAAACGGGACAAGGGCAAACCAAGAAGCTCGAAAGGGCAATGACATCTTGGGAAGAAGGGCTACCGCCTTTCAGAATTTAACTATCGGTGACAGAAGTCTCTCTGGTGGAATTGGCAACAAGACCACCGTCCCGAAAGGGGCCATGTGGACATCCTCCCAAGGTTTGGAAACATGGCGCGCGAATGAGGGGGGAAGTGTACAGCTTACCCAACTAAGCGCAGAATGTCATAACGATAGTAGGGCGTGCTGTTCCGTAGGTATTACAGCCTAAGAACAGGGAGAAAGCTCGTGAACGGCCTTATGCGCCGGTGTGTGCACCTCTTAACCGAATAGGGACACCTTCAGGTCAACTGAAGTTGAGGGTCACGAGAGTAAAAGGCGAGGTATGCTGCGCTTTTTACCCCCCCTAAAGACCAGCCGAAAGGCTGGTCTTTTTTTGTCTTAGTAATTGTTTCCAGGTCATTTTACCAGGTGTAACAAGTGAATATAATTTCTTTTACAAATTCACAAAGTGAATTCGGAGGAGGTAAAAATGAACATTGGTAATTTCTTTAAGCGAATCTTCGGTGGTAAATCAGAAAATGAAACCGTGACAACCACACAAAACTTTTCTTCAATGAAAGTATCAGAGCTTCGCGAAATCGCAAAAGGCCGCGGCTTAAAGGGTTGGACAAAACTTCGTAAGAACGAGCTGATTGAGTTCTTGAACGAAGGCTAAGAACCTCAGCTCTGGCATGTACATCTGCTTCTGTAGCTCTAAAATAATGCATGATGGAGATGTGTTATGAAGTCCGCCAGATCGATTCGCAGAGCACAAGAACGAGCTCAGAAGAAACAAGCAAAAAAGATCACAGCAACTATCGACAAAGCAGTTTCTGCAATGCCGGCAGCTTGTGATGAATGTAATGCACCATTTGATAGAACTAACCATGCGATTATCGACAAATGGCGTATTGCTGTATACGATGATGGACCTATTCATCTTGTGTGTCCTGATTGCGTCCCAGCGGATATAGCGGCGAAGCAATGAATGAGTGGAATTATACTAGAGTTGTTTGCACAGACGGTTTTACAATGTCAGTCCAGGCTGATGATGCCAAGTACTGCTCACCACGGAAAGATGTAGGTCCATATATCAGCGCTGAAGTGGGCTTCCCATCAGCTTATGATTATCACCTTCAGCCCTACGCAGAAGACAGCAGTGATCCAACTGGCACAGTTTACGGTTACGTTCCGGCTGTTGTAATTCGCTTGTGCATTGAAGCGCACGGTGGGATGGTCGAGGGTCGATTACCTGAGTTTGTTCATGGGGCGTGGGATGGTGAGTCAGCATGAAGTGGGAAGTTAGGAAAGTCGAAAAGGGTTGGGCGATATATCTCATCCAAAAGTACTGTAAGACAGATGAACCGGTCTGCTATGGTCTAAGCCTCAGCTCCGAATCTGCAGAACGGATGTGTGATCGTTTGAACAATCCGCTCTTCAAGCAGAAGATATAGTAGAGAAGCTTTTTCCCAATAGAACTTTTACACAGGAGTAAATCATGACATCTTTTGTTCTAATCGGTACCGTTCTGTCATTCGACCCTGTTTTTGCGACGGTAGAATTCCAGACTAACCCTCCAACAAACGGAGGGCCCTCTCTAGCTGTGATGCCGGTGACTGCGATCCCTTGTAGCGTCGAAGTTGGAAAGAAAGTATACGTTGTCAAACACGAAAATCAAGAAATCCCTACAATTACATGCGAAAAGCAGGAGAAATAGTGCGATCATTTTTTACAGGAGCTTTGTTGGGGCTCCTTTTTATCAACCCAGCTTATAGCGATGACTTAAGCGCTAGCGAAACATCATATACAGGTGCAACAATCCTTGAAGGAGACTGGGATGTAACGATCAACGAATTTGAACCGATCGCTGACAGTGAAGATACGTTTCCTTACGCATTTTTTGAAGGTAACACCCTCTATGTGGGTAACTCCGATATCTATGACAATACGATTGACGCCATCGTGGAATTCTTTTGGTTCCAGTCGTCCATCGATCGGGGTACAGACTTTTATGTGGCTGTCATCAAAACGCGGGTTACACCTGGTCACGATTGTTACTACGCACCGTGGGACTGGGCTCGTGGAGCCCAATGCAAATTATGGGCCGACGAGTGGAGTGATTGGGGTGAGCATCCAGTTCTGAGCGTTGAGGCGATGACTGATGTAGAGCGTGAGCAAGGAGCATTTAGATGGGACTGGTCGATTCCGTTTGAGACTTATGGCATTGACGCTTATGGACAAGTAACGTTTCAGAACATGTACGGAATCGGTTCAGCATCTGAAGGAGCCGCAATGGCTCACGGTGAGTACCAGCTGGACGAGGCTGGTGCTGTGAAGGCCGAAGGAAGCGTACAGGTAAAGGGATATCATTCTTCAGAATATAGTGTCCAGACCCAGTATGAAGTCACGCTTTACGAGTGGGATGTGTTTGTTGATGGTCGAGCTGACCTGATGGCATGGGACATGTACTTGAACCTCGGAGCCAGAGAAACGCAGTCGGCTTATCATGAATACTTCTTAAGCATTCAAGTGGAAGAAGGTCAGACATTCACGTTGGACAACCTTAACTTCATTGCGAACTTTGATACCGGTTGGTATGATCCCTTCCATCATGAGCTGGGAATCTCTCTAGAGGGTATGACTATCGGTCAACCGTACTACGAGCCAGCTTCGAACGACGATGAAACAGGAGTAGAGGAAGCCAGCCCTGAGGATACCGGAGAGACTGAGGAAGAACATGAAAACAAGTGGAATTCCGATACCGCGGATGCAGATCCACAGTGGCAAGAGTCAGGTCCGGCTAAATCAGGAGAAGGGTGTTCAACTTCAGGAAGTCGACCAAGTCTATCATTCTTTCTCATGTTGCTTCCCCTCATCGTTCGGAGGCGCTAGCCGATTAGCAGAACGACTATCCCGACCAGGGCACAGTTGAACAACAAATAGCTGGTTATTGCTTTGGTGTCATCATGCAAATTCTTAAATCCTGGAACTGTTGCCCATAACCAGTAGATGAAATTGTAAAGCGCGTCATGTCTCATTACATTAATTATAGTAGGGAAGATGCTATGAGTAATAAAAGAAAGAAGCCCACGCGAGATACGAAGAACACATACCGCCTCTCACGCATCGTAAATTATCTCATATCCGAGGGGTATGTCAATGTCGATCCTCGTAAAGATCATCAGCGGTGGGTGGATTGTACGGGTCATGGTAGGGACATCTGTTTTTATGTCTCAGAAATAACCAAAGACACCTACATCATAGATCGGGATCTTCAAAGAATCGGTGGTTATGGGAAGGACGGTTACTTCACAATCCAGAATCCTCGGACCAAACGGTTATGTGCGGAAGCAAGCACTGTTAAAGAAGCAGTCAAGCGCAGCAGACATAACACCGGTGTGATGTAATGCTTCTCTTTATCTCTATTTTGTTTGGTATTCTCTATGCGAATGTGGTCGAGTACTGCATTCATCGTTATTTGTTCCACGGCTTAGGTAGATCGGGTTCAAGCATTTTTGCATTTCACTTAAGGGTGCACCACATGATATCTAGACGTGATGGATTCGTGGACATGCGAGCATCTCATAATGAATTGATCGGGTTGCCTATTCTGGTTTTGCTTCATAGCCCCCTCTTACTGATACTACCCACATTCTTCTATACTGTGACAGCGTACGCGATCATGTTTGTTGCTATTCACAACACGCTTCACCATTATCCACGCTTCGCCCAAAAATATTATTGGTGGCACTGGAACCATCACATGCAAAATCAGAACAAGAGTTGGGGTGTCGTCCTTCCGCTTACTGATATTGTGGTCGGCACCCTTGAAGACCCTCGAACCAAGATTAAAGACCGGCCAATAACATGAATGATGACAACAAGCGCCTGATCCGAGAGCGGATAAACGAGGCGGCTGAAAATCTAAAGGGAAAGTTGCCACCGTCTGATAAGCATCCGAAGGGCCGGAATCCCTACGCCCATATCCCTAAGGTGATCAAACATCTATGCGGCGTGTCATACACAGAGCTTCCCGATGATGATCTGGCAGCCGTCCTGGAGATCATCGATCACTGTGAGAAGCATCCATTCTGATTTAAATCGGCGCGGCTAATAACAAAAACCACTAAAGGAATGCTAAAGAGCGCAGTAGTATCAGCCTATTTACATACATGGCACGCAAGCGATACAGAAGGCGTAAGAAGAAGCTATGGAGTAAGAGGTCAGACTACGTCCGCATCGACGGCTCCGTGGTCTCAATGGATAGTACCTGGGAAGTGGCTTGCGCTCAGCGCCTGGACGAGCTCGGCATCGCATGGGTACGGGACCCTAGCATCAAGATCCAGTACAGAGACAAGAGGCTGCGACTTCGCAATTACATCCCCGACTTCTATCTCCCAGACCACGACATCTATCTCGAGGTGAAGGGCTACTGGACAGACCGTGCTAAGTGGAAGATGCGTGATGTCATGGTAAGGAATCCCGGTAAGATCTGCCTGCTCGAATCTTTGCACGCAGTCACGACTTTGTCACTACCGATCTTGCCCACTACCGGTAGCATTTCGTAAGGGGCACTGTACTTGTAATGGTCTCTGACAGGTGGCTATTTGACCACATGTCTTGGTGTCTGAGGGGTACAATTCTAGAAAGTGGCTACTAGCGTTTTCCACGAGCACCTAAAAAAAAAGGGAGATTTAGAATCTCGCCTTAGCCTCCGTACGCGGGACGTCCCCGACTGTAACACATTTATGTATCACTTATGTATCATTATGTTACACCAAAACATTTTTTTGTTACACTGAAACATTTTTTTGTTACACAATAACCGTAACACATTGATGTTACAAATGTATCACTTTTGTCTCACTTCACGGGGGGTCTCGCACTTTCTCATCCTCTTGTATTTTAATTGTATAACATTACTTAAGGATTTACACAAGCAATTTCCACGAGAGAAAAATCCGTGTTCGGTTTCGCCGGGGCGGAAGTCAAAAAAAAGTTTTAAAAGTTCTGAACACCCGGGCCGCACGCTTTATAATGAGTACAGGTTGGGAATGATATCACATGTCCCAACCTTTTGCTTACAATAACCTCTAGGAGAACAAGCATGCTATACACGAAGACCAAGAACACAAAGCGTTTCAGCTTTGAGATTAACCGCAACGACACCAGCCACCAGGCCGGCGCAAACACCGTCACCATCTCGACCAACCCGATTTCCGAATTTTACTCGGCCGGTACGAGCGCGATGACTCTCACTGTCAAGGAAGCGAAGGCACTCAATATGTTCCTTTCCGCTGAACTTGTACCCGCCCCCGTCCTCGACTCGAGCGACTCGAGCGTCGACATCGGTTGATCATCTTGTGATGTGATAAAAAGCCGGGGATTTTTCCCCGGCTTTTTTGTTTCTGGCATGAACACCGCGGCAAAATCGCATACTATAATCTATAGGAAAAAACAATGGAGTACGAAACAGAGAGTTAATGTTCAGGTATTGGGGAGTAACTGGACGTGGGCGCGCAACCAGCCAGCAACCCGGGGATGGGGATAGCGGCTAAGCAGAATTCAGATTATGCAGAAGTTGGTACGCCCAGGGAACGTCGGAGAAAACGAATCACAAAGCAAGTAACCGGCGTTCCCACTTCTCCTAATGTTCTTTGAAAACTAGTGCAAATTAAGCCCAGAATGTGGTATAATATAATTGAAGGTGGGGAAAGGACTCCTCTCAATTTTCCATAGGTGAACAATGAAACTCCGCGACTACAAAGCCCTCCTTACATCAGATCAACGCACGGCCATGCTGTTCGATCTTACTGAGCGGCACCCGCGTGGTCCTACGTCGAAGCTTCGCGCTCCGGATTATGAGAAACACGAGAACTATCGTGGTAATGCGGGCGCTGTGCTCGCACTGCTCAAGGGTGCGAGCACCGCTGAAGGTTCAACGGAAACCGGTGGATGGAATCCCTACGAGATTTACGAGCTCCCTGACGACGAGTGGAGTGCATCACGATTGCTGTGGGATCTCGAAGTCGCCAAAGAAATGGCGATGGGTGAGAGCTGGCACTCCCCGGACGGTCAGGCGCGCCTCTTCAAGCAAGGTTCACAGCTGACTCGGCGATCACGTCGGTTCGCTTACCGTGTGCGTAAGGCGAAGCGGTGGGTTGAAGAAAACATCGGGACTGCAGTCTACGAAGTCACCCTTGGCGGTTACGGCATCGAGTCCGTATTCGTCCACGCTGATTCCGAAGAAGGTGCGAAGAAGCAGTTTGAACTCTTCATGGGTGGCGCGTTCAACGGGGACGTCCCTAACTACTCGGAAGACAGAGTGCACATCACTTACTGCCGACCGGCGAAGACGCCGCTCGAGCTTATGATCCTCAACGAGAAGTTCCAAAAGGAACAGCGCGACCGTATCGAGTCGTCAAAGAGGGAAGTCGAGAAGCTGCTCAAGCAGATTGAAGCGATGGATACCGCGGAGCAGATCGTTAACTGTTACGCAATCAACATGGTAGCCACCTGGGGTACAGGTGAAGGAGAAGAGGCTAATGCCGAATGACGAAATGAAAAAGTCTAATGATATCAATGGCTTGCGACGTTGCCCACAGGGATCAGACGTTGGAGTATTTGGCAGGTCTAAAGACTTCGTCGACTCATTGACTGCTAGCTTCATCTACGGTCAAGCGATCAGCGATCTCACACATCAGACGCTAGAGGTCCAGCGCATGCTCGAGACCATGGACAAAGAAGAAACGGATTGTCTCAAGGCGCAGATCGAGAAGACTGCACTTGAGCTTGATGCAAAATGGGCGATCGCAGCTCGCATGCTCGGAATCCAATCCTAAAAAACCTAATGATATTAAGGGCTTAGACGAAACTATGATTAATCCTGAACAACGACAGATGTTCGAAGCAATGTTTAAAACGATGGATCATGGCGACATCATGGAAGTCTACGATATGCTGGGTAAAGAGACCCGGTTGCGGCGGGAGATCAAGGCGGCACAAAATAAGAGAGAGCTGAAAGTTGGCTCTATTGTGGAGTGGAGTGGACGAAAGTCTGGGTCTTGTACGGGAGAAGTCGTCAGGGTCAAGCGAAAGAAGTGCATTGTTAAGCAAACAAGTCCGGCACGTCTCGGCGCTGGCAACTGGGATATCCCCATGTCAATGTTGACAGTCGTTCAAAGTTAAAGCTAAGGAGATATGATGTCTACGCAGAAGAAGTTTCTTAGAACCGGTGAGTGTAGTAACTGCGGCGTAATGTTCCAAGTGGTTGTTTTTATTGGACAATCTGGCATATGCGGTCGCTGTGATCCTGAGCTGTTCTCTCGCACTAGCGAAGAGCAGAAAGATCGATGGCTAAAAACCGGAAAAGTATTTGCATAATCATCAGAGATCTCGTGCAAAATACTTAGATTATATGGTATAATATAAATGATGGTGGGGATTGGGAATAGGTCCTCCCCCCACAAAGCTTTCACCCCCTCTTTGGAGCCCACATCATGAACGTCACAACCCTCAAAACTATCGTCCCCAGTCTCCCGCCCAATATCGCGGTGCTGCTCAGGGGTCCGACCGGTATTGGTAAGTCTCACGTCGCCTCCGCTATTGCGGACGCTGTGGAGCTTCCCTTCATCGACGTCCGTGGGTCGACCATGGATGAGGCGAAGGTGGGTGGTCTTCCTGATATGAAGGCGGTCGACGAACTTAAGGTCGCAACCTTCGTGGTTCCTTCCTGGTTCAAGCGCGCTTGCAATGAACCCTGTCTGATTATGCTCGACGAGCTCAACCGCTCGATGATGCAGGTACAGCAGGCTTTCTTCCAGATCGTCCTGGACCGTGAGCTCGGTAACGACGCTGATGGCATCCCTTACCGCCTCCACCCGGAGACGCGGATCATCGCAGCTGTTAACGTCGGCAGCGAATACGACGTCAACGATATGGACCCCGCACTGTTGCGGCGCTTCTGGGTTTGTGACCTGGAGCCGACCGTCGGTGACTGGGTTGACTGGGCAACCGAAACCGGTCTGGATAAGATCCTGGTTGAGTTCGTCCGTCAGAACCACGAGCACTGGCGTGTTGACCCCGCATCGGTTGAGCCCGGTACGGTTGTTCCGACTCCCGCCTCCTGGCACCGGATGAGCGACTCGCTGGTCCACATGGACATGGCTCCCGCCAAGCTGGCTGGGAACGAGACTCCTGGACACTTCTACAGTGTGCTCACTGGATTCATCGGAGTTGAAGCGGCGATCTCCTTCAAGGACTTCATCGTCAACTACGAGCTTCAGGTTTCCGCTGAAGACATCTTGAACGGCAAGGTAACTGCTGAAGATGTCAAGGACGCACCGGCAAGTCAGATCTTGCAGATCATTGACAAGCTGTCTGCTCACAGCAAGGAGAACGTCTGGAAGAAGAAGCAGGTCAAGGCTGTCGCAGAGTTCGCAGAGACCATGGGTGGGGAACACCTCATCGCAACCTTCACTGCAGTCCAGAGGGCTGGTAACATGAAGAACCTCTTGCCTCTCAACAAGGCAATCGGAATGAAGGTCGTCAACCTGGTTAACGAGGCACGCGCGGTTACCAAGTAATCTCGCATTAGGGACGGACGGGTGGGGTGCCCGTCCGTTCTTTTAACTTTACATCCCGAGGTACCACAAAATGAGTGAACATCGAGATCATGATTTGGAATCAGTGTTGGCCCGTCTACAGACGTGGTCATGTGAAGCATCAAACTTTCGTAATGATGGCTGGATTGCAGAGGGGAATCGAAAGCGTGTTGAGGCAGTAGCCTTGCGTGCAGCTGAGCTTCTGAAAGAGCTAAATAAAAATACCGAAACTCGTGCAAAACATGAGGAAAATGTGGTATAATAGTTATAGATGGTAGGGAATGGCCTACCACCCTCTCTTGGAGTCGAAATGGCAGTCAAAGCCAAAAATGAAAATACCGAAAGCGACGCAGCTGGAGTACAGTTTGCTGACGAGGCAACTACGAAGGCCTTCAGCCTTCAGCCGCATGTAGTCGCGATGCTCCTCGAAGAGCCCTTCTACGGCAAGGTGCTTCGAGTTCTCACCAAGACCCGGACCAACTCGATCCGGACTGCCGGTGTTCTCTGCAAGGACGGCGACCTTAAGCTCTGGTTCAACCCATCTTTCATGGCAGCCCTCGTGGGTAAGCATGTCCGTGGAGTTCTGAAGCACGAATGTCTCCACCTGGTCCTCGAACACACTACGACTCGTAAATTCGAGCCGCATATCATCTGGAACTACGCTACCGACCTGGCCATCAACAGTCACTTGGAAGGCGAGCTTCCGGATTTCGGTCTTTTCCCCGGCAAGGCGTTCAAGACGCTGACCGCGGAAGACAAGGAACGTATGGGACCGGAAGCCGTCAAGCGGTACGAACTGGTGTCTGCAAAGATTGCTAGCTTCCCCAAGTGCATGGCCGGTGAGTGGTACTTCGCACGACTGATGGAAGACAAGGACGTCGCTGATGCGATTCAGGATCCTAACCCCGACGGCGAACCCGGCGAAGGTGGAGAGCCCGGAGAAGGCGAGCCCGGCGAGGGCGGACAGCCTGGTCAAGGAAACGCACCTGGTATGCCCGGTACGCTGGACGATCACGACGGTTGGGGCGACGCCACCGAGGAAGAGAAAGAGTTCGTCAAGGCAAAGATTAAGCAGGCAGCAAGTGACGCTGCTAAGGAATGTGACTCCAAGGGTTCTTGGGGTTCGGTACCTGCAGAGCTTCGGAAGCAGATCAAGGCAGCCTTGGTCGCAGAAGTTCCATGGCAGAAGATTCTGGATCGCTTCTGTGGATATAGTAACAGAGCGAACCGGACTACCTCATACAGTCGCTACCACATGAGCTACGGTCGGATGGCACCTGGCGCCAAGAGGGACTACACCTCTAACGTCGCAGCCTACATCGATCAGAGCGGCTCGGTCAGCGATGCTGAATTGGCTCTCTGCTTCGGCGAGCTGGCCAACCTGGCTAAGAAGACTGAGTTCACTACCTACCACTTCGACACCGAGGTTGACCTGGATAGCGAAACCAAGTGGAAGCGGAAGGGCACTCCGGCACACCGGACCCGGGGCGGAGGCACCTGCTTCACCGCACCGAGCAAGCACGCTGCAAAGAACAAGAAGCGGTTCGACGGATACATCATCCTCACGGACGGCTACGCTGCCGACCCCGGTCCGAGCAGGCTGCCCCGAGCATGGGTCATTACCCCTGACGGTGCAATCGCTGACTGGATGACCAGCTACAAGACAGACGTCGTCGTAAAGATGAAGTGGCCACGCACTCTAAATCGGGACGCGGCTTAAAACAGAAACGTCTAAAGTAATAGAAGGGATATCCCCAATGGATAGAGTGAGTGAGACAGCTACTCGATATCTAGAGATGTGGAATGAGCAGTACGCTCTAGTCAATGAGAGACAGATAGTCAGCTACGCTGTGTCAGCTGCCATGCAGGATATAGAGTGGTGGCTTGATGGTATCGATCCCAATGGCGCTCTCCCTTCAGCTGGATGCGAGGATTTCTCCAGGGCCGAGCTGCTCGAGCTCTATCAGGCTCTGGCTCCCAGCGCTAGCTTTTTTAATTACAGGCCCAGGTCGGACCTGCTCCCCGGTGACACTTAAACAGACTAGATACTTTTTTGTAACACCGTAACATTTATTTGTTACACTGTTACACTGTAACATTTAGTGTTACGGATAGGGGCCTATCTCAAGCCCCATCCGCGAGCGTGTCAAGGCCCCATCGGAGCCCCATATATCGTGCCTCTGGGGGCCTATACGGAGGCCCCTATTTTGGCCCCTTCTGAGGCCCCTAAAATGGCCCCCCAGAGGCCTACTCAGTGGGCTTTTTGGAGGGCCTTGGTGCCTTAGTGCGTAAATTTTTTTTTCGGAGTAGAGTTCAAAACGAAAGCCCCTCCCCCCTCAATTAATTCTCGGAGCTATTTAGATAATGAAAACGAGGCGTAAATATTAAAGGTCTAAAGTGGGAAAAAAATCTCGGAGAATTTTGAGCTTCAGAACGGCAATTACAGCGATAGTGGCCACAATCAAAAGCGTAAATTTTAGGTTCGCGCTTATATCCTTTATTATAGCAGTAATCACATGGGCACACGTTAAACAAGATATCATTAGCAATTCAGACACTTCAGAGCCCAAAAATTCACTACCAGCTTTTCAAAAGGAATAAGCGGTGAATACTTAATGATGACACCTGGCCAGGGGAGAGATATCCAATGAAGATAACAAAGAGGCAATTACGCCAAATCATTAAAGAAGAGAAGAAGAATCTTCTCGAAGAGGGCACAACAGGCTCCGCTTTCGGGTGGGGCTTTGGTAGCTTTAGACCTAACCAATCACCGGACTTTGGTACATCATATGGCGAGGGCGGCCGGACCATCGGTCACACTCATCCTATGCCAAACCCGTTATCAGAGCAGCCCCGCTCCGGAAGGCATGACACAGATCAGGCATTAAGCGATGTGCATAAACAGCTTCAGACTATCCTCCATGATGCATCTCTTGCCATGGACAAATGGGTAAATGATAACCATGCAGTTCTAGATGCAGCTGGTGAGCTGGATGACCCGGAATCACTAACCATCAGAATGGACGATCTTAGACTTGAAATAAACGACCTCAGAGATGAAGCCTACAAACGCCGATAGGAGAGCAACATGAAAGTTTCGAAGCGCCAATTACGCAATATCATTAAACAAGAAAAAGTTAAGCTCCTCAGGGAACATCGACAAATCGGTACCCTTATTGCAGAGCAACCCATCTCAGGTGAGCAAGCAGTACAGATGGCCAGTACTCAGGAGATATCAAATCAGCTTGGCCTCATCAACGATGCAGTTGATGCCCTCCTTAATGCAGGTATGGACCCAACTGAACTTCAAGAAGAACTAATGGGTATTGCTGAGTCAGTGACAAATCTAGATAATCAACAATCAGGCTATTAGAATCATGAAATTAAACAAGACACAAATAAGACACCTAATTGCAGAAGAACGTGCTAAGCTTGTAACGGAACAATTGGGTGGCGGTGAATCCCTGCTCGGTGAGATGCCCAGTGATCTTGAAACAGGCATGGCCATGGCATTGCAAGAACATTTCGAAGAAGTTATTGGAGCTGAAACGTACCAAGGTACCGGCCCCGGGTGGAAGCAAGAGATCTCTAGTGCTGGTTTCGAGTATCATCAGGCCATCATCGACTCTGGCGCGCTTAAGATGCTACTTGAGCTTTTCACTGATGTTGAGGAGCGCTTGCATAACGGCGATTACGCTTAAAGGATTACACGCAATGAAAGTATCTAAAAGACAGTTAAAGCAGATCATCCAGGAAGAGCGTTCTCGCCTACTCTCGGAACAGCTCACGGATGGCTCAGACTGGCAGGATCTACTGCTGCTCAAGGCCGGGTCAATCTCAGATCAGTTTGGCACAGACATGGGGGTTCTTTTTGATGAGGATCCCGGGGCATTTGCAGGTCGGTCAACTCGTCCGGAATGGGATGAACAGGTCCATAACGCCATGCTCGAACTTGATACTAGTCTCGTTGCAGCAATGGAAGAGGTGATCGCTGATGTTGAATCCCGGCTACACGGTGGTGACTATACAAGAGGTGGGGGACCCCGATGAAAGTATCTAAACGACAATTAAGAAGCATCATCCGCGAGGAGAAGAGTATGCTCCTCTCTGAGCAGGGAGGGTTCGGTCCCGATAACATGGCCATGGTACTCATAGAGTTTGCCCGGGCTTGGGGCTCAATGGGCGCTGCTGTTCAGGAACAGGTTGTAGCTATCGTTGCAGCCGGCAGTGAAATAGCAGATCCAACGCCCCAAGAGTCTCCTGAATTTGAAGAAGTGGTTTACCAACAGAATTCCAATGCAATCGACGTGGCACTCAGACAGCTCGAAAATAAAGGCGAAAACCTCGAGGGCATGGACGAGATCATGGAATACCTTTGGGCTGCCCAAGAACTCATGAGAGGAGAGGGATAATCATGAAAATCACAAAGCGACAACTAAAACGAATCATTCGTGAGGAACGCTCTCGTCTCCTTCTTAATGAACAAGGTCTGGAACAGTACATGGGTCCCGAATATGCGGATTACCAGTACGGTGATCCTGCGGCTGCTGCCACTGATATCTCGGCTGCGTTAGAGTCTGCTGCGGACGTCATTGCGGACTCTCTACCCCTTGCTGGGGATGCTCTCGCTCCTGGGTTGAAGGCAATGGTACTTCCAACGTTAATAGACCTCCTAGCCCAACGTGGAGTCCAAGTCAAGTGAAAGTATCTAAGAGACAATTGAGACGTATTATTAAAGAGGAGCGCGCGCGCGTACTCTCTGAGCAACCTATCTCCGGTGAGCAAGCTGTTCAAATGCAATCTGATGAAGAGAAGAAGAAAATGGAGAGTGAGGCTGAGCACTTCCAGAGTGGGTTCTACGACGCAACGTGGGATCTTGTTAGTAGTAACATGTACGAGACTATTTCTTCTTTCGAAGGAGAGGATGTGCACCCGCTTATTTACAAGGCCGCGATCGCTGCCCTTAAGGGTGTAGCTGCTGATCTTGAGATGGAGATGAAAGATATACACCCACCTGAATTCATTACTCTGTGGGAACCAGGCTACGGTCCAGGGGGCGGGTGATGAAGCCATTGGTACAATGGCATAAAGACTTGATGAATAACCTGGCGGACCGTTTCGGGCTATCTACATACCAAGTTGTGTGGATTGGTTTCCTAAAAGGTACCGTTATCGGTTACCTCGTCGGAGTGTACCTGTGAAAGTATCTAAAAGAGGGCTGCAACGAATTATCCGAGAGGAGAAGGTACGCCTTCGGCGCGAGGAAACGTTGTCTGCCTCCCGGAAAACCGGCTCGATCTCCGGCGGATCCGGTAAAAAATCTCGCGCGAATCGCCTGCGGCGATTGAATGAACAATATCCGCCCCCTCTCGCCTCCCATCCTGAGGAACTCTCGATGGCCAAAGATGAGTTGCTTGGTATTCTTCAGACCATGGACCCACAAGAACGCAACAGTGAGATATACGCTCTTATCGATGAGCTTGAAACATTAGCCGAAACAGGAGAATAAAATGAAAATCACAAAACGTCAGCTTAAAAGAATTATTAAAGAAGAGAAGCGGAAGCTTGTTGAAGTAATCGACCCTCATATAGACGATGAGCCCTTCATAAGACAAATGGAACAGGCCCTTAATGACCTTTCCGATGAAGGTGCCACCAATGCCGACCTTATTGATGTGTGTAAACAAATGATTGCAGATATTGAAAAAGGGTTTATTGGACAACCCACATGAAAATCACAAAACGTCAGCTTAGAAAGATTATCCGAGAAGCTTTGACACCTGGATATCAGAGAGAGCCAGGCATCCTCGAGAAAGCGAAAGCGTACGATACAGGTCGAGAAGATTTTAAGGCTGGAAAGACTGCTGACAGCTATAATGATCATGACGACATCGTG
>LWDU01043290.1_pt1 | contig 17645 bp, 13 predicted proteins | sample 727161 | NCBI WGS metagenome assembly LWDU01 (sample SAMN04566230, study PRJNA314399) | hydrothermal vent metagenome | isolation source: deep sea hydrothermal plume seawater | place: Mexico: Gulf of California, Guaymas Basin | collected 2004-07-11
TCCCGGACCATTGATGGAGATGATGGATGCGAGTGTGATTCACCTCATCCACCAAACAACAGGGCTGCAAGTTGATGAAGTATCTCAACTTCCACTTAGTCCCTAGATAAATCTTCATCCTTCCTGCTGTTAATTTATTTCTTTCCATTGACTTGTAGTCTTCAGGCCTTATTAATGTGTATTTTGCATCAACAACACACATTTAATTAAGATATTCAGGGCTATATAGGGGCTATAAAACGATAGAAAAAGGGGTTAACCAATTGTATGGAATAACCCCTTGTTTTATATGGTACGCCTGGTAGGATTCGAACCTACGACCTACGGATTAGAAGTCCGTTGCTCTATCCAGCTGAGCTACAGGCAGAATCGCTAGTGTAAACCATCCTAGACTTCACTTTTAACTCTTTGTTTGCCAGGACAAATATTTTCAAACTAGCAACCTGTTAGTGGCGGTTTTCGTAAAGGATGATTTTTGCCTCTTCTTCGGTGATCAGTCCTTCTTCGACCACGTTATTCAGTTTTAGTTTAATCCGTTTGATTTTTCTTTCCTGTCCACCACTTCTAACACAATTGGGAGATCATCAGATAATCTTAATATGGAGATCGTATGCAGGCTGGATTTCCCGAATCCGCTAATTCCTCTTAATACGGTGGCCCTTGCCAGACCTCCTTTTTGGAAGAAACCAACCAAATACTTAGAAAGTGGAATGCCGGCATATTTTTCGGACTCGACGATAAAAATTTATAACAAGACCGCATCGGATTCTTTTTCATTTTATTTCAGACCTGAAGCGGTCATTAAAACTTTCCCCAGATAAACGGCGAACAGACACAGTGTGACGGTTCCCAGTAGGTTGAGTCCAAACAACATATGCTCGCTCTGCTCCAAAAGCTTAATCGACTCAAAACTGAAAGCCGACATGGTTGTGAATGAGCCCAGCACGCCGATGGTCAGAAATACCCGTGTTTCCTCCCCAAAAAAGCCTCGGTATTCGGAAGCGTACATGATCAGTGCGAGTAGAAAACTGCCAATGAAGTTTACCCCGAGAGTACCAAAAGGGAAGGTGATGAATCCACCCTGAATCCAGCCACTGACCCAGTATCGTAAAATTGCTCCGACAAATCCGCCAAGACCCACTATTAACCAAAGTGACATGCTATGCCTCTAATAATATTCCGCCGCCATCAGACGTGGGACTAACTTGCAACCCGCTCCCGTGGGGGGAATATAGCAAGAGTTATTTAAGCCGTCCATAATATTTGCTGACTAAAAATAGATATTGTTAGTTGATTCCACCCCTTGTGGGTCGGTGAATGGTGTACTCGTGGTTGGCGGAGAATGTATGCTCCAGCTTTGAGGTCTCTCCTGTAGACCAGATTATTTCAATTTGGTGGATAGACTTGTGTGTTCCCAAACCGAAATGAGCAACAGGCGCATCGTAGGAATGGAATCCGCCCCCGGTTTTTATCTCGCGCCGCTGGTGGAGTTTTCCATCGGACCCATAGCGGATGATGAGGATGCAACCGAGACAAAACCGGTTGCCCTGTTCATCGACCAGTTTAATTGTCACGCTGTTTCCCTGAGTATTGTTATTGGTAAATATCTTGAAGGGACCATATAGCGTGTTGGAAATAATATCTAGGTCGCCATCTCTATCGATATCGATGTAGGTATAGGAGGAACTATGGTCGTAATCATCCAGGCCAAATTCGGTCTGGGCCGGGACAAAATATTTTCCATTCTGATTATGAAAAAAAATATTTGAGGCGAACTCCTGGGTGATAGGTACTCCATTAACCACAAAAATGTCTTGCCATTCATCGTTGTCGAGGTCGGCGAAGCGGGCGTTCCAGCTCCACTCGGCAGTAGAGATTTTTGTTTGTTCGGAAACATCGCGAAAAGTATGATCCGCCTGACCAGATAGCAGAAGATTGAATTGAGTTTGCATGGGGATTTCATTTTCCCGCGAAAGTGTCAGGTGCTCCGCCTGGAAATATTTTTGGCAATAATTGCGGTTGAAGGAAAAAGGCGCTAGGATTTTTTCACAAAGGGATGGCATTTTTCTGATTGAAGCGACCAGAATCATGCGTGTGACCATACATTCTTTTATCCATTGCGGGTCCTCCAACTTGGCGCAGTGCTCGGTGATATCCTGTTTTTCTGGATTCAATAAAGTGGTCAATTGGTTGAACTGATGGCAGGCTTTTTGATCGAGCAGGCTTTTCCCAGAAGCGCAAAACTCCATTCCGCTATTTTGCATTGCATCGCCAAAAATATTGGAAATGACATCCAGTCCACGGGACATTCCAATATTAGCGAGAAAAATATCCGGGATCAGGTCATTATTGAAATCGCCGACATCGATACTCATGGTGTTTTGTGTGGTTAAAGGGATGATGCCATCCTGCTGGAGGATTTTTTTGAATCCTTTGTGTAAATTTCCTCGGTAATAGGTATCTGCAACACGGTAGTCATTACCTATCATGAGGTCGGGGGCACCGTCTGCATTGATATCCGAAAGCAGGGTACTATGGGTTTGCCCGGGAATTCCCGGAAGGGTTTGAATTTTAAAATCCAGATTGTGATTGAGTATCCACTGGTCTGTTGCTTGGCTGACAGGTTTACGGGTAAAAATCCCTAAAAAATAATTTCCGTTAACAATATCAGGGTACCCATCCCGGTTTAGATCGGCAAAAGCAGATGCGCTGGTCAATAGAGCGCCTCCATTGGGGACAGGAAGTACTTTTACTCGACCTTCATCGGGAATTGGATTAAGTACTGCAAAGTTTCCTTCGTTAAAAGTAGTGAGGAAAATATCAAGCCAGCCATCATTATTTAAGTCCACTAACGCTATGTTGATCCCCTGTTTTCCTTTTAGTGCCTCAACCCCGCTGAATATTTTTTGGAACCAGGTGCCTTCCATATTCTGGTAGAGTTCGAACCCGTTATCCGTGGCTACTGCAATATCGGGCCAGCCATCGAGATTAAAATCACCCGAGGCAATGCCTCGACCAAAAAACAGAGGATCGAGAAACATTTTTGGAGTCAGTGAATTAGAATATGTGATTCCAAGATCAGTTCCTAAGCGTGGTGTGAAGGGTTTGCCCGTTTGCTTGTTGCGTGGTGCGTGAGCTTGGGCATGGACTTGCAGGTTTTCATGCCTGAGAATGATAGGAGTCGCGTGCCGGACCATGGGCAAAGGTGAGTAAATTTCTGGGATCTTGACATCTGGCCTAGAAAAGAGGGCAGATGCGTTTTGATCTGGGACTGTGATGACTTGGTCATACTGTGCTAGCCATTTTACATGCCGGGATTCAAGAAAACTGTTAGAAGCAAACCCAAGCAGGATGCCAATGGCAACGACGATCAAAAATAATTTTACCGCCAGAAAAAAAGAGAAGGTACGGTATACGATCAAAGCGGAATAGATGCTGAATGTCCCGAAGGTAAATACCAGTGTGGTAACGAACGCGGGGGAAAGCCCCGACATCATCATGGCCTGTGCTAGCATGAGATCGAATGCAATGGGTAGGGGCATGAGGGTCCCCATAAAGGAGAGCAAACTAAGATTTACCAGGTTGACCGGTACACCGATCAACTTATCAAAACTCCAGAGATGGCTGGCCAGAGCGCCAACCAGGCCGGCCAATAGCATCAAGGGGACAGTGCGGGTGAAAATATAGCGCAAACTTTTCCAGTAATCCGAACTTACCGATTGGAAAGCCCTACCCCAGGGTTCTGGCTTCTCATCGAGATCGCAGACTGTGTCGAGATCAATTTCAGAGACCTGGTTTTCCAAGGTGGTTCGGGTTTTTTCTGAAATCAGGGGAACAATAATGAGGATCAAAATAAAAGTTGCCAACAATTTCATCACCGCCATGTAAAAAGGGAAAATCGAGAACAGCATAGTGATGACTATAATGTTCAGGGTAGGAGAACTGAACATAACCGCCAAAGCGGTTTCCATTTTGCTACCGGCTTCATACATTCCTTTGGCGATGGGGGCAACACAGTTGACACAGACTCCCAGAGGGGTACCCACGAACATTCCCATAAAGCTGTTACGAAAGCGCCGATCCGAAGACTGGCGAGGAATATATTTAAGCAGGGTATAGAATCCGGCAGCGAGAGCTAGGCCAAACGCCATTCCGCGCCAGTTGGTTTCATACCAATTTAGTGTGGTGTAGACCACTCGTATGATAAGATTTGCGTTTCTTGGAGCGTGAAAGTGGGCTTCGTGAGTGAGCGGGTCTTCAAAAGCCTCCATGCCAGATAGTGCGGCTTTGCTGTCCAAAGCTGGATAACGGGAAACCAGCCAAAAGCTGGTTGCTACCCCGATTAAAAAAATCAGTAGAATTATAAATTTGCGATTACGTGTCATTCAAACGTATTATCTAACATTTAGGAAAAGCTATTTTTACCCTAAAAAACCGTTGTAGGGAAACCAAATTTATTCCCATAGCAGGGAGACCTTTGCATATGTCGCAAAAAATATCGAAGCATCTATGAAGTTATGAGAAGCTCTCCTGAGTAGTCGTGGAAACGAATAGTTACCTAAATTATGCTGAGATAACTCTTTGTTAGCCAGAAAGAGATATTGCGCATTGTACCCATTTTGGGCGAAACTTACGGAAGGGAATACCACAGGCCCACCCCTAGTGGCCTTCAGCCGAGAGTATTGTTTCTAGTAGTAAAAACCTATTGCCATTGAGTCTAGCGTCACGCTGGTGCCCGGTGGAGGAGAAAGATTTTGCAAACAGAAGATTTTGAATCCTCAAACCATTTCATCCAGAATATTATTGAAGAAGATTTAAGTGCCGGGAAATACCAAGGGCGGGTGCATACCCGTTTTCCTCCCGAACCTAATGGGTATCTGCATATTGGGCATGCGAAGTCCATTTGTCTGAACTTTGGGCTGGCTTCGCAATATTCAGGCAAATGCAACCTCAGGTTTGATGATACCAACCCTAGCAGGGAAGGAGAGGAATATGTACAAGCCATTATGAAAGATGTTCGGTGGCTGGGGTTTGATTGGGAAGACAGGCTCTTTTACGCCTCAGATAATTTTGATCAGCTTTACGATTATGCGATTCAGTTGATTGAGAAAGGAAAAGCGTATGTGGATGACTTGAACCCGGAACAAATTCGTGAATACCGGGGCACTCTTTCCGAACCGGGGCAAAATAGTCCCTATCGAGATAGGGTAGTGGAAGAAAACCTGGATTTGTTTAATAAAATGCGGGCGGGTGAGTTTGCAGAAGGTGACAGAGTCTTGCGAGCTAAGATTAATATGACATCGGGTAACCTGAATTTGCGGGACCCTGTATTATACCGAATATTAAAATCGTCTCACCATCGTACCGGTGATAAGTGGTGTATTTATCCCACGTATGACTTCACACACGGTCAATCGGATTCACTTGAGCAAATCACCCATTCAGTTTGTACCCTAGAATTTGAAGACCATCGACCTCTTTATGAATGGTTCCTGAATGAGTTGGAGATTTATCGTCCCCAGCAAATAGAGTTTGCTCGCCTCAACCTGAATTACACGCTCCTGAGTAAGCGCAAGCTTTTACAGTTAGTGGAAGAAGGCTATGTGAATGGGTGGAACGATCCACGCATGCCGACATTATCGGGCATGCGTCGTAGAGGTTACCCTGCAGAGGCTATTCGCGACTTTTGCGAGAGGATCGGGGTATCCAAAAGTAATAGTACGGTTGATTTTGCCTTGTTAGAACATTGTGTGCGGGAAGATTTAAATCGAACATCGCCCCGCGTGATGGCTGTGGTTCGTCCTTTGAAGTTAGTGATTGAAAATTATCCAGAAGATCAGGTGGAAGAACTTACTGCTGAAAATAATCCCGGAGATCCCGATGCTGGGTCTCGCCAAATCCCCTTTTCACGAGTTCTTTATATTGAGAAAGATGATTTTATGGAAGATCCTCCTAAAAAGTTTTTTCGTCTCGCTCCGGGCAGGGAGGTGCGATTGAAACATGCATACATCATCAAATGTGAGCGGGTGATTAAAGATGAAAAAACGGGAGAGGTGATTGAGCTACGTTGTACTTATGACCCGGAAACCAAAAGTGGTTCTTCTCAGGAAAGCCGGAAGGTGAAAGGCACTTTGCACTGGCTCTCTGTTCCCCATGCACAATGTGCCGAAATGAGGTTGTACAACCACCTTTTTCTTAAAGAGAATCCTACTGACGAAAAAGGATGCTTGGACGTAAAATCCAGCTTGAACCCTGACTCCATTGAGATTATTCAAGAAGGATTCATTGAATCCCTCTTGAAAGATGCGGTCGGGGGGGATCGGTATCAATTTTTACGGCTTGGCTATTTCTGCGTGGATAGTGAAGACTCGGTTCCTGGAGTTCCGGTGTTCAACAGAACTGTAACGCTTCGTGATGCCTGGGCGAAGATTGTCAAAAAGTCTGGTTGAACAGTCTACAATGGTTTAGGTTGAGGCGATTTGCCTTTTTGGATGGGTGAATGTAGAACCTTCTCCCGATTAGTTTTTTATAGAGATCCTGTCCCCATGCAGGAATATGGTCTTCTTGCAAATTGCCAGACTAACCTTCTGCGCGAGACTAGTACCGTTGTTCGGTTTTCATAAGAATCTCCAAAAAGATAAATGTACTTGTAGCGGGTACTGACCACAGTTGGTAATAGAGGTTCTTAAGAAGGTAGCTATTAAATAGATATTAAAATAGTCAAATTAAATGAATCCGAACTTGGCTGGAATCAGGATTTGTTTAGCCTTGATTTTTCAGTGTGTTAGGGCTTTATATGTATCTCTAACGCAATAGAAAAGATGTATTGGTAAAGGGCTTTAACGTGGTATTTTAATACATGAGTGTTACGTCGAAGGGTCTTCATTTCTCTTTGACAGGTTTTTGCAATTGTGCTAAAAATCTTCAAGCTCATAAGTGGACTGTTGCTTACCTTCGAGGAGTTACATGGAAGTCAGAATAAGACGAGATATCCTGTTAAATGGAGTGCAAAGAGTTCAGGGAATCGTTGAACCCAAAGGGGCGATGCCCATTCTTTCTCACCTACAATTGTCAGCCGATTGGTACGTTAGGTCGTTATCCTGCGAATGTGACCGCCCCAGGGGCTGTTACTCTCAATGCTAGAAAGCTTTTTGATATTGTTCGGGAGCTTCCTGATGAAGAAATTTATTTAAAAAAAGAAGACAATAACTGGATTACATTGAAGTGTGGAAAGTCCAAATTTCGTTTGCCAGGACTTGCCCCCGAAGATTTTCCGCCGTTACCGGAATACAGCAAAAAGCCTCTATTGGAATTTGATAGAAAAACTTTAAAGGAAATGATTCGCAAAACCTTTTTTTCAGTTTCTCCTGATGAAAATCGGCAGGCGTTAAACGGTTTATTGCTGGAAACGGATGGGGACTGTGCCAATCTGGTAGGCACTGATGGGCACCGCTTGGCGATGATTACGCGGCCGGTCAAATCAAACGCTTCAAAAGGGGAGTCTTTAAGCTTTCTTTTGCCTAAAAAAGCGTTGTCTGAGTTGCTAAAGCTCATGGAAGATGAAGAGGGAAGATTAGGGTTCTCTTCGCAAGAGAATCATTTGGCTTTCACTTGTGGAACACAAGTGATTGTGTCTCGTAAAATAGATGGAAAATTTCCTAATTATCGTCAGGTGATTCCGGCAGATAACCAGTTGAAGGCCAAAGCAAACAAAAGTGATTTGATTCACGCTTTGAAACGGGTGGCTCTGCTTGCAGATGAAAAGTCAAAGATGGTTCGCTTTGAATTTCAAAAAGGCATCTTGACGCTAGTTTCGGATAATACGGATTTGGGAGCTGCTGTTGAGGCACTGCCCATTGAGTATGATGGCGAAGAGGTTTCCATCGGGCTTAACGCAAAGTATGTGCTGGATATCCTCAACGTTATAGAGGTAGATTCTGTGACCCTGAACCTAAGGGATCAAAACCATTCCTGCCTGTTTACTGTACCGGAGGACGACCAGTATAAGAGTATTGTTATGCCGATGCGTCTCTAGAATTTTTGATCAAAGATCGAAAAACTGATCCATCTTCTTATCACTCCTTGGTGTTTTCCCTGTTACTCCTTCCCAAATTTCTCGGGTTTCCATACATAGATAAATATTTAATTCTTCCGAGCGGGACTTAAGGTAATTGCGAATGGTTTCGTAGGCGTGGTTTCGCAAAGGACGAAGATAGCGGAACTTACCATCCTTGCTGGGTTGGTGTTCACTGGTGAACAACCGGGTTTCTGGATGGCGGTTTTTTATGACGGATTTTAAGTTAGGGCGGTACCGAAAACTTCCCAAACTTACCCACTCTATTTTGGAAATAGGTATGATATCGCACACCATATTTACCAACTGCAGATAGGCCTCTTCCCAACCTGGTATCAAAATGATAGGGTCAAAATGGAAGCCGACTCGATAACCTTTATTCAGGCATGCTCGCGCAGCTTCAAGCCGTTGGGCCAAGCTCGGTGTTCCTTTTTCTTCCAGATCAATAATGGCTTGAGGGTTTAATGACCAGGAGACAATGATGTTTGTGGGATCGGAGTGATTCATAAGGTTCACAATCTGGACTGACTTAGTTTTTAACTCAAGCACAGCGTTTGACTGTTTATTGAAAAAGGGAAGTAGAAAATTCGTGTAGGGGATAATAGCATCCAGAGCGAGGCTGTCTGTTAACTCGCCAGTCCCGACTCGAAAGTTGCGATCAGGATATTGCTTGAACTCTTCTTCCAATTCCCCGAGTAGATCTTCGACATTTACATATGCCATTTGCATGGGGTTGTTTCCCAAAAAATCCTGCAGGAAACAATAAGAGCAATCATAAATACAGTTTTTTGCCAAATTCACGATGTAATAATTGCAACATACCATCCCTGGGCTGATACCTGGGCATTTCTTCAGGAAGGAGCCTTTAAAATGGGATAACGCTAAACGTTTTTTTTCTTCCCCGAACACATCGTATTGCGAGGATTTCATTTGCTCCATGAGGATAGAGATATCACGAAACTCCTGCCGAGGTACCTCTGGAAGTCGGGAGAGAACTTCTCGTGCCAGGGGATACTCCAATACTCCTTCTTCAAGAAAAATAATCTCAGGCTGGTAATCTATGAGGGTTGGTCTAGGGCTTGTTGTATAATTCAACATTATTCTATATAATCGTGTTTGATGTTTGGTTGTATCGGTTTTTTTCTGCTTTCATAATCTCTTTATGGAGGCCTTTTTTGTGAGCCCCGATTGTTTCTCCAATATCAGTTCTTGCTTGGAGTAATCACTGTATCATCTAATTGAAAGAAAGAAAATGGACATCCCCTCTGCCTCAGTTTTTAACCAGAACATCCCCAAGAAAAATAAATTTCGATTGGGATTTAATTTTCTTCTACTGGTTTCGCTAGGCCTGAATATCCATTTCAGAAACTAAAGATACTATAAAAATATCACAAGCCCTTCCCAAACCTTCCAAGATTATAAAGAAAGAAGTTCCTCTTCTTATTAAGACTTCAAAGGCAATTATAAAGCCTGCCTCTTTAATGGTTGCATCGGTTGGAACGCTGAAAGGCAAAACCATTCATGCCCTGAGTTTTAAAATCAGGAATTCCTTAAACTACACAGTGTGTAAAATAATTTCCTATGAACAAGGTTGTGCTGCACTTTCGGCGCATCTAGGACGCCTCATGGCATGGTTCATGGACATTAAAAAGAGCATGAGAAACGGTGACAGCCTAGAAGTGCTTTACCAGAAGCTGGAAGGTCCCACGCAGTTTAAAATTCTAAAACTTTCTTATAAAAGTAAACTATTTGGTAAAACATTTGACGCATTTTACTTTGACGAGTTCGATCCTAAAAATGGAGGATACTTTGATAGGAAAGGGACAGAGATTGTCCGGCGTATTGTCGAATCCCAAAGTCCTATACGAAAATATATTGAAATCACGTCTCTGCCGGGAGACTTTCGTAAGGGTGCAGGAGGACATTCCGGTACAGATTTTAAAGCTGAGGTGGGGACCCCTATTTATTCGGGCTTTGCCGGAACGGTTACCCGCAAAAACTGGAATGTGCGCGCAAACGGCTATTGTGTGGAAATTGATCATCCAAAATTGGGGATTAGAACTCTCTACTTACATTTAAGTCGTGTCAAAGTCAAAACTGGGCAAACTATTCAGGCGGGCCAAGAGATTGCTGAATCGGGCAACACAGGACGAACGTTCGCCCCTCATCTACACTATGAGATTCAGAAACGCAAAAATAAGAAAATAATTTATAACCCCTTCACATCCCGATATCATAAAAGTTATACTCGAAAAATTCCGGTCCAACATTTTCCGATTTTCCAAAAAACTGTTACGCTTTATGACTCCTTGGTAAAGGAAAGCTGATTGTTGGGTGAAGATGGAATTTAGAAAACAATTTTGAGTGAGATCTATGATTCCGAGGGAGCTCTGTGAAAAGAAAACGAAAGCGAGATAAGGGGAAAAATCCAGTTCGGATTCGTATCGGAAAAATTGTTTTTGATATTTTGTTATGCATTGTCGCTTTTACCTTAATTCCTGTCCTGATTTTTAGATTTGTAAATCCACCCACAACGCCTCTGATGTGGATACGCTGGGTTGAAAGCGGTGCCCAGAAAAACTATTCCCGAAGTCTAAATACTTGGGTGTCGCTTGAAAAAATTTCTCCAAACATCCTGAAGGCGGTCATAGGAGCCGAAGATCAAAAGTTTTTCACCCATAATGGGTTTGACTGGTTGGCCATCGAATATGCGATCCAAACCAACTTTATGACAGGCCGAAAGACGGGGGCCAGCACGATATCAATGCAAACGGCTCGCAATGTATTTTTGTGGCAAAACAGAACCTGGTTGAGAAAGTTACTGGAAAGTTATTTTACGGTTTTAATTGAATTTTTTTGGAGTAAGCAGAGGATTCTTGAGGTTTATTTGAATGTTATTGAATGGGGCGATGGCGTATTTGGTTGTGAACAAGCGGCTCAGACTTATTTTAAGCATTCATCGAAAAAGCTCTCTCCCGTTGAATCGGCTTGGATGGCTGCTGTCTTACCCCGTCCCCGGAATTGGACTTTAAGACCCACTCCTGCCCATGTAGAGGCTAGGCAATTGAAGATTCTAGGTGTCTTGCCGAAAGTACGACTTGTATTTAAATGATAAAGATCAAGATTTCTAAAACTCTTCAAAGCAAAATTCGTAAAGGATATCCCTGGATTTTCAAGTATCAGGTTCAAAACCAGATACCTGAAGGGAAGCAGGAAAACCTGGCGGTAGTTTACGATCATCAGAACCATTTTCTTGCGATGGGTCTATGGGATCCTCATTCGGATCTTTGTTTTAGGGTATTGAACCTAGGAAAACCGAAGGAAATCAGCGACTCCTTTTTTCTGGAACGTCTGCAATCAGCAATGATGATCAGAAAAGAACTAGAGTCTCAGGGAACGACCGGTTATCGAATCATTAATGGTGAGAATGATCAGTTTCCAGGGTTGGTGCTGGATCGCTATGAAGATACTCTGGTTTTGAAATTGTATACCTCAAGCTGGTTTCCCTTTCTAGAAAAACTCTGTGAAATATTCCAAAAAGAATTCACATGCCAGCAGGTGGTTTTGCGATTAGCTCGGAATGTAAGTAAGGATGTGGGCAGTAAATCAATTTATCGGGATGGACAAGTATTGTATGGACAAGAAAACTCTGGCTGGGTGCAATTTAAGGAGAACGGTTTGAAGTTCACGGCTGATGTGATTGAGGGGCAGAAGACCGGCTTCTTCCTAGATCAAAGGGATAACCGGTTAAAAGTAATGAAAATGGCTAAAGGCCTTTCTGTGCTTAATGTGTTCAGCTATTCGGGAGGCTTTTCTGTTTATGCGTTGGCAGGTGGGTGCAGTTCTGTAATGGAGGTGGATTGTAATCCTATTGCATTAGAGACATCGTTAAGAAATTTAAAATTAAATTTCCCTGAAAAACAAATTGTAGGGAAAAACTTTACTCAAAGGGAAGGAGATGCGTTCCAAATCCTGGCACAGTTAAAATCGGAAAAATATTTTTTTGACTTAGTAATTTTGGATCCGCCAGCGTTTGCCAGAAAGAAGAAACATAAAACCCAGGCCTTGGAGGCATACACTGCTCTGGCGCAAGCAGGGGCGAAGTTAACATCCGGTGCATTGTTTGCAGCTTCTTGTTCATCGCATGTGTCATCCAAAGAGTTTTATGATGCGGTTTACCGTGGAATCCGATCAACAGGAAAAAGACTGGAAGAAATTAATAGAACGGGGCACGCCCAGGATCACCCAGCAATCTTTTCAGAGGCTTTATATCTAAAATCGACCTATATAAGGGTGGGGCCGTAAGGCGCAAACAAACAAAAGGTTAGCTAGGGGCGGTATTAATTGGGCGCTGAAACGATATAGATTTTTATGTTCACAAATAAACTGAAAGTCAGTTTGCTGCTTACAAAATAGACTGAAAAGAAAACTATCTTCTCTTTTTAGCCTTAGCTTTTTTCTTAGCTACTTTTTTCTTAGCTACTTTTTTCTTAGCTACTTTTTTCTTAGCTACTTTTTTCTTAGTTCTTAGCTACTTTTTTCTTAGCTACTTTTTTCTTAGCTACTTTTTTCTTAGCCACTTTTTTCTTAGCTACTTTTTTCTTAGCTACTTTTTTCTTAGCTACTTTTTTCTTAGCTACTTTTTTCTTGGTTGCCATCAAGATCTCCTTTCGTACATCATCAGTATTCGTTTCAGCGCCCAAATACCGTATTACATTTTATGCGATACGTGTTTTATGTCAAGCGAATATTAATTAGAATTAATGTTCCAGGAGGATTATTGAGTTGCTATGGACATAGAGAGTGTAAAACCTGCTGGTGCTATTTTTTTAAGGACCTAGGAAAACCCGCATAAACAAAGAGGAAAGTGCCTAGTTTGGTTTTTTTTAATTTTGTGAGTATACTGAATTTGTTTTGTAAATGTTTTATGGCGATTAAAAAATAATTATAAAATTTTAGGAATGCTTTGCTAGAAAAGTTTAAATTTAATCAGTTCGAATCATTTCCTGAATTGGTTCATGCTGTCAGTCCTCGTTGTTTTGAAAATGACCGTGGTGAAATTGAGGAATTTTTATTTCGAGAAAATGGTAAATTTAGGAAAACAAATTCTCATTTAACATTGTTTTTGGAATCTATTGGGATTACAGGCACCAGTCTTTTTTCAGTTAATCAGATTCATAGCGATAAAGTTTTTATATTAGATGATGTGAGTTTTACCTCTGGCGAGGTGATGAAAGTTTCAGCCGATGCAATTTTGACTGATATTCCCGGTAGGCCTATCGGTGTTTTTACCGCAGACTGTCTTCCTATTTTGATTTATGATCCACGACTACAAGCGATAGGGGCTATTCATTCCGGGAGGAAAGGGTCGGAGCAAAGTATTTTATCAAAAGTAGTTAGGGAGATGGGTCGCGTTTATGGATCTTGCTCTGAAGATCTGATAGTGGGTTTTGGCCCGACAATTGGGGGGTGTTGTTATGAAGTGGGGGAGGAATGTGTGCTGCCATTTAAAAAAATGTTTTCAGATGACATAAACTGGTTGCGACCAAGTCGGTTAAACAAATACTTTCTTAATTTAATTGCGGTGAATAAAATGGAAGGTATAGGAGCTGGTCTTCGGCAAGAAAATATTTTTTCAATGGATCACTGTACCTGTTGTTCCACAGCAAAAATGTTTTCCTATCGGCGCGAAGGAAAAACCGGAAGAATTCTTACAACCATCATGTTGCGTACATGACGCTTATGTGTTTTCTTGGATTTGTATAATTATGGTCGATAGCACTCAGAAAAAAAATTCATTGGGCGGAGATGCCTTGCCGTTTCCCGTTGACTGGGTGAAAACCCAACCGCGTAAGGTGGAAGATATCTTATCAGGCTTGTCAGTGGAAGAACAAGTGCGATGTATTCTTGGGCTTGATCCTCAACTTCAACAAAATATCCTCATCCTCTCAGAAAAAGCTGTTGAGGTGACTCAGTCACTCCCTGTGGAAGAAGTTTATAATTTAATTAAGGAAGTGGAGAAGGAAGACTCTCTTCTGGTTTTATCTATGGCTTCCCCGGATCAGTTGCAATACTTTTTTGATGTGGAATGGTGGCAGGGAGACAAATTTAAACCTGAGCGAGCGCTGGATTGGATAGTCTTACTGGATGAATGTCAGGATCCAGATATCTTTGGTTGGTTTTTAGGGGAAGATTTTGACCAAAAGGTTATCCTCTTGCAAGCCTTTATAAAAGTCTATAAGCAGGATGAAATGACGGACTCTTATGAGGGGGTGGAAGGATTGGAACATTTTTCACCGGATGGGGTCTACGATATTTTTTTCAAAATTGAAAACAGTAAAGAAATCAAAAAACTTTTACTGTTAATAATGGATAAGGACTCAAGCCTTTTATATAGCCTGCTTGAAGCCGTAATTTGGTATCCCGTTTCTCTTACCTTAGAAAAGGCTTATCATTGGAGAACAGTTCGCGCTGGTGAACGCGGCATTCCTGAGTTTCAGGAGGCGATGGGTTTATACAGCCGTTTGGACCCGGAAATGTTGAAGGTAAAAGTGCCTTCGTTGGAAGACCTGCCCTCAAGCCAATTGGGATTTTCCCCACGATATCTCTTGGCCAATGTAAATGAGACTCTTTTTTTCAGCCAGTGTCTAGCTATTCTGGAAAATGAAAGCCGTCTTGAAACTCTACGTTGGGAACTGGTATGCCTAGCCAATAAGGTCATCGTTGCTGATCAGCTTGACCTGTCATCCATGGATGTTCGGCACCGAGCTCTACGAAAAGCGATTGGGTATATAAATATTGGTTTAGAACTGGGAGCAGAAGGTAACCTTGCAAAGGGATCGGCTTTGCTGGATCAGGTTTGGATGCAGTCATTTTTTCAGGTGGGTTACGAACAGTTAAGACAGATTCGCTCGTCAGCTAGTGCTTTCATAAATAAGAATGGGGCTTATATTGAAAACTTCATCTCAGCGAGGGACAAGGAACGGATGGGGGCGTTGGTTTTTCAGTTTCCGCAAGTTATGGAAAAACTTCACGATGAGGATATGTTCAATTGGCGGGACCCAGAATCTCTAATAGATATTCAGGTTATGAATGATTTCATAAGCCGGTGGGTATTTTATAGCCGTTTTGCAAGGAAAGGGCTGGGTTTGAACGAGTCAATATTTTCATCTTCATTGTCCGACTTTGATTACCCGGAACCCCGGGAAGATTTGAACCTTTTAACCTTGTTAACGACAGCATTAGCTCGATATGCATTGTTTGGCAAGATATCCTGCGATCCGCTTCCGGATGTGGCAGCAAAGAGTTTCCTGGAAATGATATTTTTGCCAGGTATTTTCCAGGAGGAGACGAGGGTGTGCAATGAAGACCTCATTGCATCCTTTGAACAAGCGTTGTTAAAGTCCCCCTTGGCCTGGACGGACTTGGACAAAACCTTTTTGCATGATCTGGTGTGCGAAAGCTCTAAAAACCTTGAAGATCAGTTTGGAAATTTGGATCTCAGTCGCCCCATTGAATGGAAATTTGCCCAAGGCCTTTGCATTTACTCCGCTGGGCGTGGGGCCAAAGAGCAGTAACTTTTCCCTCCAGCAACGATGTTTTCGGCTTAACGAGCCCTTACTAATTCCCTCTCACGGGCTAGCTGCCTATGACCGTCAAGCAACTAATATCGATGGGCGCAATTTAAGCCAGTTTGCCTTTTGTTCGCTCCAATTCCATTTGCTGGATTTTTATTTTATATTTGAACGAAAAAGTGTAGAATCCGCACTTCAATTGAATTCTGAGCCGAAATCCTTTACGCTAAGGAGAGGTGACTTATGACCGATCCAAAAAAAAATGAAACTCAATCCCCAAAAAAAGAACCTGGTCTTTGGGAATCCTATGGTTCTTTTCCGGTCTGGTCATTGAAGTTGATTAATGCGGTGACTCCAGGTTTTCTTATAACGAAGTCTCCGGTTCCCAAAAGAAAACTTCCTCAGTAAACTTAACTTTATTCTGTTTTTATGAAACCCATACAGCGAGCATTGATAAGTGTGTCGGATAAAACTGGCATATTGGATTTCGCCCTTGAACTTCAGAAGTACGGTGTCGAGATACTTTCCACCGGAGGAACGGCGAACTTGTTGCGCAAGGGAGGGGTCCCGGTGATTCAGGTATCCGACTATACGGGGTTCCCCGAAATGATGGATGGCAGGATCAAAACACTGCATCCCAGAGTCCATGGCGGAATTTTGGCTCGTAGAGATGTTCCCGAGCATGTTAAAGCCATGGAGGATCATGGCATCAGGCCTATTGACCTAGTGGTGATAAATCTCTACCCCTTTGAGCAGACCATAGCAAAAAAGGACTGCTCTATTGAGGATGCCATTGAAAATATTGATATTGGTGGTCCTGCGATGGTTCGGTCTGCGGCAAAAAATTCCAAGGATGTGGCTGTGGTTGTGAATCCGAAGGATTACAGCAGGATTTTAGAAGAAATGAAGAACTTCGAAGGAGCAGTGACATTAGAAACATGCCGACGATTGAGTCGAGATGCGTTTACGCACACGGCTCAATATGATTCCTTGATCGCAACTTATTTGTCAGGTGAATGGGGTGATGGGTCAAAGTTTCCTTTCATATTGAACCAGCCGTTTGAAAAAGTTCAGGAACTCCGCTACGGTGAAAACCCTCATCAGTCGGCTGCGTTATATAAGGAAAGTTCTTCGCTGCGCAGCGAGATAATTTCTGCTAAACAGCTACAAGGCAAGGAACTGTCTTTTAATAACTTTATAGATTTGAATGCAGCATGGGAATTGGTCAAAGAGTTTGATAAAGGGGCTGCAGTGATTATCAAACATACTAACCCATGTGGCGTGGCGTTGGGTGAGGACCAGTTGATTACTTTTATCGGAGCTCGTGAGGTGGACCCGGTATCTGCTTTTGGGGGTATCCTTGGGTTCAACCGGACGGTCACTGCCCAGACTGCGGAAGAAATCGTCAAAAATTTTATTGAAGCGGTTGTGGCGCCAGACTTTGATGTAAAAGCTTTAGAGTTGTTTGCCACGAAAAAGAACGTCCGACTCATGCAAATGCCAGAAATTGGAACCAACACTGGTTCTGAAAAATTTGATTTGAAGCGAATAGGTGGTGGTTTGTTGGTGCAAAGTCCAGATACGCTGACGTACGTTAAGGACGAGCTCAAAGTGGTTAGCAAAAGAAAACCCGATGACCGGGAAATGGAAGATATGAAGTTTGCCTGGATTGTGGCCAAGCACGTGAAATCTAATGCTATTGTTTATGCCAAAGATCAGGAAATTTTAGGGATTGGCGCAGGCCAAATGAGCCGGGTCGATTCGGCTCGCGTTGCGGTTGAGAAAGCATGCAAATCTTTAAAGGGAGCAGTGATGTCTTCGGATGCATTTTTCCCCTTCCGGGATTCTATTGACGAAGCTGCAAAACATGGAATTAAAGCGATCATTTCTCCAGGCGGTTCTATTCGCGATGAAGAAGTCCTGCAAGCGGCTAATGAGCACAAAATAGCCATGGTGTTTACAGGAATCCGCCATTTCAAACATTAAGTCCCTACTTT
>LWDU01036273.1_pt1 | contig 17644 bp, 14 predicted proteins | sample 727161 | NCBI WGS metagenome assembly LWDU01 (sample SAMN04566230, study PRJNA314399) | hydrothermal vent metagenome | isolation source: deep sea hydrothermal plume seawater | place: Mexico: Gulf of California, Guaymas Basin | collected 2004-07-11
CACAACCTTTGCCGCAGCCCCCGTGGGCGAAACCGGCAAACAAACTCAGCCGACCCCCGTCGGCGATCTGGTGTGGAGTGATTCACCGCTCATCAGAAAAAGTGCGTTGCCGAAAGGGACCACCGTCACGGCATTGACGACGCACCCATCGGCCATCGATCTGAAGCATCCGTTCGACTATGTGCAACTGCTCGTGTCAGCCACACTCAATACCGGCGAGATCATTGACGTCACTTGCAACGTGCAGATGCAGCATGACGGTGCCGTCGTTGACGTCACGAAGTCGGGCTTTGTAAAGCCGACGGCCGATGGTCAGGGCAAGCTGCTGGTCAAACTCGGTGAACGGACAGTAGAAGTTCCTCTGTGGCGGACTTCATCAAACATGTGAATCCAATTCTGTCCCGCGTCGGCTGCAATCAGGGAACATGTCACGGCTCGGCCAAAGGCAAGGCCGGATTCAAGTTGTCGCTGCGCGGCTATGACCCAATCTTCGACCTGCGAGCATTCACCGACGACCTTGCCGCTCGCCGTACAAACGTGGCATCACCAGCTGACAGTCTGATGCTGATGAAGTCGACCGGCTTCGTGCCACACGTCGGTGGGCAGGCCATCAAGCCGAATAGCAACTACTACGAAATCGTTCGCAATTGGATCACGGCCGGCGCCAGACTCGACCTGGCAACACCAAAGGTAGCGTCGATTGAGATCATTCCGCAGAATCCCACCATTCAACAACTTGACTCAACCCAACAGATTCGGATTGTGGCGACATACGCAGACGGTTCGACAAAGGACGTTACTCGCGAGGCGTTCGTCGACAGCGGCAACACCGACGTTGCTGTGACCAACCGCTGGGGCCTGATGACAGCCATGCGTCGTGGTGAAGCACCGATTCTGGCCCGCTACGCAGGTGCGTACACAGCGACGACACTCACAGTGATGGGAAATCGCGACGGGTTCGAATGGAAGGCTCCGGAAACGTGGGGTGAAATTGACAGATTTGTGGCGGACAAATGGCAGCGGTTGAAGATTGAACCGTCTGGATTGTGTACGGACGCCGAGTACATTCGCCGAGTACACCTTGACCTGACGGGGCTTCCGCCGACCGCGGAGAACGTCAGAACGTTTTTGGCTGATGCGCGACCAACAACCGAGAAACGCGCTGAAGTCGTCGATCAGCTGATCGGCACCCCGGAATTCGTTGACTACTGGACGAACAAATGGGCCGACCTGCTGCAGGTGAATCGCAAGTTCCTGGGCGCCGAAGGTGCCAGCGCGTTCCGCGACTGGATTCGTACAGAAGTCGACGCCAATACACCGTACGACGAATTCGTTCGCAAGATTGTCACCGCCGACGGATCGAACAAGGATAACCCGGCCGCTGCTTATTACAAGATTCTGCGGGAACCGGTCGATATCATGGAGAACACGACCCACCTGTTTCTTGGAGTGCGTTTCAACTGCAACAAGTGCCACGACCATCCGTTCGAAAGATGGACTCAGGATCAGTACTACGAAACCGCCGCCTACTTTGCTCGAGTCGGCCTGAAGGCAGACCCCGCCAGCGGCAAGCGAAAGATCGGCGGCACGGCCGTGGAAGGTGCCAAGCCGTTCTACGCGGTTGTCTTTGAGAAGGACGCTGGCGAAGTCACTCACATTCGCACGGCGTCCGTGGCGGCTCCGGTTTTCCCTTATGACTGCAACTTCGAGTCGCCGGAAAACGCAAGTCGTCGACAACAACTGGCTGCGTGGATTACTTCGGCCGACAACCAGTATTTCGCCAAAAGCTATGTCAACCGGTTGTGGGGCTATATGCTCGGCATCGGCATCATGGAGCCAATCGACGATCTGCGAGCCGGCAACCCACCCACAAATCCGGAGCTGCTGCAATACCTCACAGATGAGTTCGTCAGCAGCAACTTTAACGCCCGGCACGTGATGCAGCTGATCTGCAAGTCCCGAACCTATCAGCTGGCCCTGGAAACCAACAAGTGGAACGCAGACGACACACAGAACTACTCCCACGCCATCGCTCGACGACTGCCGGCCGAAGTTCTGTACGACGCCATTCATCGTGTCCTCGGTGCAAAATCAAAGATCCCCGGCATTCCGGAAGGCACACGAGCAGCCGCTATTCCGGACGCGGGTATCATACTTCCCGACGGGTTCCTTGCCAATCTGGGACGTCCGGTCCGGGAAAGTGCGTGCGAATGTGAACGCTCCGCCGAATTGCAGCTGGGACCAATCATGGCATTGATTGGAGGTCCTACTGTGGGCAACGCCCTCGACGATCCAAAGAATGACATTGCCCGCCTGGTGAACGAAATCAGTGATGACCGCCAGCTGGTCGACGAGTTGTTTGTTCGGATTCTCAACCGTCCTGCCGCTGAAGCGGAAACCAGTGCCACCCTGGCCTCGATGAATACCATCGACGCAGATCACAAGAAGGTGAATGAGGCTCTGGCGGAACGTGAGACATGGTGGAAAGAGGAACGGCCAAAACGCGAGGCGACTCGTACGGCAGCCATCGCCGAAGGCAATGCCGATCTGGCAACCTACGAAAAGGGAATCGCTCCGCGACGCGCCGAAGAAGAAAAAGTGCGGCTTGAGAAACTGGCCCAGGTGCAGGCCGACTTCGATAAGTTCAAGGCGGAACTGCCCAAGCATATGGAAGCCTACCTGACGAAGCAAAACACGGGTGTGGAATGGTTCTTTTTGGAACCAGCTTCGTTGGCAGCAGCTAAAGGTATCACGCTGGAACGCCAGGACGACCGATCCATCAAAGCGACAGGCAAAGCCGATAAGGGTGCCTACACAATCACCGTGAACACGTCACTGAAGGACATCGCTGCCTTTCGAGTCGAGGCGTTGACGGTTCCTGGCAAAACGGGCAACGGTCCGGGTCTGCCGGATAATGGAAACTTTGTCGTCACGGAATTCGAAGTTCAGGCGGCACCACTTTCGAAGCCGACAGAATACAAGAAGGTTGCACTGCAGAATGCCAAAGCCGATTTCCTGCAGGCTGGGTTCAATGCCGCACTGGCCATCGATGGTAACCCCGGTAATCAAAATGCGTGGGCGATTGCCAATGCACTGGGAGTGACTCACTGGGCCACATTTGAGACGAAAGAGGCTCTCGGTCACGAAGGCGGTACGGTGTTGAAATTTGTCATCCACCAGAACCATGTCGCCAAGGAACATCTGTTAGCAAGATTTCGAATTTCGGTGACTCAGAAAAAGGCGCCGGGACTCAGCCTGCCGGAAAGTCTGGCGGCAATCGCTGTGACCAAACCCGAACAACGAACGGACACTCAGAAGCAGACGCTTCTTACCTGGTTCGAAAAATCTGATGCCACGATCTTCGCGAAGCAGACAGCGTTGAACGTAGCAAAACAACCTCTGCCGGTAGACCCGGGTGTCACGTCCAGAAAAGAACGAATCGCTTTCGTCAGTCAGGAAGTCACCGACGACGGTCGACTGGTCCGGCTGCGGGAAGATGTTAAATTCAGTGCAAAACAGCTGGAAACGAAACGACTCACAGCAGCCCAGGATCTGGCGTGGGCACTGATCAACAACCCCGCATTTCTGTTTAACCATTAACATTTTGTCGTTTGACTCTGCGAGCGGGAATCCCATCCCGTACTCCGCTTTGGAGAGGAAAACTAGGTAAACCCACGGATTTGTAGTACACTTCAGGGACTTTGATTAACATTCAGGTCTCCAACTTCAGGGCCGTCTGCAAGATGCGGTGGGCCCGTCCACAGGAACAAGATTATGTTGCACATCAAGGGCGAAGCTGGCAAAGACGTTTGTGACCGTGCTGTCGGTCGGACACGGCGCAACGTGCTGCAGGTTGGCGGTTCCAGCATGCTGGGCCTGTCGCTGGCCAATATGCTGAAATTGCAGTCCGCCAGTGCTTCCAACAAAGCCGACATTTCCGGCGGTCCTGGCTGGGGCAAAGCCAAAAGCATTATCATGTGCTATCTGCAGGGAGGACCGTCGCACCTTGACCTGTGGGATCCCAAGGAGAATGTGCCGGACAATGTGCAAAGTGTCTTCAGCAACATTTCCACAAAACTTCCCGGCGTTCAATTCACAGAAAACCTTCCGAAGCTGGCTCAGGTGAACGATAAGTTCACGATGATCCGTTCCATGAGTTACACGCCGAACGGCTTGTTCAATCATACTGCGGCCATCTATCAGATGATGACCGGCTACACCACGGACAAGGTCAGTCCGTCCGGTCAGCTGGAACCACCGAGCCCCAAGGATTTTCCGAACTTTGGTTCCAACATCGTTCGTCTGCGCCCGCTGGAAGTCCCCATGCTTCCGTTTGTCATGCTGCCGCGGCCGCTGCAGGAAAGTAATGTTGTCGGCAAAGGAGGAACGGCTGGATTCCTGGGCAAAGCCTATGACCCGTACACGCTGTATCCCACTGGCGATGATATGGACATGAAAAAGATGACTCGGATCAAGGTCGACGATCTGAAGTTGCGGCCGGAGGTGTTCTCCGTGCGTCTGAATCGTCGGGCCAACCTGCGAAACACCATCAGCGCGGGCATGCCCAAAATCGACAATGCGGTCAAAGATCTGAAACTGGATCAATACTACGAACGAGCACTTGAGCTGATCGTGTCCGGCCGTGCCCGGGAGGCATTCAATCTGGGTGCCGAAAATCATGCAACGCGTGAAAAGTACGGGCGAAACACGTTTGGTGATTCCTGTTTGCTGGCTCGTCGACTGGTTGAGGCAGGTACCCGAGTTGTTGAAGTTGTCTGGCCGAAGGTTGCCAATTCCGACAACCATTCGTTCGACCATCACACCGGTCTGTCAAAACGTATGAAGACACAGTCCGGGCCAATGCTGGACGGAGCCGTTTCCGGACTGATTTCGGACCTTGATGAACGTGGCATGCTGGACGAAACGCTGGTGGTTGTCATTGGCGAATTCGGACGCAGCCCACAACGAGGCGTCAGCACCAGTGGAAACAGCAATAATGACGATGGTCGTGATCACTGGCCGTATTGCTACACCGGCATCATGGCCGGAGCCGGTGTCAAACGAGGCAACGTGCACGGCAAGTCGGACAAAACAGCGTCCGCTCCGCTGGAGGATCCAGTACATCCGCAGGAAGTGCTGGCATCAATCTACCATTCATTCGGAATCGACCCGGAGACCATCGTCTACAACCATCTGAAACAGCCCCGTGAACTGGTCAAAGCCGAAGCTGTCAACGCGTTCTTTGCGTAGACGTTTTTGGCCGGAAGCACGAATACTCTCAGCCTCGCAGAGCATCTGATCTGCGAGGCTGTTTTCGTTTCTGGTAGAGAGTTTCGTTCAATTGGACAATTGCCGGAAGTTGTTGCGAAACGCGTCAGTTCGCGATAACCTGCAGATACCACTCCTGGCCGCAAATCACTGTTTCACAATTAAGGACACCCATGACCGGGTATACCGTTCACACTGGCACATCCAAGAAGTTCATTTCGGGCTGGGACCGAGTTTTCAGCGGTGCTGACGCTGCCACCGAAACAAAGGGCAAGTCGAAGAAAAAGAAAAAGGCCGCAAAGAAGGTGAAGAAGTAGCCCGGAGCAGTAGATTCAGCTGAATGCTCATGCGAATCTGCTGCCGCTCATTTTTTCGGTTCACCGTCTTCCTTCTCTTTTGCCGGGGTCTCTTCGGCCGCTGCCGCCGCCTCTTTAGGCGGCGAAGCGATCACTGTCAGCCAGATGCCGCTGGTCACTGACGTCGAATTCTGAATGGGCGACGCTGCGGTCAGTGTTTGTTTCGATTCTTCGGAAGTACAGACAATCGTAATCATGCCGGAGAAAGCCGCCACATTCTCCCCCCGCGTGATCTTCAGAGTTATGCTCTTTGCTGAATCGCCGTCTTTTCCCGAGTGCACAGGTTCGCAGACAATGCCTTCCGGCAGGCCCTCGATTGTGACGGCAATTTTCTCCGTGAATCCTTTGTCTCGAGCAATGGCCACCGGGATCTCCAGCGCCTTGTCGGCGGGCACCACAAACGCGTTGCTTTTGAGAGTCGGCTTGAATGTCAGCTTCGTTTCCGTGCAGGTCAGCACGTAAAAGAATCTGACGCCCCCAGCGCCGAAACGATCCGTGACCGTGACGGTGTAGATGCCATCCGCCGGCACGGTGACCAGTGCCTGCGAATCCAGGTCTGCGCGGCTGACGTCGTCTGCTTCCTTCAACAGCTTTCCGTCTTCCGCAGACACCTTCAGGACAGGATCCAGCGGTGAATACATAGAACGTGCATGCGCTCGCAGAGTCAGCTTTTGTCCCTTCGTCGCTGTAAACTGGTGTGCATCTGTTTCGCCAGGCGTTCCGATGACGCCGGTAACGGAGGACGGTATCGGCAGTTGCTGTAAATCGTCGGTTTCCGCGACGCTGGCATGATTGACGGACAGAACACTGGCTGGCAGGGTCAGGCCCTCGGAAAGAACGAACGACGTCTGCTGAAACACGGGAATCTGAAAGGATCGCTGTTCTTCCATAAGGTTCCAGCCATGTGCGGATACCTCTGCACCGCTGTCGGCGTTCACGACTGCAGGCACGGTGTGATTGATGACCGGGCCGGTTGTCATCGTCAGCCGATAAACAAACGTTTTAGCGCCTGCCAACTTAATCGTGCTGTTGGGCGTTGACGGAAACGCAAAGGTGCGCACGTAGTAGGTGCCGTCTGTCGGCACGTCAAATATCACTTGAGGATCGAAACCATGGTCGTCATCGTTCTGCACAACCACAGTTCCCGCTTTATCCAGCAATTGAAGCACCGCGTCCATCGGTGAACCCAGGTCACGGTTTGCCAGCATGGAAACCACGAGCGTCTGCCCCTTCTTCAGGGAAATCGCATACGTGTCGACCTCGCCTGCCTTTTCCAGGACGCCGTTCACCGTGACGTGAGGAAGCTCCACGGCCTGTGCTTCGCTGGGTTTGTTGTTCGGCTCCACTTCGGCAACTTCGCTGATTAGCCCTACAATGAAGGGTTTCAGGTCGGTGGAGCCGTGTTCGTTGTGGAATCGCACCCAGTGCAGGCCCGGCGTCGCGTCGTCAGGGACCGTTACAGTGACAGAGTCCTGCTTTTCCGAAAATGCAAATGCAAGTTGTTCCACGTCTGACCAGACCTTAACAGGACCATCACCAGGTTTGCCGGTCACCTTCGCTTCGACCACTGTTCCACGCTGGCCGCCCGGCGGGAAAATGCGTTCAATCTTCGGCGGCTCGGCTCCAACGACCAGTGAGCACGTCACGGCTCCGGCAATCAGACCACGCAGCACTGCTGACGCAGGCCACGTTTGAAGAATGGAGCCTTTACGCGAGGAAGTTGAATCGGTGTTGGTGGTCGTTTCCGGAGATACCATTTGTGTAGTTCTGTCAGCGGTAGGTTGTGTTGCTGGAAGGAGTCCAGTGCGGCGGTCGCCCGATCTGCCGCTCCCGGTCAGCATCGGTCAATCGCCACAGCCGGTCATGAAGGCAGGCAGGCCACGTGGCAGCGAATGATTCCATCATCTCCGAATGCGGCACTGCACGCGACAGACACTTACGTGGCGACCGGAGATTTCAGGAAAAACGCCACTCACACCGGTCAAAACGGAGGTGAGATCGCTGGCACACATTTGACCCTCACAGCAGCCACAGACGGCCCTCCCACGAAAAGGCCAGGGATCGACTGAGTTGCCTGACGTTGGCGGGTTGCTTAGTCTTCGTCTGTTGAACAATCATCAGATCATTTGGAATTATCACCATGCGCTTTGCCGTTGTTATGTTGCTGACCGCTGCCTTCGCCTGCCCGAACCTGGTCTCGGCCGAGCCATTGCGTGGTTCACGGCCCAACATCATCCTGATGATTACCGATGATCAGGGCTACGGCCCGGTTGGCAGACACGGACATCCCTGGATAAAAACACCAGCCATGGATGCGATCTATGATGCCAGCACAAGGTTCACCCGTTATCTGGTTGCCCCCACCTGTGCCCCCACGCGTTCGGCGCTGATGACGGGACGGCATCCGATGCGGAACGGTGTCACGCACACGATTCTGGAACGGGAACGCATGACGCTGGACGCGGTCACGCTGCCGCAGGTACTAAAGACTGTCGGCTACACCTCCGGCATCTTCGGCAAATGGCATCTGGGTGACGAAGAACCCTATCAGCCGCACCAACGAGGTTTCGACGAGGCTTTCATTCACGGCGCCGGCGGAATCGGTCAGGCCTATAAATGCAGCTGTGCAGATGCACCCGGCAACAAATACTTCGACCCGGTCATTCGCCACAATGGTTCCTTCGTCAAAACGAAAGGGTTCTGCACGGACCTGTTCTACACCGCCGCCATGGGCTGGATACAGAAAGTCAAGGACGACAAAAAGCCGTTCTTTGCCTACATCACCACCAATGCGCCACACGGTCCTTTTATCGCCCCTCCCGAAAGCCGCAAACGATTCGAAGAGATGGGGTTTGCAGAAAAGACGGCCGGGTTCTACGGCATGATCGAAAACATTGACGACAACGTTGGGCGTTTGATGGGTAAGCTCGACGAATGGAAACTGCTCGACAATACCCTGATCATCTTCATGTCGGACAATGGGATGACGGGCGCCGGATCCGGTCGGGCAGGTCAGATGATCGGCACGGGCGAAGATGGCGAAAAACTGTTTCCCTACAACGCTGACATGAAAGGACAAAAGGGCAGCAGCGATGAAGGCGGTTGCCGGGTTCCGTTCTTTGTTCGCTGGGACGGCCATGTGAAATCCGGTCAGGACGTCGGAACGATCACCGCTCATATCGATCTGCTGCCCACGCTGGCATCTCTGGCTGGCGCTGCTTTGCCAAAGGATCAGGTGGAAGGCCGAGATCTGCTGTCTCTGATTGAGAACCCTGGCAGCGAATGGGACGACCGTTACCTGTTTACACACAAGGGACGCTGGAAGACGGGAGCCAATCCGGACGATCATCAATGGAATGGCTTTGCCGTGCGTAACCAGCAGTATCGATTTGTCGACAATAACTCGCTGTACGACATGAAAACGGACCCGTCTCAGAAGTCGAATATTATCGACGATCATCCGCAGATCGTTAAACAAATGCGCCAGGCCTACGACTCATGGTGGCAGGAGGCCCGGCCTTTGATGGTCAATGAATCGGCTCCCATGTCACCGGTCCGCCCCTTTCATGTGCTGTTCGAAAAGCAGATGAGCGACGGCGGAATCCCCGATTGGCAGGCGCCGGACTTTTAGGCATGGCACCTTGATGACTACTGAGGGCCGGGCTCCTGCCTTGAATTCAGATGCAAACCGCTGCTCACGAACCAACTCCGGAAATGACAGCGTTCTACGAACGCCGCACTCTCGAACACATTGAACGTGTACGAAAGTGTCTTTCTGCGATGGCTGCAGTGACTCCGTACGGTGACGCATTGAGCGAACGCGCCAAGGAGCACGACCTGTCCAAGTTTGGACCGGAAGAACGAATTCCCTACATCTGGCTGACGGAATTCCATCGGTGCCGCCAAATCGGCGTGCCGTTCGACTATCCCGTCGGCCTGGAGGAACGCGTTCGTGTCGCGATTCAACACCACGTGACGTCCAACCGTCATCACCCCGACTTTCACGTCGATCCAAACCAGATGTCTGAAGTCGATTTGATTGAAATGGTCTGTGACTGGACGGCTATGTCGCACGAATTTGATCAGGACGGAGGAAGCGCCCGTGGCTGGGCCGACAGGACTGTCGGCACTCGGTTCCACTTCGACGACGACAAACGACGGTACATATACCGCACGATCGACTTGCTGGATCAACAGCTGGGCTCCGCATCGACGGCATGACACGTCGGCGATGCGTGCAATGCGACCGACTCCCCATGCGAACAGGTCGTTTGGGCAGATCTGTTTACCGGATACGCTGGAGCAATTGCCGCAGTCTATCAACGATCGACCATCACAATGGTTCCGCCAATCTCGCGGAAATCGCCAATTATGGATCGCAAAACGCAGATTGGAATCGGTATGGAAACGTCGCACCTGTTGGGACGGCAGGCTGCCTTCAATCACAGTTCGGTCGTCTGCCCCGTTCCCGGGTGCCGCAGGACGGACTCATCCAGACGCGGATAGCGATGTCCGTTCCGATTCCACCATTGAGACCACCGGTCGCGAACCTCGTCGATTCCTTCCGGCACGGTGTTCCAGTCCTGAGGACTTCGTCCGAAAGATTCTCCAGTCAACCTTTGCAAACCCCTCGCTGCCAGCACGCGAATCCCTGGATCGTCGTCAGCCAGCAGCTTGATGAGGTCAAGGATATTCCATGACGGTGACACGTCTGCCACGACCCTCATGGCCATCAGTCGTCGATGCGGCGTCGTCGCGGAAATTCCGGACTGTACAAAACGCGTGAGCGGCAGCACGCAATGTTCGCCGAGCCCGCGCAATTCGCGTTCGTGCAGAAAGGAAGCCTTGCTTTGCCCGATTCGAGCAAGCAACGCGTCAACACGAAGTTTAAGGTCCGGATCATCAGGTCTCTTTCTCATCAGCAACGCATCCATCCATCCGGCTGCCAGCAGAGCGTTTTCGACCTTTTCCTGCAGAACCACACCGTCACGAGTCACTCGGATGCGCTGGCCGGGCATGACCAGGCGATCTCCGTCGGGAGTGACCAGTGTGATCTTCCCTGCGGCGGCATCCAGTTGTATGACATTCTCGTCGACGGCGACCAGACAACAGCCCTTGGCATCACAACGATAGATGGAAAACGGATCGGATAAGTCTGGCGTGTTGCTGGTGTCCGTGACAACTTCCATTTGCGAGTTCGACTCAGACCGGCACCATAACTGGCCCTGCTGCATCTTTACCCGCTGCCCCGATTCAATGGTCAGCTTCGTGTTGGTATCCAGCCGAAGTGTGCAGCCCCTGTCAGTAATGATTTCACATTGACTGGATTCACTCGTCTGAATCTCCGTCGCGGCGTCGCAGCGAAAGGCCGCTGCGTCGGTCACGGACATCCAATCCTCAGTTCCGCTGGGCCGACACTGGATCGGCCCGATGATTGCCACCAGACTGGCTATAGGTGCCTTCAGAGCCGATGAGTTACGCCGCGGACGCGCCGGACTCTTTGGCTGCGACGATGGCAAATTACCTGTACGTTCTGCGATCCGATCATCCGAGCGTGACTGAAAGATGATCGCGGCAACAAGGAAGCCTACGGCTGTTGCCAGCACCAGTGTCAACCAACTGCGACTTTCAGCCCGTCGACTGACATCCGGACGCAACCTCGCGATCGCTGAGTCGGTTTGTTCGGGCAACTGGTCAATCACGAAATTGGCAAGGCGATCGGCCGACTTTCGGTGTTCGCCGGACAGACGATTCAGCAGACGATCGTCACGTTGCCAGGCCAGCTCCGTGGCTCGACACTCTGCACATGCGACAAGATGTTCTGCCAGCTGCTGGTGGCACTCGTCTCCAATTTCGATCGCAATTCTTGCGGCCAAAAGTTCTTTGGCGTCGTCACAATTCATCGCTGTCTCCTGATGTCAGCAGTCGTTGCCTCAAGAGGGCACGAGCTTTTGCGAGTCTCGCATTGATGGTTGCCGGAGAAACCATGAGTTGCTCGGCCAATTCCTGGTACTTGACATCGTCGTAATAATAGAGGATCAGCGTTTCCCGCAGTTCGTCTGGCAACCGATCGATTTCCTGCAGCAGCTGAGCCCGTTCTTCGTGGCGCTGGGCCGTTGCAATGACACTGTCTGTTGTCGCAACAAATTGCTCCGCCGGTTGATCCGCATCAATTGCTGAGAAAGAAACCTGCGACGACTGCTTCGCTTTGCGATGGTCCATGCATACGCGATGGGCAATGCCGCAAATCCACGATCCAAATCGATCGGGCGCTTCAATGGACCCCAACGAACGGAATCCTCGCAATAACGTCTCCTGAGCAAGCTCTTCGGCAATGGCGTGCCGACCCACGCGCGCATGACACATCGCCAGCACCTGCGCAGACCATCTCCGAACCAACTCGCCATACGCAGCCGAGCGACCGTCAGGCGCCTGACGTACCAAATCACCATCTGTCATTGTCGTTTCAGATCCACGACGTCCGGCCGTGCCTCAGGGTGCCTACCGGTGTATTGGAAGATCACAGACGGCATGTCACTACAACAAAGCGAAAGACTTGTCAGGAATTTGCAAGATCTTCGATTTTCGATGGAATTCAATAGTCGATTCAACGGCCGATTCTACCTACCAACTGTCGCCGTTTTCGAATTGCGTCATTGCAGGTCCAGGGCAAACTCGTGGATTCATGGGACTCTGGTCACCGCATTTGTGCCGCGTTTCGATGAAGAAAGTACGAGTGCTTTGTCAACACTAAGAACGGGGGGTTGCGCTTTGTTCCGATTCATTTAACGGTGAGCCGGAGGCGTCGGCTTATCGGGCCAGATCGAAGTCGCCTACGGTATGCCGTTAAACGAACCAACCCCGGAAGTAAAGCTTGAATACGCACTACAGCCGTTTTCAAAATCACGCGGTCGTTCAGTAGCGGAATTCGCCAGGGATTTCGCCAGGGACAGATCGAAAGCCCTGGCGGCTTCCGCTACGAAAAAAAGTAAACCGCAGTAGCTTCGAAGTCCTGAACTTTACACAACGCTATCCAGGAGAAACCTGATGAAACGAATCATCGCTGCCTTCATTGCCGTAGTGCTTGCCTCCGTCGCATCTCACAGCTCGCGGGGACACGCCGGCGATACGAACTCTGATGGACGCCTTGTAGTGCATGAATGGGGCACGTTTACAAACTTCTCCGGTTCTGACGGAGTGAAACTGGAGTACCGCCCACTGGTCGACAACGACCTGCCCGACTTCGTGCTGGATCGGGGGATGCAGGCCGGTGGTCGTCAACGCATGGAAACGCCAGTGACCTATTTCTATACGGATAAAGTTCGCGACGTGAACGTCCGCGTGCGATTTCCTCAGGGACTATTGACTGAATTCTATCCACCGGTTCAGAAGATGCTGCCAGAGTTCACCCACGCCCAGTTGCACAAGCTTCCCGCGCTCAAGGATTCTCTGTTGGACTGGGTGGGGACGAGTGACGTTGATTCCTGAATCGTTATTGAAGACGCAACTGAAGCCATCGCGGATCGACTGAACGCCGAAGTGATGAATCGGCTAATTCCGAGCATGGGAAACCACCCCCACTACGGCTACGCCCGCGACACCGATTCCGCCATCGTCCATATTCACAATAAAGCAGACAAAAGCCGCCCGCGAATGCCATCGGGCAACTTCTTCGAGAAATTCCTTTTCTACAGGGGCATGGGCAACTTCAAGCTACCCCTGCATCTGACTTCCTTCGGCGATGACGTCTTCCAGCTGACGAATAGCGGATCCGATCCCGTGCAATCGCTGTTTCTGGTGTCGGTCAACAATGGTCAGATTCGCTATCAGTCGTTTGATGCTGTCGCTGCCGGAAGCTCGATCAAATTGATTCAGACAAGCCAGACATCCACAGTCGCCGCGCTTAACGAAACCGTTGCTGCGTCACTGATCGCAGAAGGCCTTTACGAAAAAGAAGCACGGGCTATGGTCCGAACATGGCGAGATTCGTGGTTTGAAGAAGAAGGAACTCGACTGTTCTACATCGTTCCTTCGGCTGTCACGGAAGCACTGCTACCCCTGACCGTTGAGCCTCAGCCTGACGAAACCGTTCGTGTTCTTGTTGGCAGAATGGAGATCATGTCGCCAGAACAGGAGGCAACAATCGAACAACTCGTGCGGAAAAGTCGGGGGCAGCGAATTGAACACAACGCACTCGCAACCGAGCTTCACAAGCAAAACAAAAAATCGCCTGCGTTCGGTATTCCCAAAGAGATCGCCGGCATGGGGCGTCTTGCGGAACCGGCCCTGATACGCGTCATCAACATTTTAGACGACATTGCTGTTCGTCGTGAAGGTCGCCTGCTTTTGCAACAATGGCAGCGGGCGCTGGAAGTCGGCATCGATGTGAGTCAGCTGACGATTTGGCGCCGCCTGGATCAACAGTAATTCTGTTTTCCGTTTCGGGTCGCGGCGAGGTACGAGTGAAAACCCGGGGCTTCTTTCGCAAGCTCAGTCCAGCCCACCCACCGGTCCGAAACAACAATCCGTTGCTGTACCCAGCGGTATGACCGGCGGTCGGTTCAATAGCTCTCAATGTCCGGCAGAGGTATCATCAGCAGAGACACTGTCTCCATCCTTTTCCGGGAGCCTGCGATGAAATCGATTTCCTTTGTCCTGATATTGGCGGTCTGCAGTTCCGTGTGCCAGGCCGACGACGATCTCAAGGAAAGAATCAAGGATGAACACGCCAGGGACGCGGATCACTGGATCTACAACGATATTGCCGCCGGGTTTCGCGAAGCTAAACGTACCGGAAAGCCGTTGTTCGTGACGTTCCGATGTGTGCCGTGCCAGGACTGCCTGAGTTTTGATGGTGAAGTCGCCAGCGGCAATGACAAAGTAAAAGCTCTGGCCGCTGAAAAATTCATCTGCGTGCGGCAGGTGGAAATGAAAGGCGTTGATCTGTCACTGTTTCAGTTCGATCACGACTTAAACTGGGCGGGCATGTTCCTGAATGCGGATGAAACAATATACGCACGCTACGGAACTCAAAGCGAGCAGGGTGCTGACGCGTATAACTCAGTAGATGGCCTGGTCAACACCATGCAGCACGTGCTCAAACTGCACGCCGAATATCCACAGAACAAATCGCTGCTGGCTGGAAAACGTGCCACACAGAAACCGTGGAAAACAGCATTGGACATGCCGACGCTGCATCCAAATCTGAGGAAGGGCGGCCAGACGACGCGCAGCAACTGCATTCACTGTCACAACATTCACGATGCAGAACATGAATACTGGAAACAGCAGGGCACGATGTCTCATGATCGCCTGTGGCGATATCCGTTGCCCGAAAACCTGGGTCTGACCGTTGATCCCCAAGACGGCCGAACCGTGCGTTCCGTCGCCCCGGACTCGCCGGCCGATCGGGCCGGTGTGAAGCAAGGCACGAAGCTTCACACCGTCAATGGTCAGGCAGTGTCTTCTGTTGCCGATCTGCAGTGGGTTCTGCACGGACTACCCAACACTGACGGCCAGAACGTCATAATACGATTTGAAGATGGATCGACAGGAAGACTGGCGCTGCAGGCGGGTTGGAAAAAGACGGCAATCAACTGGCGGGGCAGTATGTGGTCGCTCAGCCCCAAGCTGCGGATCTGGATGCCGCCGTTGAACAGTTTTGAAAGGGACGAGGCAGGGCTTGATGAAGACGACGGTGCAGTCCTTGTGAAATGGATCAACCAGAAAGAGGCCGGTGGCAAGGCCGCAATCAGGGCGGGCCTGCGGCAAGGCGACATCGTTATCCTGGTTGACGGAAAACCAATCGCCAGAGGTCGCGGTAGATTCAACGAGTTCGTGAAGCTGAACTACAAAGTCGGTGACGAAGTTGCCGTAACGATCCTGCGAAAGGGACAGGAACGAGTGGTAAAACTGCCGCTTGTGGAGTAGCAGTCTCCTGGCGACGTCCACAGATCCGCGGCGGACCACCCGCCGAAGCGCCCCGAGTCTTGCCTCGTGGCCTGCAGGTCACAGCAGCCTCGCCAGGACTTCCGGCAGGGGCGATTCGAACTCCAGCAGGTCTCCTGTCAACGGATGTTTAAATTTCAGAGCAGCAGCGTGCAATCCCAGTCGGCGGGCGGGATTCGTGCGGGCGTCATATTTTTGATCGCCGATGATCGGACAGTTTGCGTCGGCCAGATGCACGCGTATCTGATTACGTCGACCGGTCTCCAACGTCAGCTCCAGCAATGTACGGGCTGCGATTCGGTTCATCACCCGGTAGTGGGTCACCGCGTATCGCGTCCGCTTGCTTTGAGGAGCGCTGAAGACCCTAAACGGGCCAGTCTCATCCAGGTGAGATGAAAGCACTCCCTGATCAGCCGGTGGATTTCCTTCCACCACTGCCAGGTAGCGTTTGTTGACGTCATCCCAATCTGCCTGCAGCGCCCGCTTAGCCGCCTCCGTCTTCGCAAACACCATCAGCCCGGACGTTTCGCGGTCCAACCGATGGACAATCCACACCCGGTGCTGGCTCTGGCGTTTACCGCGTCGCACGTAGTCCGTCAGAAAGGCATATGCGGTCTTCTCCCGTTCGGTCTCGCTGGCCATGCTCAGCAGATTCTCAGGCTTTTCAATGACAATCAGCGACGCATCGTCAAACCATACCTTCATTCCCTTAGGCAACAGACCTGCAGCTCGCACCTCGCCGCTGGCGCCAATCGAAACCACATCACCGGTTTGCAGGGGGTGGTTGGTGCGTGTGACCGACTGGCCGTTGACCAGCACGGCTCCGTGTTTCTCTTGACCTCTGGGCAACAGGCAAAAAGAAAGGGCAGAAGTTCCGCAGGGCGTTCGACTGTCAGAGATGTGGTCATGATACAGTTTTACAGTGAAACAGGCTTCCACAGCAAACGAACAGCTGGAGAACGCGATGTGGCCGACTGACCGACCGCCGCTTGAGTTGGCTGGTGCTGACATTTTCGAGCGAGATCCGCTGTGATGCGCAGGCGGCGACTGAGTGTGGGCGCCAAAGAATTGACTGCCACGACCGGGAGCGTCCAGTTCGATTCCCATCACTCTCCAGCTACCAGCCATTGTGTCGAATGTCGCGATGGAGTCCGTGGTCGAATCTCAACGGCGGCTTATCACACGGCAGTAGCGGGGGTGGTCGACACACATTCATTAAACAGTAAAACTTGCACCACGGTACGGAGTTCAATGTCGCCAACGTCACATCGCGTTGAGATACTTGCTGCCATCTTAATCCTTCGCGATCGCCTGAAGTTGTCACAGTTCGTACTGACAATCTGAAGTGTTTGCTGAGCTGTGATTTCGAAAGCGTCGCGAGCTTCTCCATTCCAGACACTCTTTTTCAAGGATGTCCACCATGGCTGTAGCTGCATTGCCGACCGAACGCACGACGTTCACCAAAGATGTTCTGGGACGCTACGTCTTTAATAGCCTTGAGGAAGCGGCGGGCGGCGAATTCGCGCCGGACGAAGCTCGCCCCACAACGCGGCCCGACGCCAGACCGTTTGACGTGATCGTGCTGGGTGGCGGAAGCTTTGGTCCGATTCTTGCTCAACACCTGTTTGCCGCGGACGAATCACACAGTCGGCGAGTTCTTGTGCTGGAAGCCGGTCGGTTCACTCTGCCTGAACATCAGCAGAACCTGCCCATTATCGGCGACCCGGATGTCTGGGAACTGCCGTGGCAGCCCAAAGACACGACAGGGTTTAAAGGACTGGCCGTGATGGTAGGGGGCCGCTCTGTTCTGTGGGGAGGATGGTCGCCTCGGCTGGTAGATGCCAACGGGAATACCGAAATGCCCAGTGAATCGTGGCCGCAGCCTCTGGTCGATGAATTGAAGGACGCAAATGGCCACTTCGACCAGGCGGCCGGGCAGATCGGAAGCGATCAGACGAACGACTTCATCTATGGCCAGCTGCACCAGGGCAATCGCACGTCGAGTCGACTGGTAGCGGTTTGATTTTTGCGTCGTATGAGTTCTGGTCAAGGTGCAAAATAGTTTTGCCCTG
>LWDU01000180.1_pt1 | contig 17643 bp, 41 predicted proteins | sample 727161 | NCBI WGS metagenome assembly LWDU01 (sample SAMN04566230, study PRJNA314399) | hydrothermal vent metagenome | isolation source: deep sea hydrothermal plume seawater | place: Mexico: Gulf of California, Guaymas Basin | collected 2004-07-11
CTAAAATCAAAGGTAACTAAATCTAAACAAGATAAAAGCTCCATTTCTATGTTAGAGGGTGTTTTGGCAACAATGGTGTAAATCTATTATGTTACTAATTTTAACCGTAAATCGGTTTCATCTTTAGCTTTTAATCCTTCGATTATATCTTTACCTACATTATTTAGTATCATTTTTTTGTCATCATCACTTATCTCTCCTGTAACCACTTCCTTAGTAAAAGGAATCAGATACTTTAACACATTAGTTGCAAGTACTATTAATTTTACTGTTATACCTACCCAAACAAACATAGTCTTTGCCTGTAATTCATAATAATAAATTTTACCAGCGGTAACTATTTTTATAAGGCCGTTTTCCATCGCAGTAACTGAAGGTTCATCAGTATCACCTAATATAATTTTACTAAATTGTTTCTCTGTTAATTTAATTTTCATTTCCTATTTATAATATCCCATAAGTTATTTGTGGATGTAGATATTATCAACCCTGAATTATAGGGTCTTAGTTGACTCATTTGTTTTTTGGTTGACATTGAATACCCGTCCTCGTTCTCGAACCATTGATCATCTTTATTAACAAATATGGGGTACCAATCATATGAAAATACCACATAACTTCCATTATCATAGTATTTAGAATGTGTATTACTACCCTTAAATGGTATCTTATTAATTACTACATCTCTAGCTTTTGTATTGGAAGTCCTTATTTTTTTCTTTGTGATATCGGATCGCTCCAATCCTTGGGATGCATAATCTTTTCTATAATTATCTTTAAATAATTGGAATACCTCAAAGGCTTCCATACCTTCCATACCAATTGTGGTGTTCAGAAACCCAATTATCTCCTGATAAGGTGTACCACCATGAAAACCTTCACGTTTCAGTATATCCACCATCTTTTGTTGGTGTTTTTCCTGTGTGTCGGAAACCTCTTCTTTTAATATTTCTTCTTTTAATATTTTTCTAATTAATCTTTTCATTAACTATATTTTTTTATAATTTCATTTATTTTATTAATTATATTCATACTAGTATCTTCTTCTGCCCACATCTTATCATCACCACTTTGGATGTCCATTCTTAAATTTTCTAAATCTCTTATCATATCTTCGTTATTAGATTGATAGGCGAATTGTATGGCGGATTCTATAAGTCTTAGTCCTGACGCAAAGTGATCTGCCGCCTCATGTAATAATGAAATACTAATTTCAGTAACATCCCTAGTTTCTGTTTTAAACTCTTCTTTTAATATTTTTCGTATAATATTTTTCATATAATATTTTTTATTTATAACGTATCACTATAAGATTGCACTACATCTATCTCCGTATTCAATGCTTTTAAAATTGGTTCTTCCCATGTAATCACTCCATATATTATGTCCACCACCTCATTAGATATCTCCCAACCAATATCTTGATCTCTTAGTGCATCTATTAATGATGATGAGGGTAGTTCTGGTTCAACTGTCATTAACTCTACCGTTGCACCCTCAAGTAAAACTACCACATCTACCAACCACTCAACCCTAATATACCCAGTAGTAGGATTTGTCTCCACCGCACCCTTCTCAACGTTTAATACCATAAACGTAAAATCATATCCACCAATACCTACTTCTGTATAATCAGCCACATCAAGCCGGTGACCTATTAATTTATCTAGGGATTTTTTTTCTAACTCAGTTAAATATGATATTTCATCTGGTTGTAAACCATAAAATTTTATCACATCATATTTGGATTGCCAAGTAGATAATGTCCCTCTCCCTTCTTGTTCTAATTTTTTAATTACTTTATTGATATAACTCATTTTCCCTTTTTAAAGTCTGATGATAGACCTTTCTTATAATTATAAATATGTTACCCAAAATAAATAACCATTATAGCTTTTAATTCATCGCAAAAGATTGTTCTATCTGGATATTTTCTATAGGTGACATATCCTCAAATCGCTCCGCTCTATATCCTTCCCATGGTAACCCATATTTCGTTCTACCTAAATTTCTAACTCCTGAAATAATATAAACTCGTTGATCAAAATTATTATTAAATATTTTTCTAACCATATACTCACTACCTTCTTTTATCTCGGCACCGGGCGGAAGTTTATTATCATTAATACACACAACTCTTTTATTCATATTTTATTTTTATTTATTGGTTATTTTGTTTTCGATAATTTCTTTTACTCAAAAACACTGTATCGATAACAGGTGTGTTCTTGAGTGTTATAATGATACCTTTTAATGAATCTACTTTATGGTTATATATGTTGATTAATTTTATTTCTCTAATAGATAACTCTTCTATGTGTTTTTTAGTGTCAGATAGTTCTGATTTTGTATCATCAAATTTTGATTGTAACACTTTAATGTCTTTATTATATCTATTATTTAAACTGTCTATAGTCACACTTTTTTTATCACACTCTTTTTTTGCTTTAATAAATTTTTCTTTAATACCCTCCATTAATTCTATTGTTAATTTTTTTCCATCTAAAGTTACCATTAAAGAGTCCATTTCATTTTCTGCTCTTTGTTTATGAATTTTTTGTTCATTCCATTTCCTATCAACCATCTCAAAAATAGAATCGTTTTTGTAAATTTCACTCTCCACGTCCTCAATATTTTCTACTAATGGTATTATATGGTGGGTCTTTTCATGTATAATTAAATAACCTAAAAAGAATGTCACTATTATAATAATAACTACTATCTGAATATTATTTCTCATTTAATCCTCTAATACAACTTTTAATAGTTTTTCTTGTAATTCCATAACTTGTTTTTCAAGTTTTTCTATTCTTTGTTCTTGTTTCTCTATCTGGTTAACATACACCATTTTATTATCAATATAAAGATACATGATTGCCATTAAAGATAAAAATAATATACCCTTAACCGGGTCTTTAACAAATTCCTTAAATTTAATAGGTAATCCCATACATATAAATATTACTTATTAACATTAAAAACAAAATCATTTTTAATGTTATAATATGCAGTAATGTATCTATTAGAAAGTGTAATATGAGCATACTTTGGGTCTCGTTCTAATTTTATCATTTCTCTACGCCAAGATTCTTCTAATCCCTTATTTTCTCTGATCCGTTTGAATATCTCATATATTTCATCTTCTTGAAATTTACTCATCTTATATGTAAATATATCTAATCTTCATTGTTATACCATAAAGGTTCTTCATAACCTGCGTCATTTAGTTTTATCCCTTTATCGGTGAGCCATTTTTTTATCTTATCAATCATAATATGTTCCCATCTAGACCAAATTGGGTGAGTTTCATGACTCACCAACCCATAAGTATCTCTTAAATGTTTCAGGAATGGTTCAACATCATATGAATGGGAAAGATTATGGAATAGTAATCCTTTTTGGTGGGATAATTTAATATCCCCCACAGAGATTACCCCATCCGGTTCTATGATACTATCATTTACCACATCTCTTAATACTGCTTCATAGAATTTTCTTTTCTTTGGTTCAGGATGCCAGGCAAATGAATAGGGATCCTCATTATCTTCTGGGTGTGTGATGATTTTTACTTCTGCTTCATCTAAAATAGTTCCACCATAATATTGTGCTTTCCAATCATCAAACCACGCATCATGCATTCTTTGTGATAAGGTTGGACCATATATTTTCCATACCCTCTCAACCTCGTCATCAGTTAATCCATATATGTTTTCCATAAAATCCCAAAACTGATATGCCATATTACCATTTAAATCCAATGCAGGATTATGTAAGTCATGGTCGATCCCAGCAAAATTTGATAATATATTTACGTAGTTCATACCCCATGGTAAGTGTACCTCATCATTTTCTTTATCAATAATAGTTTCATTTAATAAAGTGGTAATAACATACTGTAAATATTTTTCTTGTTTATCTGTTGATTCATTTAATCCTGGTAATTTTGAATTTTTACAAATATTACCTATAAATTCATCCCATACTTGTTGACATTCTTCATCTGTTAACCCATATTGTTGTTTAAGATATTTATTTAATTGACCCCATGATCTCACTCTACCCAATTCCACATTATAAGGGAATTCGGAAGAAGGAAGATATATTTGGATCGCCAAACTTGGTCTATCATATACACCTTCGTCATAGTCCCTCATTCCACCCCCGGTGCATAAAGGTTTATTGGTTCTAGGAAATTTAACCGTCCTATTAAACAAATCATCTTGTATCATGTGGAATATGCTATCGGGTAAGGATTTATAGTTCATAACTATAAATATAATAATACCTTAAAAGAAAAATAATTTATATGTTATTCTTTTTAATCTTTTTTGTAACCTAATTCTTTTGATTCTCATTAGGCGGTTAATAGATAAATCTATTTCTCTTACTTTATCTTTACCTAAACTATTTATAATTTCTCTCTTTTTCATTTTGATCGTTAAAATGTAAATATACGCAAACTTAAAAAAAAAACAAAATTTTTAGGTTATTATTATAAATATATTAAGATTTATCCTTTTTAATGGTGTTTTTGGGTCACCTTCATCAGATAAGGGGTAATAATATGAAAAGTTTTAACTTTCACTTTTGATTTGTCTTATATATTTGCCAAGCCAAATTTGCCCCATCAATACCTATTTCTTTTAGTTCGGGTTGGAATGTCAACAAATAAAATTTTAATTCCTTTAATTGTTCCTCACCATCAAAAGATTCTAAAATAGATTTAATTTGATCTTGGTTTACTATTTCGTTTAAGTCGCCCATTTTATTTTAATAATTAGTTAAATAGTATACATCTCCATTTCTTCATCCAACCTATCTGAATACTTAATCTCATTAAAAAGTGCGTCAACAGATTCCTTCATCTCAGTAGATAAATCACCTGATGACTCTAAAGAAATAATAAGGTTTAAAGCTTTATCTAATAGTTGTTCAGTAGTGGTAGTTCTGTCTACTTTAGTTGTTGGTTTAACTACCACATTTATACCACTAACGTCAGCAATTGGATCATATCCATCTTCTAACATTTTTTCATACTTACCACTAGGCGAGTTAGGTTTCATACCAGTTAACTTTACGTCTTTTGTGGTTTGATTATACATTAATGTTTTCATATCTATTAATTTTATAAAACAAATATAAGAAAAGATTTTTAGATTGCCAAATTAAATAACAATTATATTATATATATAATTTCACATCACATAAAAAAGTATGGAATAGTTAACCTATCTTACCAATGTAACATGACCATGTTCAGTTTTATAAAAGTTTTCATCTATAAATTTATAGTTAACTTTCCAAACATAAACATCTATCTGACAATCTACATCATTCATTTTACCATTCCAAGGTTCCATATAATAGGATTGATAGATTAATTCTCCCCATCTATTAAAAATAAACAATTCTAACTTATCAACATTCTCCCCAACGGCCATAAAGTCATCATTCTTACCATCACCATTTGGAGTAAAAGCATTTGGGACATATAATCCATTAAATGAACATTCATCTATATCAACCCATAAAGTTGTTGTATCACCTTCACATCCTGCATTACTAATAACGTAAACTGTTATTAGATATTGGTCATAGGGGATATTTAACCAATTAACCGTTATTTCATTACCATTATTGACTTCTATTACTCCACCTTCAACACTCCAAAAATATTGATTATCTCCATCTGCAACCCAATAGTCTTGGAGGTATGCTTGATTCTCGGTGCATACCTCTATCGACTGTTGTGAAAAAACAAAACAGGGTAGTAAAAATAATATGGTTAATAGTTTCTTCACTAGTTATGGAAAATAGGTCCTATTACTGGTAATGGATTAACTACAACTTGCATTACTATTGAACACCCACCTACTGTATAAGTTAAATTAAGTGTACCTGATGCTGTTGGGCAGAATTCATACACACCTGGAGCTGTCATAGTTACACCAGTTCCAGTCCAAGTTCCTCCTGCAGGTGTTCCATTTAATGCCACACACGGGTCTCCTTCACAGAAAGGACCGATTTGAGTAAAGGTTGGTAGTAAGATAAAAATATCTAATTCTACCGTATCTGTACAACCATTAGCATTTGTTTCTATAACTTCAATAGCTAATGGAAATAGACCTGGAGTATTACCCCAATCTACTGTTATAGCATCTGTTCCTTGACCTGAGGAGATAGTTCCACCACCCCCACTTACTGTCCAATCGTAAGTTGAACCTGCTGTATTGGTTACCCAATAGTTTTCACCAACTGCTCCTACACATACTGTATCTGGAGTTGTTGTGATTTGCGAATAAGAATTACTCACAAATAGTGATATAATTCCTAGAAATAATAATAGTTTTTTCATTTTGTTTTTTTTTAATTGTTATTTATTATTAATTATGCCAAATACCTACGGTAATGGCTTGACCTCCGGCCAATATTGTTATTTGTATTGTTTGTGCACATCCATCATTATCAATAACAGACACATCATAGGTTCCAGGTGCTAGCCCTATCATACTATCTGATCCATTGGTGTTGTTAGATGTTTGTATTGTATTTCCATTTGGGTCAAACCAAACATAATCCCATGGTGCACTTCCTAATCCAGTTATTGTGATTGTTCCATCTTCTTCCCCTAAACAAGTTTCATCAGTATGAACTTCAGTTGGAGGTGGGCAGCACGTTAAACTAGCAGAAAATGCAAATATTGGATCATTTTGACAAGCCACATTTGTCCAACTCCCAGTCTCACCATCTGCGTATGTTTCTACAAATACACTCAAATCATCTCCATCTTGTCCAGGAAGACAGTCTACTGCTGTTGCCTCCCAACAAAATTCCCAATTGACATTACCTGTACAATTGTCTCCAAAATTCCCAGTTGGATTTCCGTTTGGATTATTAAATAAATCTCCATCAAAGAAAAAACCATCTGAGTTACCATTAGGGGTGTTTACTCCATTAAACCAATCCCAAATTCCAGGTCCGGTATCACAAGTATTAGCAGAACTTACTGGTGTTATAGGACCCCATCCAGCTCCCATTATAGGAACAATACCATGAAACCAATTAGAGTTTTCTTGAGACCATTCGGTTATTGTAAAACAAAATGTAACGGTCGTCCCTGCTTGGTAAACGCCATTAGTTGGTAATGGGGAAACCGTCATATTAGATGATAGTAAACAATCATCACAGCTATTGTTATTCTGTAGTGTTAAATTAAATGTGCCTTGGTCACCAGCATTTCCACCACTAATTTGAATGTAATATGTTTGTCCTGGTGTTAATTGGGTCGTAGTATTTAAATTTCCACCCGCACCAATATCACAACCAACCCCTATTAATGCACCACAATTACCAGTCCACACTCCAACATTTGGTTGGTTGATGTTTCCATTAATTGTAACATCTAATGAATTTCCTGTTGCAACAAATGAATACCATACATCTGTAGCAGGAGATGACATATTATTTCCTGGGGTACCTTGACAATTAATTAATGTGGTGTAAGGATTTTCTGTTATTGAATTTACATTTGTAAGATTATTAAATGTGACTGGGGCTCCTTGCCCGTTTGCATTTGGTCCATTCCCACAATTTACAGGGTTAGGGAGATTACCTAAAGGAAGTGCATTTGTACAATCATCATTCCCTACTTGGGCAATAACATTAATACATAATAATAATAATAATATAAAAGATATTTTTTTAATTAACATTTAACAATAAATAGACTTATTTAAATTAAAATATAGTTACTATCGCATTATTGTAAATATATTTTAATTGGAAATTAAATTAATATAGTGGTAATATAGTAAATTAATCCGGAATACTACCAAGTGCAGGGATAGCTCGTAATCTACCACCACCATAACCACCTTTAGATCCACCTAATACTACTACATCATAAATATGGGATAACATTGCCCTATCTTGTTCCGTAAAAGATATGGGTCTGTTAGTGTTATCTTCATCGCTGGACCAACTCTGTTCGTTTATTACTTGTTTAATTAAACTTCTAAGTTGTGTATTGTCTATTTTAGTTACTTTCTGTTTCATAAGTATTTTTTATATAAATATGTGTAAAATATAAAAAATAACTTTTAGTTATCTACTTTTATCTTTTTTATTTCCTTTGTCATTTTTTTCTCCCATATGGTTTCATGGGTATAATATATAAATATTTTAATTATGGCATCTGCAGACCCAATACTCAACCCAATGAGTGGGTCACCAGTAATTACCCAACCAATGAAAGAGGTTACCACAATACTTATAACCCTAGCACTAATTGCTCTCTTTATACGTGTCACCATTAAATAATGTTTTATTTTTTCTTTTTTAGACATAGTAATAGACAAATATACGAAAATTTTTATTAAAAACCAAATACTTATTGGTATGGGTATAAAATTTGCAAATAAAAGAAGAAATGTCAATGGATAATAATTATTTAGATAAGGTATTGGATCAACTTGTATCTGAAACTGAGATATCTAAGAGAAAGGCGATAACTTTAGTGCTTACACCATTATCTCAAAGAACATTCAGTGCGCATGATTTTTCTCAAGGGAATGATTTACACACAAAATACTCAGACGTGTCAGCATTATCCCATTATTTTTCAACACATTGTCAAGATGTTTATGGATTAGACGATACCGAAATATCTTACGCATTTCAAAAATATCGTAACATAGTAATGTTAAAGATAAATGGTGTTATTGAATCACTTAGTAAAGAAAATTTAAACACTATAACTGAATCAGAAGAAATAACCTTAAACGAAAGTGAATTCCTACAAAAGTTATTAAATTATTTAAAAGAGAATACTAAGGTGAGTAGATATGTAAACACCAATATTTATGATGGTTATATTATTGCACCAATTGGTAATGGATTTCAATGGGATTTTTACGGTAAAACCCTGCAACCATATGGGGACTTTGCAAATGAATGGTGGAAAGATATGAAAGAGATATATTCATTAAGAGATAAAGAATTAATATTTTTACTAGGTGCATATCAGGATTTTTTATGGTTGCTGGTTGATGAAATGTCGTCCGGAGAAGATTTAAAGGGTGGGGTTAATGAATCAGAAAAAGTAGATAAAAAAATATCTTTATCTGATAAAGATAAAAGATTATTTTATCAAGCCTATCAAGAAATGGGTATGGATGAAGAATGGTATGAAAATAATTTATTAGAGATTTTAGATTGGTTAAATGGTTTACCTGAAGAAACCATTCTATATCGTTTATTATATGTTGATGACGATGAGAAAATAGATAAAGAATTTCTTGGTGATCATTATACACCTAACAAAAAAGAATTACTTTATAACCATTACAATAAAGGTTCTATTTATGGTGGAAATGAGGGTCACCCTGTATTGGTTAAAGTAAAAATCAATAAAGAACAGATAGATATCTTTAATACAATACATAATAACATCTATTACCCACACGAAGAAGAAATAACACTTAAAAATAAGGGTAAAAACGTAAAAATTATAGACGTAACTAAGTTATAATTAATAGTCCCAGTTCGGTATGGAATAAAATCTTTGCACCAATATTTTTAATATCAATTTAAAATCTTTTACATTATTAATTTTTAACCCATACTGAAAAGATATTTCTTTAATGTGTGGGAGCATTTCAGTAATTGTGTGTTGACCCATAGTTTTAATTTTCATATTACATATATATATCTGGTGGTGATCCTGGAAATTTCTTAATCAATGGGTCAATAACTCTATCCACTTTTGTTTTTATTTCAGTCAAAAGATTTTTCTGTTCTGAAGAATTTTTAACTAATTTTAAATTTTTTAAAATTATTCCCCATTGTTCTTTGGTCGGTGATTCAGACACCCCAACTGATAACCCTTTTAAAAACGCTACAAATTCATTGCTTGTCATAATAATTATTTTTTTTAAATTAACTTGACGGGATTCCGCCAAGTTAATTTAATTTTCTACTTAGAAGATTTAAGGTAACTTACAAATTTACAAATTCCCCAACCTAAAGCTATTCCAGCATAAAGAGGGTACCCATAAATTATTAAAGCAACACCTAAAGCCCCACTTGCAGCAGCTTGAAACCACCACGCATTTAAAACTTCACTTATTTTTTCCATGTGTTATTTTTTATTAATTATTATTAGTTATACTCTACCAACCCACTTAAAATAGGTTAATATATTTTTTAATAAATATCTATTATTGTCGTTAACGTTTAATATTTTGTAAAAACTCCTCTACTTTTTCGATTTTAGAGTTTAAAGACTCACTAATTTTTTTATCTGTACTTTCTTTTATCTCTTCCATAATCTGTAAATACCCCTTTACTAGGTTTTTTCCTTCTGCGTCAACTTTTTTCCCTTCAGTAACCAATGAATCAAACTGTTCTTTTAACTTATTGTCCATATTTTTAGTTAATCCCAGTCCGGCGTATATAATATCTTCTAATGTTATCATCTATTTTAATTTTTCCCTTTTATTATTTATTAATATGTTAAGGTTAGAGTAAGAAACTAAATCGTTAAATACCATATAAAATTGATCAACGTACCTTTTAGCAATACCCAATTGATCGAGCGATATACAACTATCTATTATTAATTTACCTTTTTCTTTTGCCTTTATTAATTTCTTTATCTCCATAACTTACTTAATATATGCATTTTTATTTTATAAATAAATATTAATTAATATTTATATTATATGTTACCAAAATCATTTCAAAAACAAAATACCCACAATAAAAATAAATTAGCTTCAACAATAAAGTTATATACCATTACTTACGATTATGAACTTTCTGAATATTATAGTGAATACGTAAAAGAATCATACAATAGATGGGGAAACATTGTGGATAACTTAGGTGTTATGAAATTAACTGGGTATGATGTCGATGAGGTAGAGTTTAATTTCCATCAACTGATGTCTATCAACTATATAGATACACATAAAATTATTAGCTGCGTTATAACAAATATTAGTGAAGAATTATTTATTAATAAACCCATTAGATAATCTATCTAAAATTTTTTTAATTTGGGAGGCCTCTTCATAATTTTGGTTTTCTATCGATTCCTCCTTTTGTTTCTCTAAAATGTCTATTATATTACTACCATTTATAATGTGTATAAATTTTTTCTTCGCGGAATCCCTTTCTTCGGGCGTATTATGGATAGTAATGATATATAAAATACTACCTATTAATTCAAATAATAGCGTAAATGACCTACCTTTAAAAAATAATTCCTCTCCCTTTAGATTTGACACCGTCCTGTGTATCGACATATTTTCTGATAACATGAGAGGTATTTTTTTTAAAACATTCAAAGGGATAAATTCTATATTATATATTTCCCCACTTTCACCTTCACCGTCAAAGTCTATTCTAATATCAACGAAACTTTCATTTTCGGGTAATTCGATATAATCAAAAACCTTATATGCTTTGATAAGTTTAATATCGCTATTTAAATTATCTACTGGATTATTCCACTCTTCAATAAAATTATCCAATGAAGAAGAATCCATAGTCTCTTTAAAGATGTTATTAAAAAAATCTTTTTCGTTGAGAATGTGGTTAAAAAACGTTTCAAATAACAACCCCTCTTCTATGATTACAGGACAATCAAGATAATGTCTCAAGGTAGATATTTTTTCCTTCTTCTCTGTAAATTTATCTTCTAAAATTATCTCACCAGACTTTTTAAATAATAAGGTTCTCATATTACCTATAAATAGGTTGTATCTGAGATAAATTTTTTAATTTATAAGAGTTACCATCTAAAGTTGCACTTATTTCCCAACCAAAAAAATCATTACTACCAATTTTTTCTAAAATACCAGTAACATCCTTAAACGTTTCAACCATTAACCCATCAATAGTTTCAATACAATGCACATTTATTAAAGTAACTTTTTTACCAACTAGGTTTTCTTTTCTCATTTTATATAATTTATCATATATGAATATTTCATATATTTTTTAAGTTCATCCAAAAAATTGTTGTGGGTATGTTTTATATACTATATATATAACAAAATATTATAAACATATATTAAATATAGTTAATTACATTATAATAGTCAAATATTGATATATCGGAATATTATTATTATATTTTTAATATGGAAAACGAATCTATTAAAAATGCCATCATAAAACACCTACAAAAAAGTAATGTTTTAAACGAAGAATTTTATGTTTCACTTCATGAAGATGTAACCAAATTAAAAAAATTGCGTCAGGAGGTAGATGAATCCTTATTAACCTTAAAAAAACACACCATATCTTCTAATTTACATTTAATTATAGATAGAATTTTCAAAGGAGGAAATGAAGATGTAATAAAGATGATAAAACATACACAAAATAAAAGTTTCTTTTTTAATTTTACCGAAGAATTAAATAGATTTTTAATTTTATTCGAGAGGTATCAACAACATTGTCAATTTATTTCCCCAGATATAGAAGATATAAAAGAAACGTTTGCGTTGAGGGACGATCAATTATGTGAATTAATTACTGAAATAAATTTGGTGAAGAAATAAATTTGTTGTATATTTGTATAAATCAAACAACAAATGGGGGTATATTCACAACAACAGCTAGAAAATTTCTTTAAAAAATCAGAAAAATTTTTTAATTCTCATTATCTTATCCTCGATGATGCTGAAGGGATGTTAACTAAGGTATTGACTGAAAAGATGAGTTATAGTTTAGTCCATTCTATTGACAGGCATCATTTAATATGTGAGATTACGCAGGATCTTATTAAAATAATGTGTTTTGAGAGTGAAGAAGCTAACCAGCTAGCCTCTTATTATGTGGATCTAAAATATAAAGAGTATTGTAATTATATTTTATCTATGTAGTTTCACCGTTATTATTAGGTTGCAGTATCTAATATCGATTAATGTCGATCCACTATCTTTACTCATCTTTTAATTTATTATCTAACCACGCAAAGAAGATACAAAGCAACACACATACAAGTGGTATCGTAATACCACCCATCATCTGATTATAGTTGTTATTAATTTCTCAATTTCATTAACCCAATCCTCACTTTTATTGGGGTACTTCACATGAAGTAATTCGTGAATAATGTCTTTTTCTGTAATTTCTCTATCGTGGTAGATAGTGCCTACCTTATTGTGTTTATCTATTTCTATCCCTACAAAGTACTTATCTTCATCTGGACAATTATTATCATATACAACTTGTTCTGGTAGTATCTCTTTTGTTGTAAATTCCCACTCATTTAAGTTTAATTTACTTTGCCATTTAGATAATTTATTCATCATCTTTGTTTTGGTTTAGTTTTAGATGTTTTACTTGTTACCCACTTCCATTTAATAAATCCGAACAATATGTATTTTATTCCATGTTCAATGTAAAAGTGTTCAAGAGGGTTGCATTTACCCCAATCAAAACCTTGTTGATAATTATATTTATGTTTTTTAAGAATCATCTTTGTCTTTTAATTTTAATAATTCTTGTTCACTATACCAAGTATATTTACCACCTTCATAATGTACACCATAAAACGGACCCACTTCATTTTCTCTATTGTGGTGTTTAGGTAGTTTATTGCAAGTCTGTAATACCACTCCGTCTTTATTATTGTATGTAAATCTAAAACCTATCCCTAGTTTACTCATCTTTGTTTTGGTTTTTATTTAGGTCCTGTGTTGGTTGTAGCCCAATGGTTACATCCACATAATATACATTTAACTTTATGGTTTGTCATTCCTTGGGAAATTACTTTATATCTCCCACTCATTACTGGCCTATGAAGGATGAAACATTTAAACCATTTTAGAATTTGTTTACTCATCTTTGTTTTGGTTTAAGATATTAATCAGTTCAGTTAATGATTTAACATCTTTGAATTTAATTTTAGATGATTCAAACATTTCCACAATCCATTCTCCATTTTCCACCTCATCATTTGCTTGAGTAATAAAGGATAGTCCCTCTACTATGTCTAAAGTATAATAATAGAAGGGTTTAGATTCATCTGATTCATCTATTTGCTTTTCAAAGCCTAACGCTATTAATTTTCTTTCTGTCATTTGATTTTATATAACATCAATTATTGAATTAATTGGTATGTAAATGTTTTCTTTCAATAGTATAAATTCTTCACCAACCATCCATATAGTAGTATGAATCCTCATCAAGCCATTGTTAGTAAGGAATGTTATTTTATATTTAGTTTTTTCATTGTTTCCATTGGAACAAGCGTTATCTAACTTTGATGCCAGTTCTTCTTCATAAATATCATCCTCTGATTCAATCGGAATGAATGTAACATCTGGTATATCTCTTATTGGTATTGTTGGTATGTATTTATTCATCTTTGTTTTGTTTTGTATTCATCTATCCATTCTAACCCCCACTCATATGCTTCTTGAGGTGTAGAAAACCCACTTTGAGCCTTTTCTGTCACCCATGACTGTTTACCTTTTCTTAATACACCTACAATCCATTCATCTGGATTAATTCTCGCTAAGGGGCTTATTTGCAACCACCATCCATCTGAAATTTCGTTGATCATATTGACTATTATTTAATTTATCATCTTCTTCTAAAATCACCACCCTTACCATATTTTTCCTTTAATTTTTCATTATAGGAATCTATTTTTCTTCCATTAACAAAAAACCAACCTAGTTTAATTTCAAACCATCGATTTAATATGTAATATATTTTTTTAATTTTCTTCATATCAAACCATTTCTTCTATTATACCAATAACTTCACTAAATACTAATACTGAAGCAGCAATCACTAAATCAAATGGTATTAATATATATCCCACTATCCTTACACCACTTTTAATAAAAGAAACTATCTGGTGCCATTTTTGATTTGGCATCTTATCTATATCTTTATCTGATGGTGGAATTGTTAACCCATTCATTATATTTTTACTTACATATTTAATATCATCAAGATCTTTTTTTAACTTATATTCCTTACAAAGTAGTAAAGGGTTATATTTTTTTTCTCTGTCTTCCCCCATTTGTGGATTCTTTTCTCCAGTTAACCCTTCATAATAAGGGTTTAATTCCCCAGTTTGTGGATCGTGTGTTGGTATTTTATGTTTCATCTTCTTTGTTTTGGTTTAATTAAATACTATAGTAGCTATTTCTGTAACTACTGACTATCTTTTGTTACTGGAGTAGCTATATACTTTTGTAAACAAATCTGTTTACTTTTATAGAGTTTTGTAAGGATAACTCTTTACTCATCTTCTTTTGGTTTAAGTCAAATAAATAATACCCAATGTCAGGATTATTCCTATTGATATTCCAAATCCTAACCCTATGTGAAAAATCTTATCTTCTTTACTCATCTTTGTTTTGGTTTAAATATATTTTACGATCGGACAATAACCTATTTCAAATTCACCATCTACATCAATAAGATATTCACCGCTTGGAAGAGTATCAACATAGTAATACTTACCACCAGTTGTTTTACCTTTAATGTCAATATGGTCTTGTTGAGTATGTCCAACAATTTGAATATAATTTTTCTTTAAGTCTGTCTTCTTATTAACTCGTTGTAGTGATTTAGGTCTGATCCAAATTGGAGATTGCCATTCATCATCACCGTAACCATTTACTGGAATGCCTACATTTCTATCAGCACAAGAATTAAAAGTGAACTCATTTGGTTTGTAGTGAAACAAATCATTTAGGTAGTCAGATATAATTGACTCATCTGCACTATCCATTTTCCAAAATCCTACGCTTTTTAAGAAATCATTTCCAACTCCTGCATGGGTACATAATCTGTTACCAATCAGTACTGACATCTGAAAGTGTTCTCTATTTTCTCTAAAGAAGTGTTCATACTGAAATGACATAGTTTCTTGAAATCCTGCAGTACTACCTCTTCCTTTAATACCAGGCCAATAGTGTATATCATGATTTCCTATTAAAAGATAAACTTTCTTTGATGTATCTAATTCTCGTTTCTTTTTAAACTCTACTATCTTCTTAATATTATCTAACTGAACTACAGCTGTAATGTCAAATGAATCGAAATAATCCCCAATGAAAACAATATTATCAGCATCATCATGTTTTGCAACGATTTCAGCCCACACATCTCTACCATGAATGTCCCCTATATATATTGTCTTACTCATCTTTGTTTAGATTTTGAATTTATTATTCGTATTGGTATACTTCCTCATAAATATCCATAGCGGTCATACCATCCAATAATATGTCTTCGTCCATGTTGTAAACCTCTTCATCGTCAAACCACATTCTTCGACCTTCCATTCCTTCATATTCTCTGAATGTATGATATTCTCCGTTATGTTCGAAATCCCATTCTCTGGTAATCTCCTGTAATAAAAATCTTGGTCCTCTTGTTACTTTCATATTTTATTTATTTTTATTTATTTCGATGGTGTGTCATCCCACACATTTTTAATTTGTGCATAGATTATGTATGAACCATCCCAAGGTAGTGCCCTAACTTCATCGTTTTTAATGTCAAAGAAATATGCGTATCGATTACCCACATCACTTGTCACATAATAAACCCATAACTGTCTATCGTAATCTAATCTATGGTCAGTACTATCAATGTAATATGTTGATGTCATTTCAGATGTAGTGTGTGTTATCATTGTTACACCTTCATTAAAGGAAAATTTTGATGCTGATAAGTATCTATACTGACACTCTATGTCAAATCTTTGGGTTGAATCGTTCCAATAACAACTGTTAAACCCTATTGTCGTTACTGTGGTTTGTGCTGTACTTGTTAACCCTATTAACACTGTACATAATAATAATAGTAATAATTTTTTCATCTTTGTTTAATTTTTGTTTTGGTTTAATGACCAGTTTTTACTACCTACACATATACACTCTTCTTTTGTGTCCCACACCACTCCCCTTTCACTAGGGGATATCATATGACAATTATGTGTTTTATTATGTCGTTTAGCATGACCAATAAATTTAACATTGTTATCTGTCGTATTTACCCATGGACATTCCTTACAATTTTTTCTCATATTTTTCATTTTTTTGTTGTTGGTGTTGGCCACATATTACCTTAAAAATACATAATTTTATAAAAATATAGTTATATGGTAACTTTTTCCATACATTTTTGGTATAATTCTTGATTACCTTTATTCATATATTTTAGAATAATTCTTTTTTCTTTAAGGTATAACTCACCAAACTTAGGATCATTTTTCATAATATCTTCTCCATTATCCAGTAAATCTGCGTACTTAATTGTTTGAGACCTGGGAGAAATATTCCCCATTCTCATTGACTCCATTTCTTTTCTAGCCCTTCTATTAAAATCAGGAAAATTTTCTGTGGTATATACATCTGTTAACTCCCTAACCAATTTGATTACGTCATTAGCAATATGGGTGTCAACTATGGTTAACAACTCCATCCATAATTCATTCTCAGACATTGGTGTGTCCTCCAAAACATCGTGAAGAATTGCAGCCATAATCTGAGCAACATCACCACCATATTTTTCTACCGTATCAGCAACTCTAAATGTATGAGTAACATAAGGATCCCCAGAGTATTTTCTTTTTTGATCCCCATGTGCTTTAGTAGCTAA
>LWDU01000181.1_pt1 | contig 17626 bp, 14 predicted proteins | sample 727161 | NCBI WGS metagenome assembly LWDU01 (sample SAMN04566230, study PRJNA314399) | hydrothermal vent metagenome | isolation source: deep sea hydrothermal plume seawater | place: Mexico: Gulf of California, Guaymas Basin | collected 2004-07-11
TTCTAATAACAATTTAACCGCAAAAAAAAGGGGAACAAAATTAAAGTTCCCCTTTTTCATTATCCGATAATAGCTATTTACGGAATAAACCGACCAACACCAATAAAGCGACTAAGCCAGCGAAACCGGATTCGCCGAATTTATCTATGATAGCTGTTAGGTTACCGATAACATTTACACCAAAGACACCAGTTCCAAAAATTACTTCAGAAACAGCCCCTATGGCTATAAAGGACATTAACAGGTGAGCTATATCGTCCACCCAGCCTTTAACTAATGAGATGACTTCCTTCATTGTTTTCTCCCGTTTGTTATTCTTATCATTTAACAAAAAAGGGATTTTTAACTTCCGTTTTTTGTTGTTGAAATACTCATTCCAACATAAATAAATATAATATATACGATATTTTGTTTTGCAATATATATAGATCAAAGAAAGTCTGTTTTTGGGTTATTTCATATTTATATATGAGTTATAATATCTATTTTTAATACAATACGAGGAAATCAAAATGAGTCAGGATTATGAATTATTTGAGGGCAAATCACTATCGTCATTATTCAAAGACATCTATGATAATTCCGTACATAACAAAAAACAACTTGAAGTATTAGTTAAAGAAGTTGCTGGATTTATCAAAGATGGGGATATGGCTATTCAGTTAATTCCTATGATAAAAGAGTATTTGGATATAAATGTGAAGAATGATGAACAACTTGTTAAGTTAGCTACAGTTGTACAACGATTAATTGCTGCTGAAGCCAAGAGTGGTAGTGAATCAGAATTTGGCTTATCAGACAAAGAAAAAGAACAATTACTTAAAAGTATAGATGATGTAGTTGTAGATATTCAAAAGAAATCAGATGAAATATCAGAAGATGTTGAATCAGTTAAGGAAAATTAATGAGGTGGGTGCGAGGAACATCAGATTCTTCAATTAGAGAAAGAAGAAATAGAAATGTTCCTACTGATAAATTATCAGGGGGAATTCCATCTACTGCTGCTGCCCGTAGATTAGCAAAAGAAGTAGCTCCAAATCCTAAAGGAATGGAATTTTATGAGTTAGAGGCCGCCGAAGTTATGGATGTATTTATTACTGAAGAACAATTAAATGATTTACCTGATGGTGATGGGAAAGATTGGAGTGAAATGGGGTCTATAATGGCTAGAATGGTAGATAGTCAAAAGAATGATCCAATGCAAACTTTAGCTTTAATTAAACCATTAGATCCTACAAATCGTGAATATCCAGTACGGGGAGAGTATGTAGTTTTAGTTACATATGTAGGAAAACAAGGCACTGAAACATATTATACTGATAAAATTAATTTACTTGGAAGTCCAAATGAGAATATCGTGCCAGGAAAAAGTGGTGTAAGACCAGGTACAATGTTGGACGAGGAGAAAGATGGAAAATATATATATGATCATTTTGAACCAGATAATGAAATTAGAAACTTGTTTCCATATGAAGGGGATAATATTTATCAGGGTAGATTTGGACAGTCTATTAGATTTGGTAGTAATATAGTACCAGATGCACATGATGATGGTGATGATACTCAAAAATCACCAAATATACTTATTAGAACAGGACAATTAATACATGCCGATAAGTTTGATAAACTTAAATATGTAGAAGAATTAAAAAAATCTCCTATTAAACCTGTTAAAGAAGATATAAATGCTGATGGTTCTTCTATTTGGTTGACTATTGATCAATCAGTAAAGTTGAAAAAAGATAAACCTGAAGTAAAGATTGGACATCCATCTAATTCACCACAACATAAACTTATGTCTAAAGTTCATAATGATAAAAGTCCAATAGATGGTGGACCACAAATTATTATTAATACGGATAGACTTACATTTAATACTAAAAAGAAAGAGATATTTGGATATTCTGCCGGCGGAATTGGTTGGTCAACACCTTGGTCATTTACAATTGATGCAGATAAACAATTTGCAGTAGCCACAGAAAGAATTAGATTTTATACCACAACAGAATTTAATGTTTTAATTGGGTCAGATGCCTTAGAACAAGTTGTAGGGGGTGGTACTCCAGAAAGTGGAGAGCCTAAAGCATTTCCATCTACTGATGATGTTATGGGAAACCAAGGTATTGCTGGACTTACTATTGGAGAAAAAGTTTATATATCAAGTAATTGTCCTTCTTTTTTAAGACTTGATGATATGGCACATTTAGAATCTTGTAAAGGTGCATTTCTTCATCTTGATGATTGTGCAGGAATAACTGCTAATAGTTGTTCATTTTTGAGAATAGGTGGGAAAAAAGATGAGATAAAAATTTATGTAGATAGTAGGAAAGATGCAGATGAACAAAATTTAGTGTTTGGTAATTTATTGATAGAATTTTTAGAAAAAATGATTGATGCTTTTTTGGGTATAGAGGGAATAGTAACCCCGGCCGGCCCGAGTGGCACATTAGGAGAATCAACATTAGGAAGTATTTTAATGGATCCAGACTTTAAAAAATTAAAATCAGAATTGCCTAAATTATTGGCAAAACCAACATAATGTCTTTAAATAAAACAAAACTTGAGAATGGATTGAACGATGCTTTTAAACAAGTACAAGAAACAACATATAAGGCCGCGGTATTAGGGAGTTTAGATGCATCAAAAAAGATATCGAATGCAATTGTGGATTATGCAAAAGATGCAGAAGTTATTGTTACAGTTCCACCATTAACACCTGGAGCTCCACCAATTCCGCAAACGGCAGTAATTGGAAAAAAAGTAAAGGTAAAAACTGCTATGGCTGGTAAGCTTCCATTACAGGGAATATTATTTTCTAATTTTGAACTTGATAGTTTAATATCAAGAAAATTTTTATTGTTATTTAGTGCCGCTATAGTTGTTTATGCAGCAACATCATTTACAGTATTTTCTAAAGGAAGTATAATGGGGTCGGGGGCAGCTATTATGTCATCACCACCATTTTTACAACCAGCAACAAAAAAAGGTGAAGATGGTGGTGGGGTACAAGATGTAGTAAAAGAAATGGCAAATATTATTCATAGGTCTTTTAAAGCAACTATGTTTACCGGAATTGTTATTGCAGGAAGTGCAGTAATACCATCACCATTAGTAGGACCATTACAATAAAGGAGTAACAAAATGAAAAAAAATGAGTTAATAAAAATAATTGAAGCAGTAGTTCGTAAGGAAGTCAAAAAACAAATGAATGAGATATTTATTAAAGAAGAAAACTCATCTTCACTTACCGAATTAGTTTCAAAACCATTAACTGAAAAAGAGTTCAAAGAACCTATTAGAAAACAGTATAAAACTAAACCTAAAAAAGAGGTTCACTATACATCAAATGAAACTCTTAACAAAATATTAAATGAAACCGCTGGTGGAGTTCCACAGGGTAAAGGTGGAGTACCACAAGTTGGAGGATATGAAGATTATCCTACTTTAAGTGGTGGGGTATTTGATTCGAGTAAAATAGATAATGTACTTGCCGGTGCAACAGGTTTAGGAAATACAGAAGGTGCAAAAGAACGAAAACGAGAAATTGCAGCAGTAGATTCTATAAAGAAAGCTGGAGTATCAGTTGACCAAGTTCCAGATCATGTACAGGATGCATTAACAAGAGATTATTCGGCAGTTATGAAGGCGATAGACAAGAAAAAAGGTGGCGGAAATAGTTTTCGTCCATAATGGAGTAAACAAATGGCCAGAGCACGAAGTTCATTAGAATTAGATTTAGATCCAGAAGTAACAATTGGTTTAGGATTACCTATGCAATATGATGATGTGAATGGTTTTTTCCCAGGACATTCAACCACTCTTTCTCAGGCTGGAAGTAATCTTAGAAATTTACTTTTGACAAATAAAGGTGAAAGAGTAGGACAACCTACTTTTGGTGCAGATTTACTTTTAGTTTTGTTTGAACCTATGTCTGAAAATCTTTTGGATAGACTTGAAGAATCAATAAAAGAAGCCATATCAGAATGGCTACCATATATATCTATTAATTTATTAGAGGTTGAACCTTCCGAGTCCGAAATTAATCAGCTTAATATTAATATTGAATTTTATCTTTCTATGAATCCAGGTATGTTTGAAACTATAACTTTAAGTTTTGCTACAGAACAGACATAACATTTGATATATAATTTAGTGGAGAAATAAAATGGCGAGAGTCCAAAAAGAAGTTAGATATTTAAACAAAGATTTTGGTGCCTTCAGAGAGGGTTTAGTAGAATTTGCTAAAACTTATTATCCAAATACTTATAATGATTTTAATGAGGCATCTCCAGGAATGATGTTTATTGAAATGGCATCATATGTTGGTGATGTTCTTTCTTATTATGTAGATTCTCAATTTAAAGAAATGTTGTTAGCATATGCAGAAGATAGAAAAACCATATATGAAATTGCACAGACTTTTGGATATAAACCAAAAATAACTAGTCCATCCTTTACTACAATTGATATTTTTCAAACAGTTCCTGCAACAGGAACAGGTGCTTCAGTTAAACCAGATATGAGATATGCTTTAACAGTTAATGAAGGAACAATTGTAAATGCTAATAATGGTACAATATTTAGAACATTAGAAGATTGTAATTTTAAATATTCAAGTTCATTTGATCCTTTAACTATTGATGTGTATGAAATAAATCAATCAACTAAAGTTCCATCACTTTATTTATTAAAGAAAAGTGCAAAAGTATCAAGTGGAACTACTAAAACAGAATATTTTACATTTGGTACGGTAGAACAATATCCTCGAATAAAATTACAAGAAACCAAAATTATTGAAATTCTTTCAGTAACAGATAGTGATGGAAATAAGTGGTACGAAGTTCCATATTTAGCACAAGATACTACGTTTATAGATGTCGAGAATACAGCCGCTAACGATCCAGATTTAGTTCAGTATAATGATACAGTTCCTTATCTATTAAAACTAAAAAAGACACCAAGACGATTTGTTACTTATATTATTCAAGATGGTTCAACAGAATTAAGATTTGGATCAGGAATATCAGACAGTCCAGATGAAGAAATAGTTCCAAATCCAAAATCAGTTGGTTCTTCATTACCAGGAAGTCCAAGTTTTCTTGATACATATTTTGATCCAGCAAATTTTTTAAAAACAAAGGCTTATGGTCAAGCACCAGCAAATACAACTCTTACTATTAAATATACATATGGTGGTGGTATAGGTGATAATGTTGCTGCAGATACAATAAATAATATAGGGGCAGTTGCCTTTACAATTGAAGAAAGTGCACTTAATGCAACTACAGTTACTTCAACAAAAAATTCGGTGGCAGCAACTAATCCATTTCCAGCCACAGGTGGAAAATCAGCAGAATCAACAGTTGAAATTAAAAATAATGCTTTGGCATTTTTTCAAGCACAAGGTAGAGTAGTAACAAAGGAAGATTATATTACAAGAACATATGCTTTGAATACTAAATATGGAGCAGTAGCAAAGGCTTATATTGTTCAAGATGAACAATTAAATATTCCTAATATGCAAGTAGAAACTACAGCTGGATCTGGAGTTTTTATTGATGAGAGAAATTTAGATCAACTTAAATCAAAGGATATTATTTCATCTATTAAAAAACTTCCAAATCCATTGGCATTAAATTTATATACACTTGGATACGATGAGACTAAAAAACTTACTCAATTAAATGTTGCCGTGAAAGAAAATTTAAAAACATATCTTGGTCAATATAGATTAGTAACAGATGCCGTTAATATTAAAAACGCATGGGTTATTAATATTGGAGTTAAATTCAATTTTATAGCACGACAGGGTTTTAATAAAAGTGAGGTAACTTTGAGGTGTATAGATAAAATAAAAGAATTTTTCAATATTGATAGATGGCAAATAAATCAACCAATTGTTATCGCAGAATTAGCTGCAGTTATTTCAAATGTTGATGGTGTTGGAGCAATTGTTGCACCTGTAGAAGATAATCCACAAAAACATACTGTTTTGGTTACTAATAAATGGCAAACCACGGATGGTTATTCTGGAAATATTTATGATATAAATTATGCAACAAAAAATGGAATTATTTATCCTTCATTAGATCCATCTATGTTTGAGTTAAAATATCCTAATACAGATATAGAAGGAAGAGCGGTTGGTGATTCTGTTGGACAAGTCTTTTAAAGGGAGAAAATAAATGCATTATTTTGAATTTCCAACTCAGGATACAACTTTATATGAAAGAAGTCAAAGTAGAAATACTGGGTTAGATGAAATTTTAGAGGTTAGAAAAGATATGAATGCTGAAGGTAGTGTTATATATGTTTCACGGGCCCTTCTTAAATTCGATTTAACTTATGTTTCTAAATCAATATCATCTAATTTAATTACATCTGGATCACAAACAAAATTTTATTTAAATTTATATGATGCAAATTCTACTGAATTAAATGTAACACAAACATTATATTCATATCCTATTAGTCAGTCATGGACAAATGGATCTGGAAAACATGATTCAAATCCACAAATTGCAGATGGAGCAACGTGGAGATGGAAAGATAATGATATTGATAAAACATATTGGTCAAGTGTAACTGGATCAGGTGGAGTTTGGTATAGTGGAAGTGGATATGAAGCCTCACAATCATTTACAAATGAACCAAAAGATGTGAGAATGAATGTAACTGATATTATGTGGAAATGGTTACATGGTACAGTTCCAAATGAAGGTTTTATGTTAAAAAGAAGTGGTAGTATTGGAAATGCGAGTTCACTTGTCGAAGAAGGAAATACTACTCATTATGGACATTTTAGTTTTTTCTCAAGAGATACTCATACAGTATACCCACCAAAATTAGAAGTAGTTTGGGATGATTCTAAATGGACGACTGGTTCTTTATCAGCACTTTCTAATACTGATGTTGAAGATATGGTTCTTTATATGAGAGGGTTACGACCTAAATACAAAGAAAATTCAAAAATAAAATTTAGAGTAGTAGGTAGAGAAAGGTTTCCAGAAAGAACATATTCAGCTACCGATCAATATCAAACTGGATATAATACGGTAAAATATCTACCAAGTGGAAGTACATATTATCAAATTAAAGACGCTTATACAGAAGATGTTATTGTACCATTTGGAAGTGGTTCAGTAGTAAGTTGTGATTCAACAGGAAATTATTTTAATGTTTGGATGAATGGTTTACAGTCTGAAAGATTTTATAGAATAAACTATAAGGTAGTAAGTGGTAGTGGAACTGCGGACGAAACCGTTCAATATTTTGATGAGAAACATTCATTTAAAGTAGTGAGATAAAAAATGCCATATACAAAAAAAGAGTTGCTAGAAAATCCATTTTGGAAAAAACTTCATGAACAAGATAGAGTTGATTATGAAAATAAATTACAACATGCTTTAAAATTTCAAAGAGCAACTACAATGGTAGATGATGAAGGTAATGTTATTAATATAGAAGAAAATAAACCATTGAGAAATGAGGCGGGAACATTTTTAGCATTTGAAAATCCAGATACAGGATTAAATTATGAAAGGCCTGATCAATTTATACCAGTTGATAAAAAATCTCCAATATATTATAAAGGTGATTTATGGAATAAAGTTTTAGATAGAGAATTTAAGGAACTTACATAAAATGCCACGACAACGAACCAGATTAAGTGATAAAGATTTTAAACTTCTAAAAAAAGAAGGAATGGAAATTTTAGGAGCATCTGGCCAACTTTTTCCTTCTTTTGGTAATCATATAGAGGATTATATAAAATTTGATGTTTATGATTTGACTGACACCTATATTAAATCTGGTATAAGTGAAGATTTTGAAAATGATGGTCATAATATAAATTTAAAACCTGGAAATGATTTAAGAAAAGTAGGTTTTGTTCGTGGTGATTATAAAGTTAAGTATTTCTTTTATAGAAGGTTAGCGGGTGCAGATGAAGTTGTTTTAACTAAAACGGTAGGTGATAAATCAGGAATAGTTCATAGTGGAGATCCAAAACTTACTGGTGGAGAAATGGGGGCCTTTTATGTCGATGATGACGGTAAAGTGTTTCAAGGGGAAAAACCACCAGTTGATGGAAGTGAACCAAGTGAACTTGATGTAAAAGAATATAAATTTTTAATTGATGAAATATCAGCCGATAAAAAAGAAGTTCGTTTAAGTACTCTATCAATTAATTTAGATAAATATAAAGATGAATTTTATTCATTATATAATCCTGTTGAAGTTTATAGACCATTAACGGGGGTACAAGGTGATTTAAGTTTTGGTCTTTTTACCAATATGTTAGCTGGTCTTACATTTAATAATGGACAGGCTATATTTCCAGAACCATTTAAAGCTGAATTTCAATTTAAAACTAGAGCGGATAAGGATCCAGGATTTAATCAACGAATGCTGAACGGAACTCTTCAAGTGGAAAGAGCATTTATAACTGGATATAAAACTGAACCAGAAACATCAGAAAATTCAAATTGGATTTTAGAACAACCACTCCCTGAATTAGTTTTAAGGTTGATTACTCCTCCAACAGATGAAGTTCCTGCTGCAATATTTAGGGTAGAACAGCCAGATGGAGCACCGGCCCCAAGTGGAAATGGATTTTCTTATTATTGGGATTTTGATGATGGAAATACAGAAATGTCTGGACCAGTAACATCTCATGTATTTGATGATGGTGGAAGTGGGAATGTTACAGCAGTAGTTAATACACCTAATTTTGTTAAAGTTTTAGAGTTAGGAGACGAGTTACAAGTAGCAGACCAAGTATCAGCACTTGAAGATGCAATTGCTGAACAACAACAGGCAATGACCGATGCAATGACAGATATAATTGGTAGTGGTGCTAATATATTACCAAATGCTGATTTTACAGAATTTGTACGTTTTGATGAAGATTCCGTTGAAGTTGCTGGTTGGAATCCTAACGATGCTGAAATTGGAGATATTGTTTATCAAACTGACAATAGTAACGCAGGAGATTGGCCAAATGGTATTTTAAAAAATTGGTATTTATGGGCGGATACTGACAATGGTGGCCAACGTCCTATAATTACACTCACAAATGGTTTCGAAGATAAGGGTGGAGTTCAGATTTTAAGACGAACAAATAGAGGATTACATCCTGGAGGTCTTTATACTTCTCCTGATGCGATGCCAGTACCCAATAGACAACATAATCTTGGAACAGCAGTAGGTAAAACATTTATTGCGTCTTTACGATTTAGAGCTTCCCAGGGAGTTGATAAATTTTGGATTGGTATAAGAGATACTAATAGCAGACGTGCTTGGGACCAGTTTAGTCCATATCTCTATTATAGTAGCAACACTATTAATTATATTTCCGATTCTTCTCCTTATAATCATATGGAGTGGTACGAGATTACTACAGAATTTACAACAGAATATAATACTAATGTCACATCAGATGGAAAAATAGTAGGGGGGGCCGCTTTTCAATTTGTAGTGGGAAATGGAACGGATAACGGTGATATAGGATCATGGTTTGAAATAAGTGATTTAAAGATTTATCAAAAACCTGGTACTGATGCAGAATCTGGAACAGTTATTTTACCAACTCATAATATTCAATTTAATGCTCAATCGGGTGGAACTATATCAACATCTACTGGAAATTATGAACATAATAGTTTATTAGAAATTTCTGCAACTCCTGCAAGTGGATATGAATTTGTCCAATGGAATGATACAAGTGGGACAAATCAGTTTACTGATATAGAAAGTGCGACAACATTCGTTAATGTATTACACGAGGCAACTATAAGTGCACAATTCATGACTTCAGGTGGAGTACCGAATCGTACAGTTACATTGAGCGGTACAATACTGTATGGTAGCACGGGACAATATCGTTTCAATATTGATGGTGCTAATAATTTATCCACTAAAACAGTACCACAAGGAACACAAGTTACAATTGAAGCCGTATGGAATTCTTCAGATACAAATACAGAATTTATATCGTGGAATGATGGTAATGAAGAACAAATAAGAACTATAACACTTAATAATAATATGAATTTATCTGCAACCTTTGGAATTGCAGAATAATGAAAAAGTATAATCATCGAATAGTATATTGGGGTGGTGTTGATAATACTATAATTCCAAGGGCCGCCAATGCCTGTGGCACTGGAACGGGTGGTGCGGGAAGTGCAGCGGCCGCATCAGCAGGTATTGGTGATGGTCAATCGGGACCACAAGAACCACAAGCGGGAGCGGAAGGTTCTACATGGGATAAAATAAAAGCTGCATTACCGAATTTATCGGCAGGAGCATTAGCATTGGCCGCCATAGGTGGTGCAATAGCAGTATTAAAAAAGAAACCACCCAAAGTAAAGACAACTACTGGCGCATCGGGTGCTTCTCTTACGGGTATTCCTACGGATCCACCAGATAAAGATACTCCAAAATTAAATGATGTAATTGGAGGATTAGATGATCTAACAGTAAGTGATCCACCAGTTCCACCAAATGGATCACCACCATCAACACCAACTCCATTTACAGACCTATTTGGAAATATATGGGAATGGATACCTAATCCATCTCCTGGATTTTGGCAATTAAAAGCTAAAGGTGATTTTCAACCTATAAAATTAAATTTACCTGATTTACCAACTCAAGTTAATGATGAAGGTAAAATATATCAATGGGATGAACCCAGTGCAAAATGGAATGAAGTTGGAGAAGAAGATTTAGGAGGATTAACCAAAGAGGACCTTTTAGATGGTGATTGGGATATATTAGGATCTACACCAACAACTGGTCCTCCTGGTGGATCACCAAATGGAGATACACCTCCTGTTACATCTTCACCATTTACAGATGAAGATGGAAATGTTTGGGTTTGGGATGAAGATGCAGATCAATCACAATGGGTATTGGATACTGTACCTGAATATGTTGGACAAGAAATAGTAGATGGGAATGGAAATCTTTGGAAATATAAAGATCCGCCTGGAATATGGATAAATTTTGGGCCAGTTGAACCACGATTTATAACTACGGGACAGGGTGTAGAAGTCCCAATATATGAACCTTATGCTACTACTATTACTGGAGTTCAAAATAATACTCAACTTATAGTTTCAGAGAGTTGGGCCGTCCAAGGTGAAAAGGTTGGTCATTTAGCATCTACATTTCAGGCAACTTCACAAAATCCATTTGATCAATGGAAAATTACTTATTCTGTGGGTGAAAAGGATTTATATACTTATTTGTTATTTGATGAAAATAAATCAAATCTCATTATAAATTATCATGCAGATGAAGAAAACTATAAGGAATATCCACATTCAATAGTTTATAAGTTGTATGAAGAATTACCTGAAGGAATAGAATTAGGAGATTTATGTTATGTGGTTAAAGAAATGGCTCCACCATATACGGAAACAATAAGATTAATTGATTTTGTAGAAGAAGATATAGATGCTGTACTTTTAAGAAATCCCAAATGGGATACAGAATTTCAGGGAGATAGTTATGTTAATGTTAGTAATACAAAATATAAAAGTTATGACAGTTTAGTTACAAGTGATACAAATATAAAAGAACAAATTGAAAATGAAATAATAAGTGGTAGTTTTATGGAAAGCATAGAACTTACTGGTTTAGATTTTAGGCAATGGGAAAATTTTGTTCATTTCAGTTCTGTTGAAGATAGGTTAAAAAACTTTAAAACTAAATTACAGAAGATAGAATTATATACAAGTCAAAGTGATAGTTTATCAGGTATTTCTGGGTCATTAACTTATGCACAAACTGCAAGTTTGGAAATAAAAGTTAAAAAAATAAAAAATGAATTTGTTCCATTTGAAAATTATATGTACTATCAGAGTTCTTCTTATTTTTCAAGTTCACTTGGGGAATTTTTTGATAATTCATGGCCCAAGAAAAGTGGTACTGGAACAAAATTAGATCCTTATGTTGTGAATGCAGTTACTGAATCTGCGTCAACAACATGGTATGATGAACAAATATCATCTGCATCTTTATACGATAGAAATAATCGAGATAGATTATTGGAAAATATACCTGACCATATAATAAATGATGATAGAAATACACCATTTCATACCTTTATTAATATGACGGGAGAACATTTTGATGGTATATGGACATATATAAATGAAATTCCACAAATATATGATAGACGACAAAAATTAACTGAAGGTTTATCAAGAGATTTAATATATGCAGTTGGAACTTCTCTTGGATTTTATTTAAATGATGGAAAATCTTTGATAGATTTACCAAGATATTTACTTGGACAAGAAGCAACTGGATCTGGAGCGAATGCAAATAGTTTTACGAGCTATTCTACTACTGCTGAAAGAGATATTTCAAGAGAAATATGGAAACGTCTTATTAATAATATGCCATTCTTTCTTAAAACAAGAGGAACTATTCGTTCTTTTAAAGGATTGATAAATTGTTATGGTATACCATCAAGTATTTTAAGAGTTAAAGAATATGGAGGACCAGACCCAGATTCAAATGCACAACCATCATATGATATAACAAGAAATTTTACTAAGGCAGTAGATTTTAAAGCAGGCCAATACATTCAAACAACTTGGGTAAATGATACAAATACAAGTAGAAAACCAGATACAATAGAATTTAGATTTAGAGCAGCAAGTGGTTCTAACCAAACTTTATTTCAAGCAGGAACAACTCATGGTTTTGCTATACGATTAAAAGATAATGGTTCGAGTGATAATATTGGTACTGTTTCGTTTGTATTGAACGCATCTGCAGGACTTGCTGCAGAACTTACATCCAATTCTCTACCAATTTATGATGGAGAATTTTATTCTGTAATGTTGACTCGTGTATCTGCGAGTGGAGTTCAATTAGCAGCAGATACTACTTCACAAGTTATTGATTATAGATTATATGTTAAGAAGTATGATGAAGGTAGAAGTAAGATTTATCTTTCTTCATATACAACAATGTCTATTGATGGGGCAACAAGTTCATCGTGGAATAGTTCGTTTGTAGGAGATGAAACTGCATATATTGGTGGTAAATCAAGTGATGATTTTGGTAATCAATTTAGTGGTTCAATGATGGAATTTCGTTATTGGAATACAGCACTAAATTCTGGTTCATTTGATAATCATGTAAAGGCCCCTAAATCATTTGCTGGAAATCATGCATCTGCATCATGGACAGATTTAGTATTACGATATTCATTTGATGATAATAGTAATTTAGATACATCTACTTCAATTCGTGATACAAGTGCAGACCAATCTTATACTCAAGCGGGAACATCCGTTGGATATACATTAGGTAACAGACCACATTTTAGTTCAGTAGTAGATGAAGAACAAACTTTAATTCCTAATGTTGGTCCCAGTAGGAGAGTTGCAAATAAAATTAGAATAGAAAGTAGTAAATTAGTATTTGGTGGGTTATCTGTTGATAAGAGAGCAGAATTAAGTTCATACGACCAGGCCTCACTTGATTCTAATAAACTTGGAATTTACTTTTCACCAACTGATGTTATTAATGAAGATATAATTCATTCTGTGGCAAATTTGGATTTTGACCAATATATTGGTGATCCACGAGATAAATATAAACATAGATATAGAACATTAGAAGATGTAGCCACTACCTATTGGCAAAAATATACTTCTCCAAACAATTTTTGGGATTATATAAGATTAATACGATATTATGATAGTTCACTTTTTGAACAATTAAGAAAATTCGTTCCTGCACGGGCCCGAGCAGCTGTTGGGTTGTTAATTGAACCAAATATACTTGAAAGGAAAAAAGAAGTTATAGGAAAACAACCCACTTTTGAAGATTTAGTAATTGAAGGTAGTTTTACTACATTTGTACAATCTTCATCCGCGGAAACACTTCCACTTACTGCATCAATGTCACCTCTTTTTACTTTATCTGGATCTTATGCAAAAGATAATTGGGAGGGTTCAGCTAGTTTCTTTGATACTACAACTCCAACTGGGTCATATATAACCTATAATGGAGAAACTACAAGTTCTATGCATAAACCAGCACTTTATCAATTAAGTTCATCGATAAATTCAGATTTTGGGTATGGAGTATATGATATTACAAAAGGTGGTCCAACTTATGTTTTTGAAGAGGCAATTCAACCAATGATAACAGGATCAAAGATTTCTGAACATAATTATGAATATAAATTTTTCTATACAACAAGACGAAGTGCATTAGAAGATCATGGATATACTTGGAATACAGAACGTAAAAATTATGATTCTAGGTCATTACATAGAAGTGATATACAAAGTGTTGGACATGATAATGCTTTTTTTAGATTGGCATATTCAGGATGTTTGCAAACAAAGAATACAACATTAGATAAGTTGGAACCTGTTACTATAACTATAACTTCACCAACAACACTTGTAACACAAGAACCTGGAGTATCTAAGTTGCAGGTTAAGTAAAACTAACAAAAATTGAAGTTTGATATATTTATAAGTGAGAAAGTTTTATTCACTATCAAATTTAAACTCCAGTTTAAAAATAAAAAAATCTATATGTAGGAGACAAAAATGGGATTTCTTAATAATACAACGATTACTATCGATGCTATTCTTACCAAGCGTGGTAGAGAGCTTTTGGCACGAGGTAGAAATGAATTTAAAGTAACTAAGTTTTCATTGGCAGATGATGAAGTTGATTATCGTTTATGGGACGTTACACATCCAAATGGAACTAACTATTATGGGGCAGTTATAGAAAACATGCCTCTATTAGAACCAGTTCCAGATGAAACACAAGTATTAAAATATAAACTTGTAACTCTTCCGAAAGACACTTCGAGATTACCACTTCTTGATGTTGCAATTAGTACTTTCCTATTTGCTCAAGGAGGAACTGGAAACGGTGAAGTAGTTGCACCCGGAACTCTTAATTCAACAGACTCGGAAGAAGGATATACTTTTATTATACATGATACTGCGGTAGCAAAACTTGCAGTAGAAACTGCAGCACCAAGTCCTACTGCACCATTGATTCCTCTTACTTTGAGTGATGAAGAAATAACTAATAGTCAGAATGTAAGTGGTTTAAGTGCAAAACTACTTCCTCAAATATTTTCAACACCCGACCAAAAAATTACTCAATTAACAGTTGTAGGTAATCAAACTGGGGCAACTACTACAATACAAGTAAAGGTTAATAAAACTGTTCTTCAACCACCAGCTAGTGCTGGTACCGCTACGGTTTTATAAAGAGTAATTAATAAAAATTATAGAAGGAGATAAAAATGGCATTATCAGGAGTATTTAGAATTTTCGATGAAGATAATGATATTGTAAAAAATATTAAGAGTGTAATTTCATCTGGAATATGGAGTGGTGGATCAGGAACACTTGCAACATTCTATTCACAATCCGCACAAAGTTCAAGTACTGGATTATATTTTTACGATGCGTATAAAACAGATCCAGCAACAGATAGTGAGGCAGAAATTCAATTTTCTGTAACTTATGGACATATACATGGTAGTGGTTCAAAGGGAACATATGGAGCCGCAACAGGAAATAGATCATCTGCAGCAATTCACGCACAATTTGTTAATTTACTATTAGGTCCAAATGTAAATAAATTTACATATGCGGGTGATGTTACTTCTAAACATTTTTACGCTGTTTCATTAAGACGAACAAGAATGAGAGAAAAGATTGATCCAGGTAATTGGGAATTACATATAAGTGGAACTGTTGGAAATGGAGTAAATGGATTTACAAAGTTAATTGATGATAGTGGAGCAACCACAAATCCAGAATCAGGAATAGGTGGTCGTGTATTCAATGTTGTTAGTGGTTCAATACAAACTGGAATAACTGTAACTGATACAGCGGCTAAAGGACAGCCCGGTGGTGGAATAGGATTGTTTTATCCTGATTTAGGACTTATTATTTTGAACGCAGATATTTTAGATGCTACTGGATCGATAGGTACAGTTGAAACATCTAATACAGATGGTGATAATTCACATAAAATATTAGATCAGATTATTGGTGGAGCTAAGTTCCAAGCTCGTAGAGAAGAAAGACTTTCTTCTACTCATTTTTTCTGTAGGGCAGGAAATAAAGAATTTAATTTTAGTAATAATCCAACCTTCTTTACAGGTTCAACTGGGGATTTTACAAACCCAACATTTTTTAAAGATCCAAAAACATATATTACAACTGTTGGTCTTTATAATGATTCTAATGAATTATTGGCAGTTGCTAAACTAAGTCAACCTGTACTTAAATCTTATTCGAGGGAAGCTCTTATAAAAGTTAAACTTGACTTTTAATTGATAGGGGGCAAACTTTATGTTAAGAAATGTCCATCCACAAGACGTTTCCATTGAACCTTTTAAAACTTACAAAAGATTCCAATTCACTCATGTCGATAGTGGAAGTGGTGTATATGGTTTAAGAGGAATTAGTGGAAGTTATCATAATTTCACTACTGGTTCTGCAGCATCTCAAAGTTTTGGAGTTTATAATTCTTTATCTGCAAGTATAGGTAAAAATCCATATAGTCTTGGAACATATTATTCCTTACCACTTTATTATTCTGTAAATAATTTATATTATGAAAGATATAGTGGAAAGCCAAAACTTCCTGGGGGTGTTAATAAAAAACAACCTTTTTTAAATCATGGAGATAGAATTCCAACTAAACAATATAGGTTATTACATAATTCATGTTCTGTTATTTCAATCCCACAAGAATTATTTGGTGAAGAGATAAAACCAGGTTCAGTTACCGTAACAGATAATAGTACGGATGTAACTTTTACAATTAAAGATGATGGAGATGGTAATCTTTATGATAATGCATACTCATCAAGTTTTGCAGCATTTAAAAGTGGTAGTTTTCAATTTCCCAATAAATCATGGACTGCAAAAGGTAGTGGAAGTTCTATAGGAAATGTATTTTATAAAACAGGAATGTTAGTTTTTACAGATACGGGTTCTTATAAAGATGTAGGACTTGGAACTGGAACAGATGGATTTGAAATAGATTATAGATCTACTCATACAATTTATCAACACGAATATACGGTTATATCACGAGCAGGTCAGTTTAATATGTCAAAAAATATAAGTCTTACTTATGAAAAAAGTGGTAGTACGATTGTTAAAGAGGGAGCTAAAGCACACTATCTTTTTTCACCGGGTGATAATCCAAGTGGTGGTTATAATTCAACTGGATCATTTAAAACTTTTTATGAAGGAACACAATTCGTAGAAAATTTTGTTACACATTCTCAATTTGGTCCTTATGTAACTACTATTGGTTTATATAATGATCTTAATGAATTGTTAGTGATTGGAAAATTATCAAAACCAATTAAAAATGATTCAGACATGGATATGTCTTTTGTTTTGCGATTTGATGTATAAATCAGAGTATATATTATATTTATTAGTATAACAAAAACAATATAATATAGGAGAAAACTCGTGGACAGCCAAACACAAGGTCTTGTCGAGGGATTGATAGGACAATATGGTTGGTTATTTTTAGCAGGAGTGGGGACACTCATCTTTCAAAATACCATAAGAGAAGCAGTTGATGGTTT
>LWDU01036662.1_pt2 | contig 17601 bp, 15 predicted proteins | sample 727161 | NCBI WGS metagenome assembly LWDU01 (sample SAMN04566230, study PRJNA314399) | hydrothermal vent metagenome | isolation source: deep sea hydrothermal plume seawater | place: Mexico: Gulf of California, Guaymas Basin | collected 2004-07-11
AACTGGAATCTGTCTTCCCAGTTCGAATTGCCTGACCGAAGAGGAGCAGGAATTCGTTATCGATCATGTCGTGAAGTTTCATCAGACCAATAAGACACAAACCTCAAGCAACAAGTAGTGGGAGCAGTGAAATTTCCATTTATTGAGTCTCTGCAGGAAGATTTATAAATTCCCTTGAACACCTTAGAAATCCACGAACTCATTGAAGGAATTATCCTTACCATTCATCGGCGCAATGGGGGACATCTAAAATCAATCGATTTTAATTCAGCCTTGATGGCTCCTGAATTAATTCTGGATTCGCTCGACCTGGCTGAAATTTTTTCCAGTATTGAAAAACAGATCTGTGTCGATTTTTTCAATGATAGGCCCCCTCGAATCTGGAAGGATGTTGTTGAAAAGATTGAAAGTAAGCCATCAAGTTAGTAGCATAGACACGGTGTCTGCCGTTCTCCAGACCTCAAGCCTGTGTCATAATTATGTCTCCTGCAATGCATTCGTTTTCCAATCTGTTTTCTGTGTTTGAAGAATTGGATCGTGGAGACACATCGATAATCCTGGAGTCTGATGGGAAATCGAAATGCACCGATGATAGTCCTGATTCTCAGTGTTTGGGTGTTCTTACTTCGGGAACAACCGGGCAACCAAAAACGATCTGGCATGAGTGGGGCTCTTTAAAACTTGATACCCAAACTTCTTCACGGCGCCATGGTTGGAAATGGGCATCTTGTTTCCTTCCGGGTACTTATGCCGGCGTTCAGGTTGCACTGCAGGCATGGATGAATCAGGGACAGGTCTATTCATTACGAAATGATTGGCATTTTAACTGGGATTTAGTGAAAGCGGAATCAGTCAACGCCATTTCCTGTACCCCGACTTTTCTCGACTTATGGATTCAAAATGAACCCGTAAGATCTGAAAGTGAATGTTCCGATGCAAGGTGGCAACCAGAACAGATCACGCTCGGTGGAGAGTCGTTGAGAGAGAATGCTGGAGCCCGGTTTCGACATCGGTTTCCAAAATCAAGATTCAGCGTCATCTATGCTTCGACCGAACTCGGTGTCATTTATAAGACTTCTCGAACCGATGGGTGGTATGAGAGCGGAGATTTACATCCTCGCTATGCTGAATGGCGGATTGATGACTGCTCAGGGAGTGGCTGTCTGGAATTGCAATTGGCCGAAAGCCGGCAATGGCTTTCTACCGGTGATTTAGCTGAAGCGTCCGAAGGGTTGGTGCGGATATCCGGACGCCGTGAGGATGTTGCGAATGTCGGAGGAATAAAAGTCAACCTTGCTTTGGTGGAACAGGCAGCAGAGCAGGTGGATGGAATTCTTCGCGTCAAAGCTTTCTCGAAACCAAATCCGGTGACGGGGGAAATCGTCGGATTGGTGTATGAGCCGAGTTCCTGGAAGGGAATCGGTTCGGAGTTGGCTGGTTCGAACCAAGAGGACTTAGAAAATATAATGATGGGACAATTGAGACTGAAATTGCCCAAAGTTGCATGGCCAAGAGTTTTGCTGGTAGGAAAAATCGAAGTGGGAGAAAACGGAAAAAAAACAGCTCGGGAACTTGAGAGAAATGAGCTGCATTGAAATGGTATCAAGCTATTTGACTTGAATAAAAATGATCGCAATTCCAGACATGGGCAGTATCCTTTCTTAAACTATCAGTTCCATGCCCAAACCCATCTACATCATTTCGGCCATGAGTTTACTGGTCTTGCTGTTATGGCAATTTCCACGCTTCTGGTATGTGAAAATGGATCCGGAGCAAGGGAGATTCTGGTTGGAAGAACAGAAGGAATTAGCTGATTGGGAGTTTACGGAAATACCCGTTTCCGAATCAGCGGAGAATTTACTGGTTGCTGATGATTTATTCAATGGGCAGTTCATTCGGAAAGCAGACGGAGTCAGTGTGCTGTCATTCAACGCAAAACGATATTCGAAAAAGCAGGATGAGATCGGATTGTTTGTGCATACTCCAGATCGTTGTTGGACCCAGAATGGGTGGAAGATTGAGGCCGTCTCTCCGGATACGGTCGATTTGAATCTTCATGGATTACCGCTGGTTTTTGAACGGCGAATATTCAATATGGGGTCTCAGCGGCAATTGGTATACTTCGGAGGATTGGTTGGGGGCCAGGCGCTGCCTTATCGATTGGACCATAATCTCTCGATAGCCATGAAATTTCAGATACGCCAGGATGGGGGTTCACGAGGGGCCGGTATTCGGGCTGTCGACACAACCTTTTGGGGACGAATATGGGATGGGTTTATCAATCGAAGACCGTTGATCGGCCCGAAACAGTTTGTCCGAATTTCGACACCGGTGGCTAAAGGGAAAGAAGAGCTGGCGGATAAAGTGTTGCACGATTTTGTTTCAATCTGGTTGAAACCTACGGAATATTGAGATCTCTGGAATTCTGTAAATAAGAGCGATCTGTGAATTCAGACGATTCAAAAGAAATATCAAATAACGAAAGAGCGGAGCCTGATGGTTCTGAGAAAGCGGTGACTCATGAGGACGCTCATTCGCTCGATGAAGGTTCGATTACGACAACTTCCGCTGGTGATTCAGGATTAACCACTAATCCATCGTCTGTTTTCCCGTCTGTCCTGTTTCTCCTCCCCGCTTGGATAATGCTCGCCTGGTGGGTTTCCAAGTTGAAATGGTATTGGGACAATACGCCCGAATTACAGTTTGGATGGGTCGTTTTGATTCTGTCGATTTACCTGATTTGGGACCGGTGGGAATCCAAACCGAAGATGCATCCACGTTTCCGAGTTTCAGGATTGGCATTATTTGTATTGGGAACTGGACTGCTCTTCATTGTGCAGATTTATCAAGCTGCTTTGGGAACCATGTCAGCCAGTATTCTTGGACTGACCTTGGGGATGATGTTGATGATAGCTGCCAATCTCAATTATGTATTCGGATGGAAAGGAATTTCCTTTTTTGCTTTTCCGTTTCTGTTTTTGATCATTGCTATCCCCATGCCCAGCATTGTCTATGGAACCATCATAGCCAAATTACAGATTTCAGTCGCTTGGCTCAATGTCGAAATCCTTAGCCTGATGGGCATAGCTGCTGAAAAAAGAGGCAGCGTCATTCAGTTGGCGGATTGCGCGGTCGGAATCGATGAAGCTTGCAGTGGAATCCGAAGCCTTCAATCCACCATTATGGCCACGTTGTTTATCGGCTTTCTTACTTTGAAGAATTTCGCTCTAAGGACGGTGCTGTTTATCGTCGGAATCGCATTGGCATTATTCGGAAACTTGGTTCGATCAGTTTTTCTAAGTTATATGGCCAACTCAAATGGTGTGGAAGCCATAGACCAGTTTCACGATGCGGCCGGGTGGTCCATTCTATTGTTTACTACGGCTGGAGTTTTTTTCTTTTCCTGGATGATCGGGAAATTGGAGGCAGTAAATTCAAAAATGGAGAGTTCATAGCCGAAAGCTTGCACTACCAGACAAACTTAATCCTGCTAAGAGCAATTTAAAGGTTGTCCGGTTTCTTTGTCAGCCGTTCAGTTCATCAATTTGTTTATCACCCGTTCCGAATTCCTTGATCTCCACTCCGAGCCGATTCAAGAAGGAAATATGGAAATTGGAGAGATCGGTTGGTTTCTTGAAGTTGAGTTGCCTGCCGGTCTTGATTGTTCCTGCCCCGCGCCCCGCGATCAATGTTGGTAGGTCTTTTTCGTCATGGTCATCGCCGTCTCCAAGGCTGCTTCCATATACGATCATGCTATTGTCCAGTAAAGTTCCTCCACACGGTTCCGAAATGCTCTTTAATCGATCCAGCAAGTAGGCCAATTGGCGATGGTGCCACCGATTAACCTCTGCATACATGTCTCGTTTGGTCTCCACCGAATCCCAGGATGTCGAGCCGTCATCGTCTTCCGTCATTCCTGAAGCATTTCCGTAATGAGACAAGGCATGCCAGGTGCCTCTTACTTTGGGGATGAAGTTGAAATAACGATTCGATTGGCCATGATCCAGCATAAAGGTGGCGACCCGTGTTGCATCCGACCAGAAAGCCAATACTATCATATCCATCATCAGTTTCATGTATTCTTCATGGTTGGCCGGAATTCCGGGTTCCGGCGCTGTCAAGGAATCCGTCAGTGTCTGGTCGGCTTTGATTCTTAAAGTTTGTTTTTCAGCAAATTCAATTCGTTTTTCCAAGGCCCTGATGGAATCGAAATATTCATCGAGACGTTGTTGATCTGCATTGCCGACTTGCTTTCTCAGAGACTTTGCATCCTGCAAAACCATATCCAATACGGAACGGTCGGTTGCTCCCCCCGTAGCGGGGCGGAACATTCGATCAAAAATCGAACGCGGTTCCACTTCTCGGATTAAGGGGATTCCTCTTCGAGACCAGGAGATGGCGTTTCGAGACAGAGAATTGGAAAAATACCCTTTACCTTTCATCGAAAGTTCAAGGGAAGGAAGGAGTGTTTCACTGCCGGTATGTTCGGCAGCCAACTGGTCGACGGAAATACCGCCCGCACTGACCTTTCGTCGACTGTAATCGTTTCCAGTCAGCCAGGTCGCGGTGCCGGCTCCGTGGCCGTTTCCCTGAGGTGTCCAGACATTCCTCGGAATGAGGATGTCCTTTTTGAAAGGCTCCAATGGGCTCATCCACTCATTGAGCTTTAATAACTCACCATGGGGACCAACTTTTTCCGGGTGCCAAATTCCCCTTGGGATTCCGTTCGGAAAATATAGGTAAGCCAGACGATTGACAGGTTGGGTGGCGGTTGAAGCTCTCAAACCATTGGAAGTCATGATATCCAGAGTTGGCAACGCAATCGCTGCCCCCATGGCTTTGAGCATAGTCCGACGAGAAATTTTCATGGATCGACTCATTTAACAGATTGGGTTATCTGGTTCTTCTTATACTGGAATGGATAGCTGTTCACGATCCGTTTCAGTAAAGCCTGAAAATGAAAATCATCCTTTTCGAGATCAGTTAGAATCCGCCTGATTGCGGGTTCATCATAATACTCCAATTGACGGCCCAGGCCATAAGCCAGTAATTTGGAGACGACTTGGCGAACTAGGTCGGCATGGTGTTTTTCGATAATGACGGTTTTCAGTCCGGCGGGTCCATTGAAGGGCGTTCCATCTGGGAGAGTAGCATTGGCATCGACGGGTTTCACTTCATAGCGCCGTCGTCTCTTTGGGGGGCTTTCCTTAACTTTCTCATTGATTCTGACGCGATAGCTCTCTCGCCAGCGTCCGAAATAATCCAGGTTTTCCAAGCTGAAACCCAAGGGGTCGATCTTGCTGTGACAACTCCGGCAGCTTGGATCGCTTGAGTGCAGTTCGACTTTTTCACGAAAGGTCAGACTGTCGTTTTCTGCAACCTCCTCCTTAAAAACACCGGCGTTGGGGGGAGGGGGAGGAAAAGGGAGTCCCAACAAGGTCTCCAGGATCCAATTCCCTCGCTTGATGGGACTGGTTTCCTTGTGATTGGAGGTTACGGCCATCAGGCTTGCGTGGGTAAGAATACCTCCTCTTCCAGGATTTCGCATGGTGACTCTCCTCATACGGGTCCCCAGCACATCTTCCAACTCATAAATCTCCTGAGCAAGCTCCTCATTAATGAAGGAATAATCTGCATCGACTAAGTTGGCGATACGCCGGTCTTCACGGATCAGTGAGTTGAAGAACATTGCGGATTCGTCACGCATGGCCGTCATGAGGGAATCCGTGCACCAAGGATTGTCGATAGGGTCCAGTCGGATTCGTGTACCTATCAACCGAAATCCCAGCCACTGGGCTGCGAAGACTCTACCCAGACTTTCCGCCTTCGGATCCTTCAGCATTCGTTCGGTTTGCTGACTGAGGACGCTTGGTTCATGCAGGGTTCCTTTCTCCGCCAATTCAAATAATTCCGAATCCGGCATGGAGGCCCATAGGAAATAGGATAATCTCGAAGCGAGTTCCCAATCGCTGACTTGGAAAGATTCTGCAGTGGGGTTTCCTTGTTCTACCCTGAACAGAAACTTGGGAGAGATGAGAAGGCCTTGGATGATCTGTTTAACGGAAGCCTCAAAATCATTGCCTCTTCTTCTGAACTTGAAATAAAGTTCCAGTACTTGGTCTGTTTCCCGATCCGAAGCAGGTTGTCTGAAGGCTCGTTTAATAATTTTTTTCAGGGTTTTTTCAGCCGCTTCTCTTTCGGTCGTGGTTTCCCCGGGTTTCGCAATCAATATCATTGTGCGTGTCAGGAAATGGGAGGCTGTCTTGGGTTCTTTCGGGAGTGTCAATTCGACAATCCTTTCTGCGGCAGCAATGTATCTTTCCATCAAAGTGCTTTGGAGGAACAAGGTGTTCGCCGAGTTTTCAAATCCACTGGCTCCTGTCATCTCTGCTGGAAACCGGTCGGCCGGTTTCAGATCGACTCCGAAAAGATCTCTAATCGTATTGTTGTATTCATGATTCGTCAGCCGCTTGGCAGATTCAAATCCAGGGTTGTCGATGGATTCATAATCGAAGTGGTTCAATGCCTTATCCAGTGTGGCGAGTATTGATTTTCTGACCTCATTACCCGGTTGTGGTTCCTCCTCTGGGGGCATTTCCCCTGACTTAAGCAGTTCAACAACCTGATTCCATTGAACTCGGTTACGGATCAGAGGTTTCTGCTGCAAGAGTTTTTCCAGATTCAGTCCTCCCTTGGTCTTTTTCTTTCCATGGCATTGGAAACAGAATGAAGAGAAGTTTTTTTCAATGGCGAAATCTTCAGTTTGCACCGCTTTCAGTTGATATCCCTGCAAAACGATCGTCAGAACAATGATGCATTTGAAGATTCGAAAAACCATTTAGATTCCACTTATTTCGTGATTTTGGCTATCATCGATACCGTAAACGGTATCGAAATGTTGTCAACAGGCTTTCCCCCTGGTAGTTGAAGCGTTATATAACTTAACTATTTGGTGGAAAATACCGATAAATACTAGAATATCAGTATGGTAATGCTTTTCATATGATTGATCTTAAAGAATTGATTCAAAATGCCAGCGAAATCCCCCCTTTACCGGCAAGTGCGGCGAGGCTGGCTTCGCTGGTTCTTGATGAGAGAGAAGACCGTGATCTGGATGAGATCGTTGAAGCCGTGACTTACGATCCGGTTCTGACCGGAAAAGTGCTTCGATGGGCGAATTCAGTGGTGAGCGGCAGTGCTGAACAAATCCTGACTGTTAAGGAAGCCTTAATTCGGATGGGGACCGGTCCTCTGTTGCAGGTGGTGATTGCTTCCAATGTCAAGCCGCAGATGGCAAAGGCCTTGCCCGAATACGGATTGTCCGAAAAGGAACTCTGGCACCATTCTGTAGCGTCTGCCTTGGCAGTGAATTCTTTTCAGCGTACTCTGACAGTCAACATTCCCAAGGAGGCCTTTGTTGCGGCTTTGTTGCACGATATTGGGAAACTCATTCTGAGTCGTTACTTGGGCGATGATCATCTCCAGTGGCTTAAAGAAGCCCGTCTGGGAGGGGGAGTCAGCGCATGTCGGGCAGAATCCGAGATTCTTGACGTGCATCATGGAGAAGTCGGTGGACTGATGGCCCAGCATTGGAACCTTCCCGAGAGAATTGTCCAGGGGATAATTTACCATCATACACCAGAAGAGAATGATGATCCGATCAGCTATATTGTGGGGCTCGCTAATATCGTCGCGAAATCACTCGATGGTGGAATAGAAAAGGAAACCATTGATTCGGAAGAAAGTTCCGCTATCATTGAAAAACTGGAAGTCTCGGCAGAATCTCTCGAACGATCCCGGGAAATGGTGCAAGGTGAACTGGTTGGATTGCTGAGGAGTTACTGATTGTCTACTTTCTACTCAATTTTTATAGTATTTGCATTGTTTTTGGGATTGCCTAGGTCCCTCGGAGCGGAGCGGCCCCTTTCTGGGGATTTGCCCGAGAGTCTTCAAACCGTCCTGGCAAATACCCAGCCGCTCAAGTTTCCTAGAAAAGAACGACTTCCTCTCCTGGTTCTTCCGATCAGCAATGCCCTTAACGGAATCTCTGATGTCCTCAGCCGGAAAACGCTCAGTAATTTAAATGAGCGTGGTATCGGTTACACCGTCAATTGGAATCCCGGAAATTTTGAAGAATCACTGGCCGAAGGATTGCGCATCGGATCGATGCAGCAGACGGCCGGATTGGAAGTCGCCGTGAATGCCAATGCCTGCCTCTACTCGTTTTTCGATGGGAGTCGATCCATGCTTCATATTGACGAGTCGGGCAATCCATTTGCCGAAACCTCATTCGGTGGAAAGCTGGGATGTCCGTTCACTTATGAACCTCGCTATCTGGAAATGAAGGAGCGGATTGAAGCTTACCTGCGTGAATACCAAAAAGCCGGGATTGAAATCGACTTCGTTTTTGCCGACTGGGAAATCGACGGACCGATCGAGTGGAACGATGCCTGGGATTCATCAAAACGTTGTCTGCGTTGTCGAGAGAAAGTGCGACAGATTGATGATTTTCGGGTGTTTCAGAAAAGTCTTCGCGATATTCGCAGCGAAATGCAAAGGGTTGTCTTCGGAGACAATGTGACGTCGTATTTCCCTGAGGCTCTGGTCGGCAATTACGGAGTTTATCCACATGATGGTTATCGGTATTGGTACGATTACTTTGAACGTGAAACTCCCGGCCTGCCATTCCGGAGGGACCAGAATGCGAAGTACCGGGAATGGGTTCATGAATTTCCGGGAACCGGATACACCTTTGCCATGCCCGTTGTCTATACATGGTATCCGATCCATGATTGGTATGAATTCACGGATTCTGATTTTCGATGGTTTTACAATATGTTGCTGGTTGGCTCCAATTCAGGTAAGCACACCCCGTCTGCCACGCCATTGATTCCTTTTGTTCATTGGACAACTACCGCCTCGTTGCCGGATCCGGATCCTGGGGTAAAACAGTTCAGTAGGAATAATTATCAGGCCCTTTTGTGGCATTTATTATTGAGGGGGCATGACACCTTTTTCCTATGGTGCCCATCCAATGAACTTGCTGAGGAAGTCTCATTAGTTCACGAAGTTTATTCCGCTACCCTGGAGTACCGGCAGTTCCTCGATGAAGGAACACCGGTGACTTTCGAGGTTCCTCGGCAACCCTCTCCGGTCGTCTCCGGCCTGCGCCTGGGGCATCAGGTCTTGACGGTAAGAACCGAATTCGGTGATGAAGCCCAGCCCATTCCGATTCAACTTTCCGGAGGAGATCGCATTGTGGTTCCTCCCGAATCCGGACCCCAAATCCTGGAGGTTCAATCACCTGTCGCGAAACCCGGGTTTCTGGAGCAGAATGGAAGGCTTCGATTCCCCATTGGATTTTACGAACTCCCTCAGAACGATGACGATCTCCAAACTATGGCCGATGCCGGTGTCAACATTGTCCGGTGCGGTAATACTTTGGATCTGGCCCGAGCGCACAAGACGGGGATGATGGGGTGGATTTCTTTGGGGGTTCAACAGGGAGCCACCGATGGGCTCCGCCAGAAGATTGCATCCGTGGTCAATCATCCCGCTCTCGCGGTATGGGAAGGTCCGGACGAAATCATATGGACTTTCACCGCCTACAGTTTCCTGAAAGAGCATGCCGGGTTTACTCGCGAAGACTGGAACAATCAAACGCCGAAAGCGATGGCCTATGCACAAAAGCAAGGGAATATTATCCTGCCTGGTATCCGTGAAGGAATTGAATTAGTGCGAGAAATGGATCAACGCAATCTTCCGTTCTGGATCAACGAAGCCGCCGACAGCGACGTAAAATTTTCCCGTGCCTACATGGATTCAATCGATATCACCGGGTGTGATTACTATGCGGTTCGGAGCACTGGAACCGATTTGCCGAGTATCGGTCGACTGGTGGATCGTTGGCATGCGATTGGCAGAGGGAAACCGGTCTGGATGGTTCTTCAGGCATTCTCATGGCACGTTTCGAGACCAGACCGAGATCGGCTCTATCCGGATTTTCATCAGTCGCGTTTCATGGCCTATGACGCAATTGTCCATGGCGGCAAAGGACTGTTTTACTGGGGATCTTCGGAAATCGACGATCCGGATTTTCGAACATCGTTGTATGCCTTAACCTCGGAAATTGCCTCGATTGAACCGTTCCTAATCGGCGAAGAACATCAGGGAGTTCAGATTCAGGTTATTGACGACTTGTTTGATCCTCCCGGGCACAATGTTCTTTCCCGTTTATTTCGGCATGGATCGGATTTTCTTCTAATACTGGTCAATGAAGATGCCCACCGTCACCTTGGAGTGGATGTGACCGGGCTGGATCTGCTGGAAGGGCGCCAGTTCCGGCAGCTATACGGTTCGGAGAACCCGCAAATCAATAAAGGCGGTTTCGTCACACGGATTCAGGGATTCGAAGTAAAAGTGTTTACAACCGATTCCCAATTCGTGGCCCCTATGAGAAACGGCAGGGTTTACGGCTTGGAGTGATCCACCGTTTTCGCGATTCAGGACTCCTGACCTCATCTGGAGAAACCAAGTCCAAGTTAAAGTTTGGTAGGGCGAGTTGCTCTGCCATTTGATTATGGAATGCAAACCCACCCCTGACCTCTCCGTGATTTTAGAGCATCCAATATATCTCAATTGTTCTTTCGATTGCGTCCTCTACGTCGAAGGAAATTGGTGTTCCGTGCTTTCTCCATCGATGCTTTGGAAAGTCCTTCGGTATCAGGGTGAAAGGTGATCCAGGCCTTCATGGCGCTGATGATGGCCGGAAGAGGCTGAAGGGATTGCCCTGAAAGATCTCCGCGGATGGCTTTACCCGTCAGTCGGTTCCAAGTCGTTCCGGTATCTGTATCCCCCATTTTTCCATCCTTTTCTTGAAATGTCAGTATCCGACCAGTTAAGTGACGATTGAAGGCGAGAGCGGTGAGGCTTTTGGGATCGAAGGCAATGAGGGCCGATGTGTTTCCGATCTTGTCATTGGCGACTCTTTTTTGCATCAATTCATCAAGGGGCCAAGCTTTGGTTTTTAGGTCGGCTGAAAGTCCTAAAACGAACAGAGATGGATCTTCGTAGAAATCCAGACGATATTCTTTTGAGGTGCGGGAAAGTTTTACAACAGTGGTGGATGGATGCTGTTCTTTCCACGTTTTCCAGTCTGTCATGGTTGCGGGCAGTATTTCCAGTTGAGCTCCCTCCAGCGGACCTGCCATGGCCTTTCCCAGAATATGACTCCACAAGCTCCCGGTTTCTGCGTCCCTCATGACCAGGCTTCGATTCCATAATTTCCCGGAAACCGCAAAATTCAAATCCTGGGTATTCACGTTTCTGGCATACACGATACCATTGTGGCAAAGGTGTCACCAAGTGGCGGCAATTGCCTGATTGCCCAGTCTGTCATTCAGGATTTCTCGACGAGGACCCGTGAGCATATTAATTGGGTAAGCGCGGGCTTCGTCATTGATGACGGTTCCCAGCACCAGTTCGTTGTTCTCCAATTCTGTTTCGGCAATCGAAATTACTGGAAAGTCCGTAATCGGATCGAACACCCGGTTGATCACCGTTTTCGGATTGAATTCCATATCGGAATTTTGCGCCATGAGTAACAGGGAACAGGAGAATACCAGGACCGGAATTATCAGGATTCGTTTGATCATCGTGAGCAAGTTAGTGCATTTCCTGAGTGGTTGACAAGGGGGTTTTAACCAACCTCTTCGCTAAGATCACAAGAACACAAAGGGGGATACCGGTTAAAAGATCTTTCTTCCTTTTCTAGGTGAACTTAGCGGGGCGGGTGTTCTATCCAGTTCCAAACTTTCTTGCGACGTAGGGAAGTTGGATTGATTCCATTTCATAATGAGAGCTTCACAAATTAGAAGAGAAATAGTCCCGTGAACATCGTGGTGAGTAACACCGTGGGACGAGTTGTCGAGATTGGGGGGGTGAATTGTGTCGGTTAGCGATTGTCCGAGCTGCGGGATTTGCGCCGATACCAAACAAAAAATGAGGCAGCCATTATCCAAGGAAGGCAGGAAAGAAGGATGGTGGTTCCGATGAAAGCGGCTCGTGAACGCCCGTTTGCAGCGAAACAAACCGGACAAGCCTCGGAATTCAATGTGGCAGCCAAAAAGAAAACGAATAGGAATAATGAAAAGGGGCGAATCATTTTAGATGCCTTTATCAGGTCAGATATACCGTTACAAAAAGAAAGGGCCATATCACCACAACAAAATACCAGAATGCCTGCATGGTCCAATACTCGGTAGGGAGAAGCTGGTTTCGGCGCAGTTTGATGAACTGGTGTATCAATAGGGCGATGGCAACCAATGCGTGAAGTCCGTGGGTTCCAATGATCAAATAGAAGAAACTGCCATAGGCACTAGATGTCATTGTCAGTCCATAGTTCATTAATCTTATCCACTCAAATCCTTGAATAGCCACGAAGAATACCCCACAGGCGATTGACCAAGCGAGCAGTTTCCCTGCGTCACGAAGGTTTCCGCTCAACCGGAATTTGCGATTGGACAGAAACATCAGCACGCCGCTTATCATGAGAATGAGTGTATTGAAGGATGAACCGACAAGGGGCAGGCGTGGTTGATCCGCTGGTGGCCAAATGGTCACACCCGCACTGACGACCAGATAAGCGCTAATCAGTGCCGTGAAAAACATGACTTCACATGCGATGAAAATCAACATGCCCAATACTCCATTGGGAATGATAACGTTTCCCTCATAGGGGGGGGAGGCTTTGAAGGTCGTTGTGGCAGTGCTCATTTAAGGGGGTTTAATTTATTCGAAAGCGCTGTCTGATGAGCTTGAATCATCCGGATTCGCGATGGGTTCAGGAATATTGAATACAGGGCGATCAGGCTGTTTTTTCCAATTCGCTCCTTCATGATTCAAAATGTCCGGAGCAATAAAACTGAATAATACGAACAGGAATAGAAGACAGGTCAGTAACAGATAAGTGATATAAACCCTCTCAAACTTCAAATGCATGAAGAAACCGGCAACCATCAGAGCTTTCACAATGGCGATTCCGAACGCGGTGATCAGGGTGACGACCTTGAACCCGAGCATCGGTCCGGTGACACTGATAAAAAGAAGAATCACCAAGTATTTATAGATTTTGGGGTAGTTGACATGTGGATGTTCGTGTTCGCCACCTTGAGATTCCTTGGATGAAGTTACTATATCGGCCAGTTGTGCGACACCGGATCCGGAGAATGCTCCTATCCCGGCCGTGTCCTTATCCGGTGTTTCCTGCTTTCTTTTTCTTGCAGAGGATGCCGTGCGTTTCGTCTGCATGGACTGTTGCTTCACGGAAACGGATTTTTTCTTGGCCGAAGGTTTTTTCGTCGAAGCTTTCCTAGCTGGACTCTTCCTTACGCGTGATGAATTGTCTTCAGGTTTGTTCTTCACTGATCAAGTGTTGTTAGGTTGTAATTTCAAAGTCCACTGGCGATATACAGGAGAGGGAAAAGGAAAATCCATACTACATCCACGAAGTGCCAGTAAATACCGACGTACTCGACGCGTTGGAGGTTTTTACCGTTTTTCACATCCTGTGCCACGATCCCCATGGCAACCATTCCGGCCACGACATGGGTGGCATGCAGCCCTGTCATGATATAGTAAAATGACCAGAATACGCTGGTAAACAAAGTGTAACCGTGTGAAATCTCCGTTGTGTATTCGATGGATTTCACGACGAGAAACCCCAGTCCGCCAAGTATGGTCCATTTTAGGAATTTAACGGCATCGTTGGGGCGATTCTCAACGATGGATTTGTGGGCCAGGACAACGGAGAAACTCGAAGAGAGAAGAATTAGCGTGTTGAGTGCGCCCAGAAATACACTCGTGTGTGCCGCTTCATGTGCCCATTCGGCATGGTGCAATCGAAAAAGGGTATAGCTGACAATGAGTCCTCCGAAGATCACAATTTCCGAGGCGACCACCCACCAGATTCCGAGGCGACCCGTAGGGATACCGGTCACGCTGCGTCTGGTGGCGACAGGAACTTCAAAAGACATAGGCTTATTTACAGGGAGTCAAGTGTTGAGTTTTGGGGTTCAATTTGGTTCGTTTTGTGGCCAGTAATCTTCTTTCCGGCCCGGAACGCTGTATTCGTAAGGACTACGGTAAACTTCAGGCAATTTTTCAAAATTTCCGTGAGGGGGAGGGGAGACCGTGACCCACTCCAGGGTATTGGCCTTCCATGGATTTCGTCCCGCTTTCGGACCCTTTCTCAGGCTGATGAAAATATTCAGGAAGAAAGGAATTNNNGAGTGAGATGGTGGCAAACTCTCTTACTCCCATGTAACCTGCCAATTCCGGAAAAAATTCATAGTTGAAGATTCGACGATGTTGTCCTGCCATCCCCAGTAGAAACAAGGGAATGAAAATACAGTTGAACGGTATGACGGTTCCCCAGAAATGGATTCGTCCCAGGCCTTCATGCAGCATTTTTCCGGTCGCTTTCGGGAACCAATAATAGAAGCCTGCGAATACCGCAATAATGGCTATCGGCACAAAAGTATAATGAAAGTGTGCTACGACGAAATAAGTGTCGTGAAAAAAGATGTCCGTACCGCTGGATCCCAGATAGATACCGGTGACGCCCCCGATCAGGAATTCGGCAACAAAGGGCATCGGGGTTTTGAAATCGATGGATCCTCCGTACAGAGTCGCGATGTAAAGAAACAGCATCTCGGCTATGGGAATGGAAATCAGTAGAGTTGTGACCGTGAAGACATGTGCCATTCGAGGATCTATGCCGGATACGAATTGATGGTGTGCCCAAACCACAAAACTAAGTGCCCCGGTGGCGAATGTGGAGTAAAGCAGTACTTTGTAGCCAAAAAACTTCTTGCGTGAGAAAACACAAAGAATCTCGCCCGTGATTCCCATGGCCGGCAAAAACACCACATACACTTCCGGATGACCGAAGAACCAAAACAGGTGTTGCCAAAGCAACGGATCTCCGCCGTTAACCGGATTATAGAAATTCGTCGCAAATACCTGATCGAAAAGCAGCATGACAGCGCCTGCAACCAGTGGGCCGACCGATACCATGAACATGATGCTGGCCAGGACAATCATCCAGACGACGATCGGGATGTCATGCATCTTCATTCCCTTTGCCCGAGAGTTCATGGTAGTGGTGACGAAATTGATACCCCCCATAAGAAATGCAACGAATTCCAAAGCCACCGCCAGTAGCCATAACGTGTCGCCCCATGGGGTGAGATTGAATTCCGATTTTGCAGAAAGAGGTGGATATGCTGTCCAGGCTCCGCCGAAACCGCCACCGGGAACGATGAGCGAAGCAATCAGAACGATCGTGCTGAGAAGGAAGATTTGATAGGAGAGGCGATTGACCCGGGGAAAGACCATATCGTCGCATCCGAGCATCAGGGGAATAGCGAAATTTCCGAAAGCGGCTATCAATACCGGCATAGCCACCCAGAAAATCATGATGGTACCGTGATTAGTGACCAGTGAGTTGTATTCCCCTGGAGTTACCATTCCAAATCCCGGAACTTCCTGACCTGGGTAGGCTAGTTGCATGCGAAACACGTAGGCAAAGTAACCACCTACCACCGCCATGATCATTCCGGTTATCAGATACTGCGCCCCGATGACCTTGTGATCCGTTGAGAACACGTATTTACTCCAGAAACTCTGTTGACTGTGTGCGTGACTACTCATTTTTTCCGCTTACTTCTGTCTACTTATGCTTGTTGCAAATGGGTCGTGCTATTCAAAATCTCCACCGCCGGCATCCGATTGTGCATCGGCCATCATGGTCGAATTCAGGGATTCCATCCAACGGACGTGTTGGTCGGGTTCTTCAATAGTAAGTCTGGCAACCATCAGCCCATGGCCGATGCCACACATTTCCGCACATTGGATATCATAACTTCCGGTTTTCGTGGCTTCGAACCATCCGGTGATAACGCGTCCAGGAACCGCATCCTGTTTCAAGCGGAATACGGGAATGGAAAAGCCGTGAAGAACGTCATTGGATTGGAGCTCGAAGTGATAGACCGTGCCTTTTTTGATATGAAGTTCATCGATCAGGGTAATGTCGTCATCGGAGTCCAGTATTCCATCGGGTCCTGGATGTTGAAAAATCCATGCCCATTGGGCACCGGTGACACGAATGGTTTCCTGGGCTTCGGGCAGACGCTGTTTGATATTTGCCCAGACGATGATCGTGCCGGCAATCAGTACGACATCGCATATAATAATGAGAAAATGGGGTATGGAGATCCAACGTTTGTGCTCCTTCTTTTCACCGCTGAGGTATTGAGCCTTCACGCCCGGCTTCTTCCGGAATTTAAAAATGAAGTAAAACAGAACGGCTTCTGAGATTACAAACCAGAATCCCACTAAAAAGGTGATCAGATTGCATAAGCGATCAATGTCGCCGGCAAAAGTTGAAACTCGCGGCAAGTAGTTGTCGATCATCCAGAACCCCTTGGCGGGCAGGATGAAGAAGAATACAGCCAGGATTAATATCACACAGGTAATCAGCGTGATGATGAAAGTCGCTTTCGACAGCGCGTCTGCGCGATCCGGTTCCGGGTTCATATATCAATAAATATTTCTGGTTAGAATAATCCAGTCTCTGAAAATCAGTCCTTTTCCCGCTGGGAGTAGATGTAGGCGACCACATCTTTCATGGCTTCCTCGGTCGTGGAGTTTTTAATCTGAGCCAGTTGAGGGAGAAGGTCTTTAACGATCGGGCGCATTCGGGCACCGGTAACATCCTTTGGATGTACCCCGCGAATACCTTTGCTGAATTTTTCCAGCTGCTCCAGTATGTACCAATCATCGAGTGGCCTATGTGAGGGAGCTGAAATGGAAGGGGCGTCGTTACCTTGGAACTCGGCACCGTGACAGGAAACGCAAAGACCGTCGTAGTAATACTTACCGTTCTTGACGTTGCCTTCTATGCGGCGGCTTTTTTCAATGGATTTCTTTTTATCCAAGCTCTCCACATAAGCGGCAATCGCTTTGACGTCTTTCTTAGTGGTGAGAATGCGAGACATCGGTCGCATCATCAACCCTTTGGGGTCGTTCGGATGGGCACCGCGATGTCCGCTCTGAAACTTGGTCAACTGTGCTTCGGTATACCAAGCGTAGAGACCGGCAATTGCTGGGAGGGAAAGTGTTGCAATCTGCTGTCCGGTGCCATTTTCACCGTGACAGGGAGTGCATAGTTGGAATAGCACTCTCCCTCTTTCTTTATCCACAGCCTCAACGGTGCCGGCGACCAATGCCAATCCAAGTATCAATCGTGTCATTATCGGGAAAACCGTAACGGACCAAAGACCTGTAAGACTTCGCATTTATGTTTTATTTCTTTGCAAAAATTGGCCTTGTTCAAATCTCAGAGATTAATGAGAGATCAGCCCGCGTTTTTATTCAACATGGCTGCCAAATCGTCTTCTACATTACCGCTCGGTTTGATTCTGAACTTTTCGACGAGCACATTCAGAACGGTTGGGGTGATGAAGGCTGGGAGTTTCGGTCCAAGGCGAATATCTGTCACTCCGAGGTGCAGCAAAGCCAGAAGGACACAGACAGCTTTCT